>Ga0075466_1000959_pt1 | contig 10685 bp, 5 predicted proteins | sample DEB08_DNA_16_FD_71486 | JGI IMG/M metagenome (GOLD analysis project Ga0075466, IMG submission 71486) | Aqueous microbial communities from the Delaware River and Bay under freshwater to marine salinity gradient to study organic matter... | ecosystem: Environmental > Aquatic > Marine > Coastal ... | reverse complement strand
TCATCAGCAGAAATGAAAATCAAATCTGGTGGTGCATATAAACTTCAATCAGTTGGCGCTGCTAATGAGACATTTGACTCAACATATCGTGTAGACTACAAAGGATTGAACGAGTTCGATCATAGTGGTGATAGACGTATTATGGTTGGTGCTGATAGTTATGCTAGACACGCAGCTGGTGTTGACCATTCTTGTTCTAGTGATCCATCAAGAACATCTGCAAATGATTGTACTGACCCAACAGCGCCGACAGTGCCGTAGGAGAATTGAATGGTTGATTTTACTACACCAAATCTATGTGGAGCAAGTGAACAATTCAATAAACTTGCAAATCAATTCTCTAGTATCAAGGATTCCCTTCAAGGTTCATTGGAAGGTGAGATTGATGCTTTAAAAAGTGAATTGACAGCATCATTGGCTGTTTTAGAAAATGACATAAAAGGATTGATTCCAGAACTACCAGAAATTCCAGACATTAGTTTAATATCTGAAATACAAAATTTGGTAGCATTGCCGCCCGGTAGTTTTGCAAGTTTGTCGGCCTTAGCAAATCTTAAAGCACAATTTGGAGATGCACTTGATGAAGCTGGCTTTGCTTTGGATAGTCTTGTGAGCGATGCAACAGCGGCATTTTCTGGTGGGATTGATTTGTGTGGTGGCGGTCTTCCAAATTTTGTCATTGGACCAAATGGTATACCAACCTTGAAACCAGAGGATGCTGGCATGCCGGATGGTGATCCTGTGGGTGAGACTATTTCATCCCTTAAAACTAGTTTTGCCGAAATTGGACTATCAAACGAATCAGTGATTCAAGCGCAGGCCATAGCCTCTGAACAAATACAAAAATTAACAAAAGAAATTACTATTGACATATCAGCCGAAAGAGGTAATATTTCTAATGCAGTTAAAGAAGCTTTTGATCAGGCTGATACTCTTGCAAGACTTGCAGCTGCTGAAGCAAAAATTCCAACCACACCACAGGTTGCGAAAGTTAAATCTGCTGTTGCTGCAACTACAAATTTGCCGCTCGCACCAGCAGCAACAGCAGCACCAACAGCAGCACCAACAGCAGCACCCGTTGTCAACACATCTGGAACTAGTCCTCTTGCAGTAGGAGAGATAGAAGCGAAATTAAAAGTTATTCAAGATAGTATTTCATCAGCTGTGGCTGAAAGGAATAGGATGCTAGATAAGCTTATTGATCCCGGTTTAGTCATCAAAGGCACTAAAAGTCATCCACACAATCTTATTTCAGCAGACAGAAAAATGGTAAACAACAAATCAAAAAAAATCACCATCGACATAGTTGAAATTAATAGTGATGATCTTTCCGATAAGGTTACTGTCACCTTGGAAGGCATATCTAGGTATTATACGATAAGACTTGTCTCTGTAAATTCTGCACGAAAAAGAGTAGAAAAATCAATATCAGGTTTGTTGGAAAAACTTACCAAGTTTGGTCCAGACCCAGCAGAAGATAGTGCAGAGGTTGACTATATCAAAGAGGGGGCCGATAAAGTAAATGATGATTATGCAAAATTATCTGAAGACATGGAAAAGACATATGTCCAAGCCAAGAAAGCATTTTCAGTGCCGGTGTCTGCGCCATGATAATAAAAAAATTAGTTACGCTTAATGTATTATATTGGTTGCCAGATTATAATAGTGTTCTACAACAATTTACTTGGCAAACAAAAGACATAGTTCCAGAGTATCCAAGGGTACACGAATTTTTAAACTATTGGCATAAGGAAATTGATGCCGTAATAGCAGAGGTTCAGATTGCTCATAGTGATAATCATGAATATCGACCTGTAAAAGATTATATTACTCTTATAAATAAATAAAGGAGTATCTAATGACACAATCGATTCCAGTAGCATTTACAGACGCACAGGCAACTAATGATTCTGATCGTCAGGTAAAAGCATTTGTTGATCTTGATATATTCTTTCTTAAAAGAAATACAACAAAAGATGTTAGAAAAGTGTCAAATGTATTAGCTATAAAAAGAGCCGTAAAGAGTTTAGTATTAACGAATAGATATGAGAAACCTTTTCATCCAGAAATTAGCTCTGACATAAGAAGCATGTTATTTGAAAATATGACTCCTTTAACATCTATAATTTTGAGTAAAAAGGTAGAAGAAGTAATCGTAAATTTTGAACCTAGAGTTAGATTAACTGGTGTTAAAGTGTCACCAAATTTAGACCTTAACACATATGAAATAACAATTGAATTTTTTATTAATAATGCACCCACAGTGCTACAAACAGTAGATATGTTCTTAGAGAGAATACGATAATGGCACAAGATAAAAGATTAATTATTTCAGACTTTGATTTTGATGATGTTAAGAATAATTTGAAAGTTTTTATGCAGGGGCAGACAGAATTTTCAGATTTTAATTTTGAAGGCTCTGCATTAAGCACTCTTCTAGATGTGTTAGCATATAATACTCATTATCTAGGCTACAATATGAATATGCTTGCAAACGAGATGTTTTTAGATAGCGCATCTTTACGTTCAAGTGTGGTTTCTCATGCAAAAACTCTAGGATATGAAACTATATCTCCAAGGGCAGCTAAAGCTTTTGTTGATGTTACTCTTTTTGATTCTGTTTTGGCTACTGCATCTCTACCAGCTGGAACAGTTTTTACTTCTTCAGTAGATGATGTTTCATTTCAGTTTGTCAATGTAGCTAATTTTACTGCCTCAAATAGTGGAAGTCAAATTTCATTTTTAAACATTCCAATATATGAAGGAACATTTGTAAAATCACAATTTGTAGTAAGTTCTACTGATGTTGATCAAAGATTTATTATAAGTAACAATCGAGCAGATACGACCACCTTAACAGTTAAAGTTCAAACTTCTACGGCCGATACTACTACAACTACTTTTACAAAAACAACTGATATTTCTCAAGTTACACCAACCAGCACAAATTATTTTCTACAAGAAGTTGAAGCAGGAAAATATGAAGTATATTTTGGTGATGATGTTATTGGCAAAGGTTTAAGCGATGGTAATCTTGTAATTTTAACATATGTTGTAACAAATAAAGCTGCTGCAAATACTGCAAATGCATTTACTAATTCACAAGCAATTTCTAGCGTTACAAATGTTCAAGTTGCAACAGTTGAGCCAGCAAGTGGTGGTGCGGAGGCAGAAACTACACAATCCATAAAATTTAATGCACCCTTAGATTATGCTTCACAAGGTAGGTGTGTTACAGCTGAAGATTATAAAGTATTTGTAAAAAGATTTTTTCCTAATACACAAGCAGTATCTATTTTTGGAGGTGAAAGCGGTTCTTTTGATCCTGTATTAGGCGTTAGTTCTGTGCAAGAATTCGGAAAGGTCTTCATATCAATTAAATCTACTACAGGCAATAATCTAACCGTAACTGAAAAATCACGATTAGTTCGTGACCTTGCACCGTTCACTGTTGCTTCAATCACACCAGTTATTGTTGATCCAGATACAGTGTTCATCATACTAAATGTAGCGGCAAGATTCAATTCTAATTTAACCACATCAACGGCAGATTCTTTACAAACTACTGTTACAAATGAACTTATAACTTTTAATAATGATAATTTAAAATCGTTCAATTCTGCTTTTAGACATTCTCAAGTAACTGCATTGATTGATAATTCTGACTCATCAATCCTCAGTAATATCACAAGGGTTGTTATGGGTAAATTTTTTACACCAACAATTGGGGAATCGGTTGGATATGTTGTAAACTTCAATAATAGATTCTTTAATCCCCATGCTGGCCACAATGCTGACAATGGTGGAATTATTGCCTCTACTGGATTTAAAGTTAGTGGTGATACTGTTAATGAAATGTTTTTCGATGACGATGGGAATGGAAATATAAGGAGATACTATATATCGGTTGGAGTTAAAATTTACGCAGATGCTTCTGCTGGAATTGTTGATTATAAGAATGGAATTATAACACTAAATGCTATAAATATAATTTCAGTATCAGATGTCGATGGCACTTCTTCTACTAAAATTAGAATCACAACTATTCCAGATTCTACAGATATTATACCAGTTAGAAATCAGTTGCTTGAAATAGATTTAGCTAATACCGTTGTTAATGTTACAGTTGATGCTTTATCTGTTGGCGATCCTAATTCTGTTGAAGTAGCTGACTTAGCAACATCATCTTTCACAACAACAACATCTGGATATTAAAATGGCACCATTTGATAATCCACCATCATCCTCTTTAACTTCAAAAATTTCTCCATTAATTGATGGACAATTGCCGGATTATGTTAGAGATGATCATGTATTATTCTCTAAATTTATTCAATACTATTATGAGTATTTGGAAGCTGCCGAATTAATCGTAACTGCTCAAGTTGATAATGTTATTCAAGAAACTTTTGATGTTCAGTATATCTTAGATGAAGATGATAATCAGATTGTATATGAAGATTCGGTAGGAAAATTTTCTGTTGGAGAGACAATTACCGGCAGCACCTCTGGTGCTACTGCTACAATCCTAATTGAAGATCAAAGAAATAATCGCCTCTTTATAACCTCACAACAGCAGTTTATTACTGGTGAAACTCTTGTTGGTGGAACATCGACAGCTGAAGGAACAATAACAAGATATCGTGGCAATCCAGTTCAAAACATTCAGCAACTTTTAGACTATGCCGATGCCGATAGAACAATACATGATTTTCTAGATCAGTTAAGTTTATCGTTTATGAATTCGATGCCAAAAAAACTAGCCACTAATATTGATAAAAGAAATCTAATAAAAAATATTCGTGAACTTTATAGAATTAAAGGAACAAGTGAAAGTTTTGAACTTTTTATTCGTATTCTATTAGATTTGGATGCCGAGGTAATTTATCCAAATAAATTTATGATGCGCTCGTCTGATTCTAGTTTTGTTAGAACCAAAAAATTGAGAACATCTGCCCTCAAACAATCTGTGGGAAGCGAACTAATAAGTCAAAAAATAACAGGACAAACTTCTGGCGCAACAGCTGTTATAGCAGATGCAATTGAAATTCAACAAGGAAGTATATCCCTAACAGAATTTAGTGTTGATTATGTAGAGGGAACTTTTATTGCTGGTGAGACTATTGAAGGTATTTCTTCAACAAGAAACGTATTTCAAACCTTTTTGATCTATGCGGTTGTTAGTTCTGCTGACGTAACTAATGATGGCATTTTAAATGAAATTGGAGATACTTTAACTATTGATCCTGATGCGGGAAATGGTAATGCTTTAGCTGAAGTTGAACGAATTTTATCTGGTGGTATTAATAGCATTGTTATTGACGGGGCGGGAACAGGCCATAGAGTTGGCGATCCTTTAGTATTTACAACCACACAATCTAATGTATTTTTACCATCTGCTTTTGTATCAGTAGTCGATGGCGCTTTGTTGTTGGATGGAACTGATGGTTCTTCTACCAATACTGGCGACTATATGGTTTATGAAGATGCAACAAATAAACATCTTGAGTTTCTAGAACTTGGATTAGAAACTGGTACTTTTGGTGAAGCAACAGCACTTGTTAATGGTGTGATATTTACTGATGTTGCAAGTATTACATTAGATAATGTCGTTGGTACAATTGTTGTTGGCATGCAAGCTTTTGGTTCTGGCCTTGGTATTGATACTACTGTTGAAACAGTTACTTCTCAAACAAACATTACACTTAGTAAGAAAGTTACTTTGTTAGATAATGATCGTATCAGTTTTAGAGAGGCCGCTGGCAACTCACATTCGCTTAGATTGGAAACAGGAAATTCAACAGCAACTGACCTTGGCCATCCAATAACTTTAGAAGAATTTGTTGTAGCTTTTGATACATATACTACTGGCTCTGATCAAATGGCGCTTGAAGACGGGGTTATAGATACTGGTGAAATCACTAGGGTATTTGTAGAGAATTCTGGTTCTGGGTACAATTTTCTCCCCACGGTTACTGTAGCGTCTACTAGTGGAACAAAAGTATTAAAATCTACTAGCGCAACTTATATTACACCTACTACACCAGAATTAATTGCTACGACAACTGATATTGGTGCAGCATCTAAGATAAAAATTACAGACAGTGGTGCTAATTATTCAGAAGCACCAGAAATAACTTTCAACGCAAATTTTGTATTAAAAGATACTAGTGGAACATTTGTAGTAGGGGAAGCCCTTACAACCCACACAGGTATCGTTAAATCTTTTAATACTGATACACAAGTTCTTAAAACTACTTTAGAGGATGTTGTTAGAACAACACTAGAAACAACTGATGCTTTACCAATAGGACTAGAAGATGGCTCTGAAGAAATTACTGGGCCTGTTTTACTATCCTACAACAATACAATAGATGTGGGTGAAAAATTACTTGATGAAACTGATAACGATAGTATAATTATAAATTCTACATCATTGGATGGTGATGCATTTTTTGCTCTTGAAGATGATACTGGTGGAAATCTTTTAACAGAACCACCGTCGGAAGGTAATATAACCATACCAGATGTAATTCTTGATGATATATCTTCTACTAAAAAAATTGTCACTCAAATTCCTAGAGGTCTAGGGAAAAATGGTGGCTCTACAGTTTTAGCTTTTACACATAAATCAACTGCAACTGCTACTCTTAATGGAAATACATTTAATAGCACAATTCTCAAACTAGATAATAACTCTGGAACAGTAGTTGCTGGTATGAAAATTGAAGGAACTTCAGCAACAGCAGTTATGTTTGGTGCTACAATTAATAACGCCGAAATTATAGTTGACGGAAAATCTGGAAATATAAATGTGGGCGACATTGTTACTGGAACAGGTGTTGGTAATAATGTTGTGGTTAAATCTATAATCTCACAAAATGATACTGATGCAAAAGTTGTATTAAGTTCTAGCTTATCTTTAGATAATAATTTACCAATAACCTTTTTATTGAATGATCTTACTGTAAAAACAGTAACTTCTCAATCATCAATTGTTGCAAACAAATCAATTTATGTAAGTGATAATACTGCTCTATCTTTTTCAATATCTGAATTAAATGGCCCATTTGTTGATAATGAGGAAATAACTGGTTCGACATCTGGTGCTACTGGTGTAATAATAGATGCTGGGAGAGATGATAATAATTCTAGTTTAAATACACCTGTAACATATGTTCAAACCAGCACACAAGATTTTATTGTTGGAGAAATTATAACAGGTGATGCTAAATTTGATAGTGACGAGAATGCCACTAATACCACTTCTGTTATAACTTCATTGACTGATAGGTTTATTTCGTCACCATTTTCGGATTGGATAGAATTTAAAGTTGAGACTATATTAGAAGAGCATCAGATTCTTGTGGAATCTGGCACAGATGTTGATTTCCATGAACATACATTTTCAGATAACTTTGATATTTTAGCTTTAGAAAGTTCTGGCTTTATAAAATCAATAGGTGCTACCACAGATAAACTTCTTTTAGATGGCACAGATGATACTGTTAATGCTACAGGGAGAACTAATGCTGGTGGACTTATTATTGACGAAGAAAGTGGTGATATAATAATTCTTGAAGGTGAGGGCACATTCTTTGTTGAAAGTGTAGATGAGACAAGAAGCACATTTGACGAATTAGTTGATGTTGGTGATACGATAGTATTAGATGGTGATTTGATTGATGTTGGAAATATTTTATTGGAAGGCACTGATACAGCCGGAACTGATTCTGGTAGCACACTTTTAGATGAATCGTCAAGCAGATTTCCTCAAGGAGTTTTAATCTTAGATGGCACTGATACTAATGGTACAGATGCTGGTGGAATATTATTAGGTGAAATAGAGCCAGAGGATGGTGTTATTGCTTTAGATGGAACAGATTCTTCTTCTTCTAATGCGAATAGCAGTGTTATTCACGAAGTTGATGGAATAGATTTTTCTGCTGGGACTACCACTATTACAACTTCTGGTGGGTTCACAGGAACTATTGTAGCGGCAGACGTTTCAAAAGGTTCGAGTAATACAGGCATTATAAAAATAGATGAATCTGTAACAGGTGATATTAAAGGGTTGCTAGGTGAAAGTTTAAATCGTCTACAAGATTCTTTATTCTACCAGCAGTTCTCATATGAAATTAATACTGGCGCTGGCGTAAATGAATTTATAAATGAATTGAAGAAAGCTGTGCATCCAGCAGGATTTGCTGTTTTTGGTAAGGTTAAGATTGCACAGCAAGTCGATAATACTATGGTTCTCAATAGCAAACCAATGACCATTAGTAATTTTGTTGGCGATCGGCCCATACAAGTTAAGAGGTCACTTGCAGCATTTGATATGCAACCGGGCAGTTTGCTTGATGTAATCGTTCAAGAAGATTCTTTAAGCACTGGAATAAACGAGTTTATGGTTCTTGATGGGACGGATACTGGTTCTTCAAATGCTGGAGATGACCTTCTTCAAGAATCTGCTACAGCAGGAACGACAAGCAATAATCTAATTCTTGATGCAACAGATTTCAATGAGAGTGACGTTAGAGGAGATTTCCTTCTAGATGGAACTGATGCTGATGGAACTGATGCTGGAGATTCATTAGAGTTAGAAGATGAGTTGCATGAACCTAAGAATAAAATTTTATTTGAACGTATTGATAATCCAAATGGCGCTAATCATAATGCACTGATTAAAGAGGATGGTAGTTTCTTAGTCCCAGAAACTTCGCCGGTATCTGGAAGTGGACCTTTACGGGTTGGAGAAACAACAGATGTTTCTGTTGTCAAATCCATATCACTGAAACTATCCACAAAGGCACCAGTGGGTCCATCACGGACATCACTTGGTCTTGTGGGTCTAGCAACACCATTTGGGGGTGCAGATGCAATAGAGACAGAGCTAGGAACAATCAGAAGTAAATCCGCTCAAGAAGCACACCATAAAAGAAACATTGGTATTATTCCAACATTCTTCCCTCTTGATATTAGGCAGGATGGTAATCTACTTTCTGAGGATGACGGTGGAGGACCATCACTTTCAGAGTTATCAACATTCCCCCTATCAGATTTTGTAAGAACTGGAATTATTGATATTGGAACTGATGCATACAATACTACATCATCTTCAGATACTGTTGGTATATTATTAGAAGAAACTGAATATGGTTTCTTTAAACAAGAGGATGGAAGCACAGTTGCAACAACTCATGGAGATGATATTTTACTAGAGAATGCAACTGGTCCCAATCTAAATGAGAAATTGTTATTAGAAAGTCTTCGTATTGAATTAGAAGACAATACTTACGGATGGGCTGTTCCTTTCCAAAACTTTGGAGAAAACACATTTGACAATATTGGTATAAGTTCTGATATTTTATCAGAACAGGGTTTGAGTGTTGCGTTAGAAGACAATAGTGGCCCAGATCATATTCTTCTAAATGGAACAAACGAAAATGGAGAACATGCTGGTTTCTTCTTGATTGACGAATCAGAATCTGGTTTCCAGATACTATTTGAATCAGTAGAGACAGGACACTCTGATAATTCTGGAATAATTATTTTTGATGGAACCGATACTGATTCTTCTGATGCTGGTGATAAGGCTTTGTTTGAACTCCAAACAAGAAGTGATATATTAAACAATTCAGCATATTCTGTGCCCGGTGTTCCAACCTTTGATTCTGTTTCAGTCACTATAGATTCATCACTTGATATGTCAGTAGTATAAATAAGTTAGAGGAAATAAAAAAATGGCAAAACAATCAATAGGATTAGGTTCAGTAGCTGATGACGGCACTGGTGATACTCTGCGTATTGCTGGTGATAAAGTCAATGACAACTTTGATGAACTTTATACAACACTTGGAGATGGGTCAACACTCACCTCCGTTGCTGTTACGGCAATCAATAACGCAACTGCTAATGAATTAGTCACAATTGGTGCAACCACCACAGAACTTGATGCTGAAGCAAACCTGACATTTGATGGTAGCACCCTTTCATTTGCAAATAGCGGTACAAATTATCTTACAATATCTAATAGTTCTAATGACGCTGTAATAACATCAGGTGTACAAGACAAAGATATTTTATTCAAGGGTGACGATGGTGGTTCTGCTATTACTGCACTAACACTTGACATGAGTGACGCTGGTGCCGCTGTGTTTGGTGGTAATATTAAAGTTCCTGGCTATATCTGGTCTACTACCGATGGCGAGAAACAGTATTTTGGTGCCAACGCCGAAATCAGCGTAACTCATGTTCATGATGTTGGACTGACCCTTACCAATACCAACACCGGAGACGATAAACCATTTGTTCTACAGTTGAAATCAGAAGAAGACGCAATTACTGCGAATGAAGTTATTGCTTCTATTGAACTTGCTGCTGGTGACGCTAACGCTCCTGATGGTGCCACAGTTGCTGCTGGTATCCATGCAATTGCTGAAGGAGAGTTTACTTCTAGTGCCAATCCAACCAAGTTGGTGTTTACCACAGGTGTATCCGAAACTGCTGCATCATCTGCTACTGCCAAGATGACATTGAGTTCCGCTGGTCTTCTAACAATCGCTGATGACTTCATCATCAAGGATGGTGGTACAATCGGTTCTGCTAGTGATGCAGACGCCATTTCTATTGCATCTAACGGTGTTGTCACATTTAGTCAGATACCAGTTATGCCAGCAAACTCA
>Ga0075466_1000948_pt1 | contig 10729 bp, 9 predicted proteins | sample DEB08_DNA_16_FD_71486 | JGI IMG/M metagenome (GOLD analysis project Ga0075466, IMG submission 71486) | Aqueous microbial communities from the Delaware River and Bay under freshwater to marine salinity gradient to study organic matter... | ecosystem: Environmental > Aquatic > Marine > Coastal ... | reverse complement strand
CTTAGTATCCAACCTGCGTCTTGTAACTTGATTACTACCCTATGAGGGAGATTCATCAAGTTTCCATCCTTGTAGGTGTCACCCATATTCAAGAAGAACGACCCTGTGTCCTTAATGACACGAGAACACTCATCCAAATGTGACACTACGTTGTCTACATAGTCATCTGGTGATCTCTCGTTACCTAGTGTGACTCCCACGTAGACTCGTTTATTCCAGTAGGGTGGAGATGTGAATATCAGGTCAATAGAACCTGTCTCTACCTCTTCCATTGCATCACTACTCTTGTGATGAAATACGAACGACTCAGTTGAGGATGACTTCTTACCTATTGATGCAGGTTTCTGTGCGTCTTTCTCGTTCTTCAATCTTGATAGATGCGTGTATGCCTGTCTAACCGTCAGTTTTCCCTCATCAATTGCAGTAATGTAATCTGGATTTTCTTTCTGTATGAATAACATCTTCCCCAACTGGGATGATGACACACCGACTGCATCTGCCAGGGCATCTCTGCTTCTACCTGAACTTGTGTTCCGTGTACCCGAAGTGAGGTCAGACCTCTTACCTTGACCCACTGCATACAACGGTCTCAGTGCCTCTGTCTCGTTCAGTATCTCTCTAAGGGTCTTTACCCGTTGTTTGTTGTAATGAACCAGTAAGGACTTCTCTTCGTCCTCTGATAAGGTCCCTATGACCTCTACATCAATTTCCGACCAATCAAGTATCCGCAATGCCTCTATTCGTCTATGACCTGAGATGAGTTGAAACTGTTGATTCACAACTAAAGGAGTCAAGAGCCCAACCTCACCAATACTAACCACCAAGTCTTCTATGTTGGATAGGTCATAGATGGATTGATTGAGTGGATGAGGGTGGATTTGTAAAAGAGATACCTTTTCAGACACAATAAATTGACCAAATAGTTAGAGTTTTTTCTCTATTGACTGCAGGTGTTCCATCAGATTTGATGGTCGGTCTGTCCCTATATCCCAATATCCAATCTGCGATTGTATTGCACGAGAGATTTTGGTTTCTAGGTTTGACTCCATTAACATCTCATGGGAGATAGATTTTGCAATCTTCTCAGGTAAGTCAGAGTCATATATCAAATTAGAACCAATAGATTTTGCAATCCTTTCAGGTAAGTCAGAGTCATATATCAAATTAGAACCAATAGATTTTGCAATCTCCTCAGGTAATTCTGTTATCGTTTTATTACCTTCTTGGATTCGTTCAGATATAGACCTAATATCCGAAGCTATACTTCCCAATGTTCCTACCACTGCAACTGTCAATGCAGTCAAAATCCATAATTCCATATCAACCCCCCGTTTTTCGTTATCATCGCCTAATGTTACTCAAACAAGACTAACATAGCTACACCCTAAACCTTATCAATAGACCTTACCCGACGGAGAAAGACTTCGCCACCCCAAAACTCTATCAATAGAAAGGTGTTGCTATATTGATAGATTTCTATCACAATATTTTAGACCCTAAAGATAGAGATTTACCGATATGAAGATTGGATACGCAAGAACTAGCACGGTAGAACAAAACTACTCATTGGAAGACCAGATTGAACGGTTGGAGTCACAGGGATGCGAGAAGATATTTTCTGAGAAAGTATCTTCAGTTCAATCCCGTCCTGAGTTTGAGAAGTGTATTGAGTTCGCAAGAGAAGGTGATGTTGTTGTCATCACCAAGCTGGATAGATTCGCACGAAGTATCACTGACCTCTGGAAACACATCACGGCACTTGAAGAGAAAGGTGCCGCACTACAAATCCTTGACCTCAACCTTGATACATCAACACCCAATGGACGATTACAAATCACCCTACTGGGTGGAATCGCACAGTGGGAAAGAGAAATGATGTTGGAACGTCAGAAGGTAGGTATTGCGAAGGCAAAACAAGAAGGGAAGTATCTTGGACGTGTTCCAACTGCGCACAGAAAGTCTAAAGAGATTCAGAGATTGCATTCAGAAGGAATGAAACCGTCTATAATTGCGAAGGAACTCAATATCGGTGTTGCTTCTGTCTACCGATATAGAAACGTATGATGATTTGATAGAAAGGGTAAGAACGGTCAAAGAGGAACACAGTGAGTTACCAACAGAAGACCAGGATAGACTTTTACTCAAAACCTTCAATATTGGATGCGCTACCCAGAGAGAGATGGATGGATTAGATATGTCTCTAATCCCGGATACTAGTCGTGTTTTGTTCTTCGACCGCACTTTTCGCAACCCACATGTCTTACCCTATTAATTATGCTTTTTTTATAAATATGATCTGGGTTCGTTGGGCAGATCCACCATACTTCTGTCTTACTTTTAGGTAAGACTTCAGTTAACATTAGGTCGTTCCTGCTCGGATGCCAGAATTTGACGAGTTCTGGAAAACTAAGTGCAAAATTATAAGTGGACGAGGGTTTCGATTCCGCACAAAAAGGACATGGTTTCGGACGTTTAACTACATCTCTTATTGAGGCCGACCAAATATGATCATTAGCAACTGTACATCGCCAACTCACTTTTTTAGAGGAACCTGTCACTAATGTTGTAGGATCTATACTTCCATTCATTGACCAATCCCATAATTTGGCAACATCAGGATGGATATCCATAAAACTACCTCCTTTCGCTGCAACTTGTCCTGCACAGACTGGACAATTACTCGAACTTTTAGTCCTAGAATATATTGCGGATTCCCATTCGTGACCAAATTTACACTCCCAAATAGCCTTGAATCCACTTCCAGGTGAATAGCAGTCAATACTATTTACATTTTTATCCGACCATTCCAAAACTAAGTTAGGATAAAGATCAGGCAATGTCGATCCAGATACCTCTTTCAGTCCATGACGTTTAATTAATTCACGGTTCTTTAAATCCTTTATGCAAAAGGGACAGGTTTCACCAAGTTTTCTTGAACTAAGCTTCTTTTTCCAAATGTGACTGGTGTTCTTATCACATTTCCACCATGCCTCATAACTCGCAAACGGAGTAAAATTTTCAGGAGTGAGTGGTTTGTTTTTCTCGTAATCCCAACAATCAAGGGAGATTGGATCTTTGCTGGCAAGACTATGTTCAGGAAATGGAGAGGGGAAATAACTTAAATATGTCTGGTACAGAGAATCATTAACAAATGTCGACTTAGATATATAATCTAAACAAAGTTTTTCAATTTTTGGTCGTGCTAAAACTAAAGACCTGATTAATTGATTCATTGATTTTTTATCAAATTTAGTCGAAGAGATACAAATATCTAGTTTAGATAAAGATCTCAACGGTTTTTCACGCACTCTAATGAGGGTTATACCCATAGTATCCATAAACTTATTTTTGGACTCATCTTTTTTTAACTTTCCTTTGTGCCAATATGAACCATCATATTCAATACCTACTCGCAAAGAGGGGATCAGAATATCAAGTTCTCTTCCATGTATCTTAGTTCCACTCTCACAATCCGGGAAAAGATATTTAATCTCGGTAAAAATCCTCAACTCAGGTCGAGACTTCTGTGGGTTACATTTTGGACAACCAGATTTCTCGACAGACCGACTATATACTGACGTTTTCCATTCATGTTCTGATCTCAGACTACACTGCCACCAAACTACTTTTTCTGACCCGAACACAACATCAGAGGGCAAAACTTTTCCATTGAGAGTAGGATGCCATTCCGCAGCGATTTCCGGGAAATTATTCAAAAGATTGTTTGTAATACTGACTTTTAGATTTTGACAAAATGGACATCCAGTTCCCTGTCCTACCCGCATCGATGGGGTGGCCTCCCATTCATGATCTTTTCCCTCACTGCATTTCCAATGAACACGTTTGCTACTCCTAGGAGTTAAATTGGAAGGGGAAATATTATTTTTTTGATAATCCCATTCATTAAGTAGATCAGGATGTAATACCGCTAAATTATAATCAGAAGATGGTCTGTGACCAGAGCAATAAGGACAACCCTGTCCTCTATGAACTACTTTTTGGGGGGTTGTTTCCCAACTATGACCCTTTTCACAAATCCACCAAACTTTCCTGATACTGCCAGGAAATATTGTTTTAGGGTCAATTGAGTTTTTTTGCCAATCCCATTGTTTCATCACATCTGGATACAGAAAGTTTAATGATTCACTAACATGGGTTCGTTGACGGGCACAAAATGGACAATTCTTAGGTTTACTCTTGTCACATCTTGCATAAACCTGCATTTCATATATGTGTAAACTATTTTTGGGACACTTCCACCAATATTTTTTACCTGATCCTGCAGAGATTGAATAAGGATCAATTCCGATATTGCGTTCGTAGAACCACTCGAACTCAAGTTCAGCACGTTCCTGAAAGATAGATCCTCTCGATCCTTTTATTCCTGCCAATTCATGACCCTCTCACTCGTTATACTCAGCCGAATCAATGGAATAGGGTGAGTAACTTGATTCAATACAATGAAAATGGAAAGGGCACAAAACTCATCTAATCACTAATCTTTACACCGTTCTTATATGTCCCTGATTCATCCGTTGGTTGGCCAAAAAAATTAGAACTGTCCCAAATACCTTCCTTTTTACCGTTAATGTAACGACCCTTGTTCCACAACTGACCATTTCCGAAATAATACAACCAATCACCATTTTTTTTACCGTTCTTGTAGGTACCTGAGTACCACAACTGACCATTATCAAAATAACTAAATGAAGTGCCTTCCAACTCACCATTCTTGTAGTTATCTTTACCCCGCAACTGACCATCATCGTAATATCTAACCCAATCACCATCGTTCTTACCATTCTTGTAGTTACCTCTACTCTTCAACTGACCATTATCGTGATAAATAACCCAATCACCGTCTTTCTTGCCGTTTTTAAGAGACCCTTGTGACTTACCAGTAACCTCCCCAGTGAATGGAACATCACTGAATTTTGGGTAATAAACACCGTCTCGTTCAACCAAATCATCAAAAGGGGTACTCCATCCGAGAGATGGAATAAGTGTTATTAGCAGTACGGTAAGGAGTGTGTTGAGTAGTTTCATTGGACAACTATACCAAAATAGGCACTATGGACAACGACTATAAGTCTATCCACTAGTCGATAGGTTTAACCATTTCGGTGTTTCATTGCGACTGAGTGCATCATCTGGTGTGTTCTTGAACACGAGGTCATAGACCTGAGTGTCTACCAACCCAGAGTAAGTGTCTTCAATCATTTTTTGACTGGTGCCACAGTAAGATGCAATTGTCAGTGAGTGTGCCCCATTATTGAGGGCATCAGTAATGAACTTATGACGGAAACAGACTAACTCGTAATCGTCTGGATTGGGCATTCCAGTCGATGTCATCCATCTCCTTCGCACCTCACCTGCATAGTGGTTCGTTGCTTTAGGAGATAACCAAGTGTTAAAGATGTGAGGATAATCATCTTGATTGTAGTTGGGATGGTTCTCTTCCTTATACTTACGCAAGTCCATTAGGTGTCCGTATACACGGTCTGGGATGCGTATTGTTCGTTCCTTACCCTTTCCGTGCAGATACAGGAAAGCACCATTCTTGCGGGCATCTATGTCCTTCCATCGTAGATTTTTGCACTCAAGCACTCTGCACCCAATACCTGCCATCAACAGGATTACATATCGGTAGTTCATGTGTTCGAATCGTATGCGAGGATTGCGTCCATTCTTGATGCTTTCACGAGTCACTGAGAGTAACTTGGGATAGTACTCGGCAGGGAAGGGGGCATTGGTACGATGTACCTTGAGTGTCTCAACTTCTGGAATTCGAGAGGAGTATCGCATCTTTTCACACCAACGGAAGAACTGTTTGTGTGAGTTGGTTTCATTATTTCGATATCTCGCAGATAGTATCTTTCCTGTTTTCTCTGCCTTCTGAGTAGAACGGTAGTTTTGCCACTTAAACTCATATAGACGAGAGAGTTCATCCAGAGAAGGTGTGTTTTCCTGCTCCCAAAACCTCTCCAGAGAAACAAGATGATGTCCAATCACCTGAGCACGTTTCGGTGTAATCTGGTTGTCTTGTGCTCTTAAATTTTGGAACTCCACGAACTCATCAATAAATGTTCTGAGTTTCCTGTGGTGACTTCCAATATCCCGACCTTCTTTTATATCACCTGCGTGTTTAGTCCAATGTTCAAAGCATTCTTGCTTTGCATTATGAACACTGGTCGATTCTAGTTTGATGAAACTATATCTCTTAACCGCAGGTTGCCACAGTCGTGCCATGTAGGTTTGGGTGGTTTTAGATTGGTCAGCATTCGTCCAGACACGATCTATCAAGGCAAGTTTCTTGGGGATGATATGTTCTACCACTCGTTGCTTAACAGGCATAGATGCTGACCAACTGGGGTTTGGTATAACTCAATTTTAGTATCACTCGTAGTATAACTTTGACTGTAAGTGATTGATTTTAGGTAGTGTAGTATAACTTTGGTATAACTACAATATTTCAGAAAAGTGAGTTTTGGCAGGGGTTGTAGCATTCCAATGGTGTTGTAAAAACGTATTGTGCCATGGGATTATTTGTCGACTCTGGTAAAAATTTAACCCTGCTCAAAATTGAGCCTAGGGATACTGAATAAATCAGCGGGTATTCTACTTGAATAACCCCGAGTTACCTCCTATTTTTATAACACCATCAAATAAATCGAGGAGATAATAATGTTTAAACAAAACCTATTAGCGACTGTTGTAGTATTTATTGCTTGGACAATTATAGATTTTCTTACCCATGGCAGATTGCTCATGGAGGCCTATGAGGCTACAGCACACCTATGGCGGTCTGAACAAGACATGAACCCAGCGCTGATGTCTGGAGTAACACTAATTTACAGCTTTTGTTTTGTAGCTCTGTATCAGTATTTTGTAAATCCCAAATCACTGTCTACGGGGCTAAAGTTTGGTGCACTATTTGGTCTTGCAGCAGGTGTGGTAGGCGGAATTGGTAGCTATGTTTACTTACCGATTTCTCTGCAGCTGGCCGGGAGCTGGCTTGCAATCAGCCTAGTTGAGCTAACGGCTGCGGGGGCAATTGTGGGTTATTTGGTGAAGGATGTTGGGGAATAGATATCTAACACCAGGGGTATAAAAAAAGGCACAGCCGAGGTTATCGGGCTGTGCCTTTTAGTATTGTTCTTTTACGTGCTTTGCTTTTCAGTACTAGCCTTTTTAGAGCTTACTGCTCCAGCGTTTCGAAGGTCATTCCAGCGTTTTTGCTCAGGCGCTCTACCAGTAAATCGCCCATAGCCGTTGCTGGCGTCCAGAAACCGCCTTTCTTATCTTCAGCAGACAGATCAAAGGCCAGGCATAAACCGGCTTGAGCTAGCATCTTAGCCGTACAGCCATAGCCAGGATCGCGATCGCCAGTGACCTGAACGACCAACTGCTGACCCTTTTTATTGCTACCCATTAAACGGATATCAAAGAAGCCATTAAGCTGGTCTTGCAAGCTCGGGCCTTCGCCGGGCTTAGGTAAAACATACTTTTCCATCAGGTTGCGAATCGGATCAAAAATCAGACTGCCACCAAATGCGGCGAGACCGCCAGTAATGCCGAAAGCCGTTAAACGACCCTTAAAGCCCTTGCCTGCAAGCATTGCTTCGCCGTAAGAAAAGTCTTTGCCATAGGCCATTTTGAGTAATGAATTAGAACGTAGTACCACCCGCGCATTAATCGCTTCCATAATAAAAGGCGCTGACCATGCTTGAAAATCTTGGTCGTAGGCAGGGCCTTTAACGCTGGTCTGACGAATGCTATAGCGATGCTTTTCAGGGCACAGAATGTAGGGGTTGCCCATCTGCTTACGCAGTTCTGGGTCGGCCTTGGCCGCAACAATCATTTCGATCATGCTGGCGATGGTGCCACCGGATGCGCCGCCTTTCATGGCTTGGACACGCAGTTTCACAGTATTGAAGAACTTACCGAAACGCTGTTTGCCCTCTTGCTGTAAGAAGTGCACGCCTAAATCAGAGGGGATTGAATCAAAGCCACAGCAATTCACGATACGGGCACCAGATTTCTTCGCCGCCTTCTCGTATTTATCGATCATCTGCTTGATCCAGTAAGCCTCGCCCGTGAGATCGCAATAATCATTGCCATTCTCGGCGCAAACCTTCACTAGAAGCTCACCATATAGAGCATAGGGACCCACTGTAGAGATGATGACGCGGGAGCGTTCACACATATCTCTCAGTCCAGATTCATCGTGAGAATCGGCAATAATAATCGGCAGCTTTGCAGCACCTTCCCCAAGAGAATCCCGCAGTTCGTTGAGCTTGGTTTCTGAGCGGCCAGCAATGGCCCATTTCACTTTACGTGTCAGCCCAATATGCTCGTACAGGTATTCGGTTAGTATTTGGCCAACAAAGCTGCTGGCGCCATAGATTACAAGATCAAATTTTTTAACGGCCATGAGTGTATTTTTTCCCAAATTGCTGATTTATAGTGGTCAGTCTGGTTTTGGTCACTTCTACGAGCGGAATTTCCTTTTTATGCTGCCTATCCTTTACTCTTTTCGTCGCTGCCCCTATGCGATGCGGGCTAGAATGACTTTGTGCCGCGGGATTATAGCGGTAGATTTGCGAGAAGTCAGTCTTAGAGCCAAACCTAGGGCAATGTTAGCTATTTCAGTCAGTGCGACGGTGCCTGTATTACAGCTTCCAGACCAATCAGTATTAAATGAAAGCCTCGATATCATGCACTGGGCACTGGCTCAGTCGGACCCAGATCAGTGGCTTGATTCCAGCAAAAACGTTCAGAGTGCCGACCTTATTGCCGAAAACGATGGCAGCTTCAAGGCGCATCTCGATCGCTACAAGTACTGGGATCGGTATCCAGCCGAATCCCAGCAGGACTATCGTGGTGGTGCCGAGGTTTTTATAAAAAAGCTAGAAACACTGCTCGAAGACAACCCCTATCTCTTGGGCCAGACAGTGGGTATTGCAGACATCGCTATATTTCCCTTTATTCGTCAGTTCGCCTTCGTCGATAAAGACTGGTTCGATCGGGCGCCTTACCCAGCGCTGCAGCAGTGGTTAGCAGGGTTTCTTAGCTCCCCGCTATTTGCCCAGGCCATGGTCAAATACCCTGTATGGCAAGAGGGCGACGAGACATTGTTATTTCCCTAAGTCCTAAACCCTAGGCCTGTTATGATGCGCCCCCTAATTAATGCCCCAAGTTACCCGTTATAAAAGGATAGAAAATGTTCGGATTTTTCGAACGGCTAATTAACCCCTTCCCGGCCCAAAAACCCCAGCGCCCCCCAAAGGGCCTGTATGAGTTTTGCCGTTACTACACCAGAGGCATGGAGCCCTGGTTATTGGTAATGGCCGGGCTCACCGTCGTTACTGCTGTGTCAGAGGCCATGCTCTATGCCATTCTGGGTCAGATAGTCGACTGGCTGGCCTCTAGCGATCCAACGACCTTCTTCGAAGACTCCTGGTTGCAGCTGGTGAGTATGACCGTTTTCATTCTGCTGTTTATTCCTATGGTGACTGCAATACAGTCATTAGTGGTCCATCAAACGCTTATGGGTAATTTTCCGATGTTGGTGCGCTGGAATGCTCACCGCTATCTGCTGGATCAGAGCTATGGGTTTTTTCAGAATGAATTTAGTGGCCGTATAGCCACCAAGGTTATGCAGACTTCTCTCGCGGTACGCGACACCGTGATGAAGCTGCTCAATGTGTTGCTGTTTGTGGTCATTTATATGGTCACCGCCCTGATATTAGTTGCCAGCGCCGATATACGTCTGTGTTTGCCAATTGTCATCTGGCTGGGTTTTTATGTGTTGGTGCAGCGTTACTTTGTTCCTAAGATGAAAAACATTGCCATGCTTCAGGCGGATGCTCGATCGTTGATGACCGGCAGAATCGTTGATAGCTACACTAATATTATTACTCTCAAATTGTTTTCTCACAGCAGTAGAGAATCCGATTATGTTCGCGATGGCATGAGTGACTTTCTCAACACCGTGCATCCACAGATGCGTCTGGTTACCAAGCTTAACTTCGTGCTTTGGAGTCTCAATATGCTCCTGGTATTTTCCACCGGCGCACTGGGTATTTACCTGTGGACCATAGGCACAATAACGCCGGGCGCCATTGCCATTGTGATGAGTCTCTCGATTCGCCTCACGGGCATGTCTCATTGGATTATGTGGGAGATTAGCAGCCTATTTGAGAATATCGGCACAGTCCAAGACGGCATCAACACATTGTCGATTCCAAATGCGGTCGCCGACAATGAACAGGCTAAAGATCTGCAGGTAACCGCAGGTGATATCGAGTTTAAGGATGTCAGCTTTGCTTACAATGACGATGGCGAGGTGTTCAAACATCTCAACCTACATATTCCCGCCGCCGAAAAAATTGGTATTGTCGGCCGCAGTGGAGCGGGTAAGTCGAGCCTCGTGAGTTTGCTATTGCGCTTTTATGATATTCAATCGGGCACAGTGTCCATCGATCAGCAGAATATTCGCGATGTGCGCCAAGAAAGTTTGCGCGCCAATATCGCCATGGTGACCCAGGATACTTCGCTACTGCATCGCTCAGTGCGGGAAAATATTATGTTTGGTCGGCCAGAAGCCAGCGAAGAACAGATGATCGCAGCGGCCGAGCAGGCACAGGCCCATGAATTTATTTTATCTTTACGAGATAACCTAGGCCGTCGCGGGTATGATGCCCACGTTGGAGAGCGGGGCGTGACC
>Ga0075466_1000946_pt1 | contig 10730 bp, 20 predicted proteins | sample DEB08_DNA_16_FD_71486 | JGI IMG/M metagenome (GOLD analysis project Ga0075466, IMG submission 71486) | Aqueous microbial communities from the Delaware River and Bay under freshwater to marine salinity gradient to study organic matter... | ecosystem: Environmental > Aquatic > Marine > Coastal ... | reverse complement strand
AAAGGACAGTTTGTTATATAATAAAAGTAAAAGTTAAAGTATACCCGACCGCGTACTCGCAATCCTTTAAAGTATACTATAGTATTATTATAACATATATTGAAGCAAAAGTCAAGAACTATTTTATCTTTTTTTACCTTTGTGCAAACCATGCTTAGCGTGTTGCTTTCCTTTAGCCGTGGCTTGTCTTTTCTTCTTGTTAGCCGCCGCGAGCTTCTTCTTGCCTGCCGCAGTGGACTTTAGCTTTGCTATTGTCTTCTTAGGGGCGTATACCTCACCAGTCTCCGAGGACTTTTTACCACTAGCTGTAGTCCACTTCTGGTCAGTCCACTTCTTCAAAGACTTCTGTGTCTTCTTAAGTGCCATTACTTATATCCTCCACCCTTAGCCTTATACTCCTTGGCTAACATCTGTGCCTTCCGTGCAGACCATTGCCCTGCCTTACCACCCTTAGTACCTGCCTTAATCCTGTTAAAGAGGTTCTTACGCATGGTAGGCTTGGTGTAGTTACCTGCTGAGTTGACTGTGGATTTCTTTTTAGTAGCCACTACTGCGTACCTTCATAGTGTTTTTCTTTTTGTTCTTACCTGCACGTCCACCACGCTTAGGTTTAGCAGGTGCTTTTGACTTGCTACAACATTTACCTTTCTTCATCATAACTATTTCCTCTTAGACTTAGCGCCAGAGCATTTCCAACGCTTACGTGATAAGTTGTTAGGTGTGTTAGGGTCGTTCTGCTTCTTCTTAGGTAAGCCTTTCTTAATGCCTAAGCTACGAGCGCAATAGCTGTCGCCTTTGGAAGTGCCGGGTTTTACCCTAGCACCTCCGCCTTTGGCTTTGCCTGCCTGTCCGTAGCTTACCTTCTTACCGGATGAAGTAATCTTAACCTTTGCCTTTCCCTTTCTTGGTGTTGCCACTAGGAGCCTCCTTCGTGTTGACTTTTTCTTCCAACTTGTCTACTCTTTTGTTGACTTCTCTAAATGCTTCGTTAATCTGCTCTAAAGCGTCCTCAAACATCTTACTTGTTAAAATCATTGTAACGGTAATCCTTGTGGTTGTGGCATAGCTTGTGGTTCAGCCTGCGGTGTTGGTGTAGCTTCTACGTTGCCTTCCTTTACGGCAACCTCACGCTCCTTCAGGAGTTGCTTAGAGATTTCAAGGCGCTTCTGGAACTCCTTGTCGTCTGCATCACCTGCCTGTAGGTTAGCTGTTACAGCACGTATACGGTCAATCTCAAGCTCCTGCGGTACAGCCTGTGCTTCAGCCATAGCCTTCATAGCGCGAGCCTCAGACTCTTGCGCCTGTCCATTGAGAGCGTTAGTCTGTGATGCTTGGAACTGCAACTGAGCTTGCTGTGCCGCTTGCTGTGCCTGCTGTGCTTCTGGGTTAGGCTGATTAGCTTGGTCAAGTTTAGCGATAAGCTCTTCACGGTTAGACAAGTTCATGTTGTCAACGATTGACTTAACCAACTCAGGGTACATTGGTGTGTCAGGTGACATAGTCTGTAGTAACTGTACAAGCTGTGTAACTTCATACTCACGAGCAATAATACCTAGAGAGCTAGTTACGTCAAACTTATAGTCAGCTACTGGGTATGTCTCAGGCTCAAACTGCATATAGCGATGTGCGGCCTTAGTCACTAGCGGAATGATGAACGACTCTTGGAAGTTAATCAATGTACGCTTATGACGCTTAATAATAGCACCGAGGCTCATAGAGATGCCTGCGGCTGTGCTTTCGCCGTTAATGCTACCTGCGATACCTGCTGAGTCAATAGCGCCTGTGGCGGTCTGTACCATCTGCTGTAAGGCACCTGCCTGAGCAAAGGTAATCTGATTGACCTGACCAAAGTTAAACGGCTGTAGTACTTCCGCAGGATTACCGTTAGTAAGAATAACCTTACCTGCGCGAATCTCAGGCTTAGAGCCTCTAGGCATACGAGAAGCGTCCATTGCAAGCATAGGGTGTACAGTTAGTGCTAGAGCGTCGATGCGAGCGCGTAGTTCTGCGTCTAACGCCTTCTGAGAGTTGTACCCTTTCTCACATACTCCTCTACCCCAAAAACGGCTAGGAACGACATCCCAAGGGAATGCGATGATTGGACGGTCACCCATCATGTAAGGGTTCTTCTCAGCCTTAAGCAGTGTACCACCGTCAGCGATAACAACAATAGCCTCTACATAGTAGCTGTCGTCTTCTTCCTCGTCATCACTTAGCTCTACTACTTCTTCCTCAGCGTCTGGGTCAGACATAGCTTCGTCTAGCAGATAGCGAGGTACAAGGCCGTAGTACTTAGTAAGACGCACTTTATCGTCGTCATAGGTAGACGTAAGCTCATGGTCAGGCTCAATGTCAAAGTCTGGAGCCGCAGTACCTACGTCAGCCTCACGATAGACACCTTGTTCCTGTAGTTCCTGTACTTGGTGTAGTGATACGAACTCATCCACAGCAACACCTAGCGCATTCTCAATGGAAGTCGCTACAGGGTCGATAAGGAAGTTCTGAGGCATTACAGGGTTTAGCTTAACGCAAGTCTTATCCCTAACAGTAACACCAACAGCGGTCAACTCACCGCCCATAACAGGCTGTGTAGCCGGAGCCATCTCTTTTTCGGTAGTTAGTTCTATTTCAGCAATACCAGTACCGAATACAGCGGCGTTAATAAGACACTCAGCTACATTCTTACGGATTTTGTTGCGACCGAAGTCAGAAACTAGGTTTTCACGCAGTAAAGCTACGTCAGCGTTGTCTGGGTCGCCAATATCGTCCTTAATGTCGAACCATTTGCCACGACCGAAGGTAGCTTCCTCTAGTTCAGCCACGGAGGACTCAACAGCCTGCTGTAGTGCAGGGGAAATGATACGTGAGCGCTCTGATTGACGTGTCATGTCTTCAGCAGACCACTGACCACGCCATAGGCGGTAGTATTCATCGAACTTCTGAGAGTAGTTGGCCTCAAAGTTGTCACGCCAACCTGTGCATTTGTTGTCTACCCAGTCTTCTAGGCGTTCTAATCGGAAACCTTCTTCTTCTAACATAGTTTAATACCCTGAGTAGTAGTCAGTGAGTTCATATTCTTCTTCCTCGTAGTCGATTGCGTAGGCTACCTGAGCCAATTGGTCAATGTAAGCCAACGAATCAATTAAATCATCGTGGACAAGTTTGTTAGGGAACTGGAATAGCTCATCTAGGAACTCTGTATTCCATTCTCCCTTGTTAAGTGTTATCTTACCGTGTTCAAAGCGCCCTTGTAGCGCCCATACAATACGGTCAATCTTACGTTTGTTACCGTGTGTCAACTCCTCAACCCTAAAGAAGCGTTGATTAGCTTTCATAATATCATTTAGGTAAGGGTAGACAGCATTCTTCAATGCACCTTTCTCAATACCTACGGCTACTGGTTGGTAGTCTCGGACTGCGTCGAAGATTTTACGTGCTGTCTTCTCAACTCCCCAACGACCATGGATGATGTCAGCGACCCACCATCCTTCCGTACCCGCTTTAACCACCGCAATTGACGTTTGGTCAAGTCGGTTAGTTTTAGTTGTCGCTGATTGAACGTCCGCAAAGCCTGCCAAATCCACTGCTATATAAAATTGACCTTCGTCGGGTTCCTCTTCGGAGAACTGTATATGTTCTTCCTTAAAGAGTTCACCACCTGCCGCCTCGAAGGATGCCATGAACTCCTGTCGGAATGAGAAGGCAGACATGGACTTCTTAGCCGCATTAATCTCCTCCTCGTCCAACAGGGGGTTATCGTATGATGTAAAGTGCCAACCTTTCCACTGTTCGTCCTCTGAGATACTAGCGTACTGGAAGAGGTCGTAGAAGTGGTTACGTCCCATGGGTGTACCAATAAACATGGCATCACCCTTCTGGTCAGCTAGGGCAGGTCGTAGGATTTGCTCCCAGACCTCCGGCTTCATATCGGCGTACTCATCCATACAGAGGAAGCTAAGGGAGACACCACGCATAGTCTCTGGTCTGTCAGCACCCTTGAGGGCGATGGTTGCACCGTTGACTAGCTTTATTTGTAGGTTGTTGATATGGCTTGACGCTATGACAGGATGACCCACCTCTAGCAGTGTCTGCCACATAATGTCCCTGGCCTGACCCTGTGTGGGTGCGACATAAAAGACATGACCTCTTTTACACTGTAACCCCTCAATGATTAGCTTCCAAGCCGCTAGGCGTGACTTACCTGTTCGTCGTCCTGCCGCGATAACCTTGAAGCGTGAGCTATCCTCAAACACTTCCTGTTGCCACGGTAGAAGCTCTACCTTTAAGTCAGTCACTTAATAAGTCCACATTACTGGGACAGAGTTAGAATTAGTAACGCTCCGGTCGTCCACATGGATAAATGAACGAGCCACTCCAATACCGCCAAACCCAAGCAAGAGCGCCTGTTTAACAATCTCGTACTTTTCTGTTCCGCTAATAGCTTTGATGTCAACTGCAATACCTTGGGCATGAGTTCCTGCTTTCTCCTTATGTCTTTCGTTGCTGTGATTAGGGCTACGGAAGCCACTAGTAATCACAAAGGGAAAACCACAAGCTTCACGCAGAGCATCCAAACGCTCTAGGAACTCTGGACACATTTCATTTTGATTTGTTTCTTGACAGTTGAACTCGCTCAGGGCAAAGTACTTTGGATTATACATCGGTGAACTCTCCGTCAATGATATCTGACTCTTGGTCTGTATTCTCGGATATGACAGTAGTTTCACCGCCCACTCCGGTAATCGAGATGTTGATTCCACCTTTACTTCCTCCGGCTTTGTCCTTCTCAAAGTAACTGGCGGGTAAGACCCTATCCATTACTAGCTTCCATGCGGCGGCTTGGTTCTTATGGTCATCGTCCAAGGCGGCATCAAAGATAGACTCCAAGACCCTCTTAGACTTAGGTGACGTCAGCATCCGTGTCTTGTATTCGTTGATTATAGCGGCATCACCCTTTGGGCGACCCCTAGTGCCAACGGTTCCCCGCTTGCGTGAGACAATCTCAGACTTAGGTGGACGACCCCTACGCTTTTTAGTAGGTATAGCGTCGCCGCCGTCTTTTTTATTTGTAGACAAAAAACTCTCCTTTGGTTACCTAAGTATACTTAAGTATGCCTTAGACCTCGTTAGGTTGTTACTTAGTTTATATTCTTTAGTCAGTAACAAAACAACAAACTAAATTAAACTAATCTATACTATAGTACTATTATACCATATTCTTAGGCAAAAGTCAAGCTTTATTTTAACTAATTTACCAATCAACATTAAAGTCTATTCTATTGTCTCCCTACGTACCCGCGATTGCCCAATAAAATCAATGACTTAGGTCGTCTTAAGTATACATGAGATACAAACCATTAATGTTACTTTTTGTAACCTTTTGTCTTCACTTTTGGCTCTTTTTTGTATCTAGGGGGTTACCACAAATATCACCAGCACACACGCGCCCCCCCGCCCCCTCTTAAGTTATCCACAGGTAATCCACAGGGGCAAAGTTATCCACAGGTAGACAAAAGTTATCCACAGGGAGCAAGAGTGAGTGTCCTACAGGATACCTATAGACACTACAAGTTATACCGGTGACTATCCTTCAAGGGTTGGTCACTCTAATGTTTGACCTATGTCTCGAAGTGTGCTACTCGCACGTGCGCGCATAATAGAAAGTAGCAGTAGAATAGTTGGCACGGATATTGCTAGGGAAAATAAATTAAAAATAGTTGCGAAAGTTGTTGACATACTCTGTCAGTTCTATAAAATGTCAGCATCAACAGAGGGAAAGGCCTTCTGTATATAACGCACCACAATGGTGCAGGAGATATCAACATGACCAAGACAAAGATTTTACACAGCCTCGCGGAACAGATGAGCACAAAGTACAAGCTCCGCGCCCACTACTTAAACAAGGGCGACGAGGCACGGGCAGACGACGCACACAGCGCGGCGTGGGCTATCTACTGGTGCGGTCGTGAACTACTAGGCGACGGCTACGAAGGCAAACTGGACGAGATGCGTACTTCCGCCCGTCAAAGCGGAGAGCGATTCGCGGATATGTTGGAGGATATGGCCTAGCGAGGAGGTTGTTTTATCGGTGGCATTCGTATAGAGTGCCATCTATTAAACCAATCACAGCAACTATTGAAGGTGACAAAATGGATAGCATAATAAGCGGTTTACTGGTAGCAATGATTTTGGCAATGGGCGCGGGCGTCGTGCTTATTAGAATAGGGGCAATGGTATAATGACACAAGCTAAACCTAGATTCTCAAAGCCTAGTAAGATGCCTTGCCGCTCTTGGTCTTTACAAGCTCTGGACACCTGTCCGGCCAGTAAGAAGCCAGACGGCGAACTAGTGGACGCTTGTAAGGGTTGCTATGCGACGACTGGATTCTATGCAATGGGCAGTGTTAAAGCACCGCGAGAGCATAACCGCGAGGACTGGAAACACAGCGATTGGGTGGACGTGATGGCGGCAGAACTGGACAATGACCGCTATTTCCGGTGGTTCGACTCTGGCGACCTGTACAGCCTAGCACTAGCAGAGAAGGTGCTAGAGGTTATGCGTCGCACTCCGTGGTGCAATCACTGGTTACCCACTAGAATGCACAAATTCGAGAAGTTTCGCCCCGTGCTGGCAGAGATGGAAAAGCTACCGAACGTGGTAGTTCGCCTGTCCAGTGACAGCGTAACAGGTGAGACAGTACAGGGAGCGGCTACTAGCTCGACTATTATCCCTACTGTGTCGCATAGTCTGCCTAGTATGTCAGTCTGTGAAGCATACGACCGTGGCGGCAAATGCGCAACCTGTCGTCTGTGTTGGTCGAAAGATGTAGCGGTCGTGGCGTATCCTGCCCACGGAAAAAAGATGATAAAACATATTGACAGCATAGCGGCAATTAATCTATAATCCGCGTACTGTAAACAAAAAACGCCAAAGGAGGCGACAAGATGAGCAAGCTACAACCCGTGGGACTATTTCACACGCCCGAAAGTGTGGACGAATTGCAGGACTATCTAGCACAGTTTACAGGCGCGGACGCAATTCTCGCCAATACTGCCGCCTTTATGGCGTGGAACCTGTGCGCCAAACTAACCAACACCACAGATGAGGAGTCAGAGACAGATGCCACAGTTTAAACAGTACCAACAAGGCGACGATAAGCCCACGTTTAAAGAGCTACAGAATTTTGTGGGCGGCTACGTCGAATATATCTACCTGTCAAACGGTGATATGCTAGCGATTAATGAGGAGGGTTCCTACATAGGCTTTAAGGAGAACACGGAGGCCACAAAAATATGGCACGACGACCTGCGGACGCAATACGGCGACCGCGGTGACTTTTACCTACTACAGGGCAATGTAGCCCATTTTATCGGAGGCTACGCAGATGAGTAGATGCAAGCGATTATTGCAACTGGTAGTGTTATTCGCGGGCGGATTTGTCGCAGGTAGTTTGATAATGGCAGTTTTTATGCTAGGCTATAGAGCCATAATAGGAGGTGCATAGGATGACGTACGAGGAATTTAAAAAACAGCACGACAAGCTACTCACAGAGCTTATATTTTCAGAGTCTAGTAACCAAGCCGAAAGGGTCGAGAGGGTCGAGAGGCTACGCGCTGACAACCCCAAGTATTGGGACGTGCTGTGGGGTGATTTATGATTAGGTGCAGGGTAGCAGAGGACGAACTAGCGCACGACCACGAGCAGGTCGAGATAACAGCGGAAGATGAGCGAGAGGCGGCGCGGGAGGATATAGAATTATTGGCGTTAGATATAAACGAGGCAATCTTTCAGCTATTACGTAATAAAAACTGGCAACCGGACAGCGACGACATAGAGAGTGCAGAAACCCTCTATAATTGCCTTAGATGGCACATGACACCGGCACAGAGGGAGGCGGTATGATTACAGATAACACGACAGAGAACGACCTACTAGCGGAGACAATCGACGAGCTAGGGCAGAGCCTAACGGAACTACAGCAGGTGATTGCAGATATTAAACAGCAGGTAAACTACAGAGGAGAAGATTAAAATGGCGGTGATAATGAATATTGAAGATAAAATTCTGGACTGGCACAAGGCGCGCAATCTAATTGACGGTAGCACAGATATTGCACAGTTTAGCAAGCTAGTTGAGGAGGTGGAGGAGCTTAGGCTGTCCCTAGATGGCGATTTAACGCCGATTGATGATATAGGGGATATATTGGTAGTGCTTATCAATATCGCCCACAGGAACGAACTGACGCTGTTTGAGTGTATGTATCACGCCTATAACGATATAAAGTATCGCACAGGGCGTATGGTAGATGGGGTGTTTGTGAAGGATTTAATCGACGACAGCGGGAGGATTCAAAATGCAGTTTAATATCGCAGGTATGTTTTTAAACGTGGAGCCTCGGTTCGGCATTGGGTTGGACATAGAGAGTGTAGAGAGTCGACCAGTGTGGACAGTAAAGGACGGAGAGTTAAGCACGATGGCTTTCGACGGATTGGTATTGCTCTTGCCCTTCTTTATTGTTACACTAGGGAACGTATGGACGGAGCTAGACGAATGATTATGTGGGCTTTAGTAGGCGTGGGTGTTCTAATAGGTGTATACTGCGCACGGAGGAATAAAAATTGATTATTGAGACATTATTTTATCTAGGTTTAATTCTGTGCCTCTGTTGGGGCATCAAAGAAACTATGGAGAATTGGGACGATGAGCAAGATTAAAGAGCAGTTGATAGGATACGAGCAGAGCGACTGGTTAGAACACGACGACCACGTCAGGATAACCGAGGTTGAAGAATACCTGATGTACGCTATGAGCGTTTCCGAGATGCAACAGATAGCGCGACAGCATATCAGACACGACCTGTACACCACCTCTAAGGAGGAGTTCGACAAAATACATTACGACACTATAGGGATGCACAACAAATGAGCAGATGCAAAGCGTGTGACGCTATTATGACGGAAGCAGAGTTAAAGAGAACTGATTATAATACAGACAAGCCGTTAGACCTGTGTTATAATTGTATGAGTATTTCAACTAACGCGGCATTAGCATTCGAGAACGGAGGACTATTAGACGCAGACGGAGAAGAAAGTTTAGATTTAGAGTCATTAGGGTTTGACATCAGTAACAATTAATGCTATAATATACTTATGTTATGTTCTTTTATAATAAACTAAAAGCAACTAACTAAGGTATACTTAAGTAGTAACAATTTAATTTAATCAAAAGGTAAATAGATATGACAGCACAAGTATTGGAAGGCACAGTAGCATTCGAGAATCTCACCGAGCACGAGATGTACAACGGACAGTCCACCGGTAAGTTCTCACTGGTATTGTCTCTGGACGACGACAAGGCCGCAGAGCTAGACTCAGCAGGCGTTAAACTCCGCGAGTACGAAGGTGTCAAACAACGAAAGTTTGCGAGCAAGTTCGAGGTTGGTGTCCTAAACGCCGACGGCTCACCATTCGCAGGTCGAGTACCGCGAGGTTCCAAGGTACGTATCCTCTGGCAGGAAGGCGCACCACACCCAGTACATGGTACTAGCACATACCTCAACAAGGTCAAAGTATTAGAGGTAGCGGAACAGACTGACTCGAACGAGGACTTTTAATGACAGAGAAGTCTACCTTCTTGAAGCACGAGTCATGCCCTAAGTGTGGCTCTGCTAACAATCTAGCAAGGTACTCCGACGGTCACGCTCACTGCTTCAGCAACGGGTGTGGCTACTACGAGAGAGGCAACGGAACTGCCTCAGACTTTGCACCACGTACACCAACAAGGGCATTTGAGATGACAGGAGTAATAGCGGCAATCCCTGACAGGCGAATCTCACAGGGCATAGCGCAGAAGTTTGGCGTTACTGTAGAGTTCTCACCGGAAGGACAAATTGTCAAACATCACTACCCGTACTATGATAAGGATAGCAACAAGCCGACAGGGACGAAGGTTAGACAGGTAGAGACCAAGGGATTCTACGCGACAGGGAACTTCGATAACGTGGGCTTGTTCGGTCAGCAAGCATTCAGGGAAGGCGGTAAGTACATTACCATCACCGAGGGAGAGGCAGACGCACTAGCAGTCAGTGAGATGTTCGACGGCAAGTGGCCTGTAGTGTCTATCCGCTCAGGTGCGGCAGGAGCCAGTAAGGACATCAAGGCCAACTTGGAATGGCTAGAGTCGTTCGACAACGTAGTGATATGTTTCGACAATGACAAGGCAGGACAGGAGGCGGCACAGTCAGTGCTTAACTTGTTCACACCTAACAAGGCTAAGAACGTAGTACTGCCCTTGAAGGACGCAGGGGATATGCTCAAGGCTAAGAAGATACAGGAGTTCACTAGGGCATGGTGGGACGCTAAGGTCTACAGACCGGATGGTATTGTCTCAGGCTTGGACACATGGGACTTGCTACAGGAACAGAAGGACATCAAGTCGATACCTTATCCGTGGGAATGTTTGAATGAGTTCACACACGGATTCAGACCACGGGAACTGGTCACGATAACGTCAGGGTCGGGCATGGGTAAGTCTCAGATTATGCGAGAGCTAGAGCATTACCTCATAAAGAACACCGAGGACAATATCGGTATCTTGGCATTAGAGGAGGACGTACCTAAGACTACGCTAGGCATTATGTCTATCGAGGCCAACAAGCAGTTACATCTGCCGGACGTTAGGAACTCTCTGGTAGAGGGTGAGGAACGTGGTTACTGGGAGAAGACATTC
>Ga0075466_1000922_pt1 | contig 10897 bp, 9 predicted proteins | sample DEB08_DNA_16_FD_71486 | JGI IMG/M metagenome (GOLD analysis project Ga0075466, IMG submission 71486) | Aqueous microbial communities from the Delaware River and Bay under freshwater to marine salinity gradient to study organic matter... | ecosystem: Environmental > Aquatic > Marine > Coastal ... | reverse complement strand
CTATTTAGAGGCATAGCTGATGGATCAATTGATCCGTCTGTAGCTGGTTCACAAATAAGGTCAACGTTTTCTGCAGCAGAAGATTCAGCAAGTAAGCTGGTAGACGATGCGTATGAAAACGCTAAACAATTAGCAGATTTTAAATCTGCTCAAAAACCATATGATTACAGTAGGTTAAAAGCCCCAACTGAAAAGGTTAGAAATAAATTAAATCAACAAGCTTTTGCTGACCCACAACAAAAGAAAATAGTAAGTGGAATTATAGAGAGCATTAATAAAGGCACTAAAAAATCTGATGCTGTATTTACACAAGACTTATCTAACCTAAGAAGTATCATTAGGCAAAACGTTAATTTGGGTAATAACGTAGATGATTTAATAACGTTTAGAAAAACTCTTGAAAGCATACGAGCACAAACATTAAAAGACACTGGTAATACAAAAGCTTATAAACAGTTTATAGAAGCAGAAAGTCTGTATAGACAAAAGATGGAAGATTTTAATAATGATCAAATAAAACGATTATTGAATCTTCAAACAGTAAGTAATGATTTATACAAGCAAGGCGATAAAACTGCTTATAATGGTTTTGTAAGTTTTTTACGAAACAACATAACCCCTCAAGCAGATGGTTCTTTTAAATCACCTAAATTTGTTGATGATATATTATTTGACCCAGAAAATACAGCAGGGCTGTTAGGATTAAAAGGCGGTCTCCGTAACGCATACATGGATGAAGTAGTCGATACTGTAGGTGGAGTAATGAGACCCAAGTCTCCTAGAGCTCATGAAACTTTTATGTCTAAAAATAATAATATTATTAAAAAGTTTTTCTCAGAAGATGAAATACAAGAGTTCACTAACGCAGAACAGTTTATCAATACGTTCAAACAAAGAGAACTTGGCTTAACTAGGGCAAGAGATGCTATAGCTAAAAACACAAATCTATCAGACGTAGCAAAAAACTTTAAATCACCAGAAGATTTATTCAATAATACTTGGAGCCCTGGAAAAATTACAGCCACTAAAGAAGTGTTTGATGCTTTAACTAATAACGGTAGTCAAGATTTAGTGAATGCTTATAAGTCCTATATCTTTAAAGACTTAGCACAGAAGACTCAGAAAAAAGGTGCTCTTAATCAAAATGTGTTTGATGGTGGTAAGCTAGATGAGTATGTAAATTTAAACAAAGATAATTTAGAAGTCTGGTTTGGTAATAAATTTTCTAGTCAGCTTACAGACATAGCTAAAAAGCTAAAAGCTTTTGATGATCCTAGAGTATCTCGTGTACGGGAAGCTGACAATTTTGTGTTAACTTCTTTAAATAGTTTAGCTCGTGCTTATGTAGGTTTATTTACAACTCCAGGTCGTGTGATGACAGCTGTCAAAAGTATTGTGTCAGGTAAAAAAGGCATTAAACAAATAGAACTGTTGAGTAACCCAGACATGATGTATGATGCTATCATGAAAGACCAATGGCAAAGAAATCCTGTAGTAAAAGGTTTAGTTAGGGAACTAGGTAGAATATACTATAGAGAAGACATAGCAGAAGAAGAACCAACCACTAAAGTTACCCCAGAAGAAACAGTCAGGTTTGGTCCAGGGTTTCAAGCACCTGAAGGTATGAACAGGGGTGGTGGTGTAAAACTAAAATACGGTTACGGAGATTAATATGGCACAAAAACCGAATGCAACTGATTTTTTAACTAATCTATATAACAATAGAACCGCTGGGTTGTCTTCTTTAATTAATCCACAATCAACCCAGTCTATTGGGCAGTCTGATATGGACAAGCTAAACGCTGCACAATTTGATACTTTTAGATCATTTTTAAACACACCCATCGATGAAACTTTATCTATTGATATAACAGGGGAAGATTTAGGTATTGGTGGGGACGATACAAGTGGTGGCTATTACGATGGTAGCCCTGTTGGGGAGTTTGAAAAAGTTGATTTAACAGACACGGATGAAACTGATGACGATGCTGTTGACGATGAAAACTACGAAGACATTGGTAGCGGATACACCGATGATGAGATGGGTGTCAATATAGATGAACTTATAGATAATATAACAGAAAAAGAAATTTTTGATTTAGTTTCAGGGGCATATGATGATTCACAAACTTATCAACTTAACGACGAAACTACGCAAGACCTGCAAGATTTAGAGAACAATCTTATAATTGAAAACATGGGTAACGAGTATGGAATAACAAGCTTGGGTGAAGATTATTCTAATGTACTGCCTAGTTATTTAGATCTTTTTCAAGTACAAGACGGTCTACCTGATTTAACAGACACTATGGGCACAACAAACGTAGATACTCAAGCTCTACTAGATTTAACCACACTAGGCACTAATGCGGTAGAGACTACACCTACTCTAGATTTACCCAAATTTGATCCGTACAATATTGTAGATACATTAGGCACTAATGCGGTAGAGACTACACCTACTCTAGATTTACCCACAATTGCTGCAATTAAACAGTTAATAGAAACAGGTGTCACAACACCTGTTGTAGATGCCCCATTAGATTTTTCTACACCTGTATACGATACACTTGCCTCAAGTATGCCTGCACTTACCCTTAAGAACAACTCACCAAACAGAATGCTTCGAACTGATATGAATAGGGGTGGGATAGCAACATTAAAAAGACTATACTAACCAGTCTTTCCACTTTTCTTCACCAAGCACAGTTTGAGCAATGTTTTGTTTTTGACGTAAAGCTTTAACAATCTTTTCATCAACTGTACGCTCACAAACAATATCTATGTAAGTAACTTTATTTGTTTGACCTATCCGATGAGCACGGTCTTCAGACTGTAATCGTTTTTCTAAGTCGTAATTATTACTGTAATAAATAACTGTGTTTGCTGCAGTAAGTGTAATCCCGTACCCACCTGTTTGAGTATTACCTACAAAAAATCTTAATGGGCTATCAGGGTTTTGAAACTGATCAATAACTTCTGCCCTACGTTCTTGGTTTACGTCTCCGTAATAACTACCAACAGATTGTTCTCCGTAGACCTTGGTCAACTCAGCTTGTATCTTTTGTATGTCGTGTCTATAGTTTGCCCAGATAATTACTTTACCGTCTGTCTCTTCCAGTATTTCCATAAGCTCAGGTAATCTTTGACTAGGTAATTCAGTGAGCCCTCCACCGTCAAGTCCTACAAAACCACAAGACACTTGATGAAGCCTAATAATTTGTGTAATCAAGTGGGTAATAGTTACTGTGCCTGTGCCTAAAGAAGCTTTAGCTTGCTTCTGTAAATCTTTATAAACCCGTTTTTGTTCATCACTCATTTGAATAATTCTTTTCAAGTACACTTTATCAGGTAAGTCTAAACAGTCCTTTTTCAGTACTCGACAGCTAAATTTAAGGAGTCCCTCGTTCAGTTCTGTCAAGTTCTTGTAGCCTAGTACCTGTTTGAACGTCCTACCGTTCGCTGATTTTTCTATTAAATTAGCATATCTTGCTCTAAATGAAAAATAACTACTGAACCCTAATAAACTAGGATCTAAGAAATATGCTTGACTATATAAATCTAATGGGCTTTTAGTTACAGGACTTCCTGTCAATATTCTTTTGTAATATGCATACTTACCTAAACGAACTGCGTTTATAGTTCTTTTAGCTTTATGGTTTTTTATAGTTGTACTTTCGTCAACTATAAACATAGCTTTTCTTTTAAATAAAAAGTCGGTAACAAACTGAGTACCTTTTTTAGTGCTCAATGCCTCTATGTTCATTATCAATATATTTAACCTATCTGGTTCTTCTGATAACGTAGCTAGTAACTTTTTATTCTTTTGTGTGTTAGCGTTAGACCACTTAACTGAATGATAGTTAATCTCATCGGGTACGTGGTTCGGTATCTCTTTACTGTACCATGTATCGTAGACACCTTTCGGTGCTAGTATTAATACACCGTTTATTTTTTCTTGTCTGTATAGATGTACAAAATTATCTATAGCTACTTTTGATTTACCGCACCCCATCTCCATAAACAAGGCAAACTCTTCTCTATCATGAGAAGATTCTAATGCATCTAATTGGTGTTGGTACGGTTTAGTTTTAAATAAAAACTCTGTCATGTTTCTCGTTTCTTATATAGCCTTCCCGTAGTATGGTATATATCTTATAAAAAATAAATACACGTTTTACCATTATTGCTTAAATACTTTCAATACCCCCTCAATAGCTTTTTCAATAGCTTTCAAATCCTCAGCGTTTATAAGCTTTTTAGGATAGGGGGTATTAGCTTATTAGCAAATATAATAATTTTAAGGCATACGTCGTATATAAAATTTAAATTACTACTATAATAATAGGGTAGTAGTAGGTAGTGGCGGTGATGCCTATAAGTTTTTTAACACACCGTCAACCTGTTCCTTTACCTTTAAGTTTATAAGGGTTAAAATCGATTAGGTATTAAGAAATAAGAAACAAGAATATGAATCAACCTACAGTCTACGTCGCTCAAAAACCTGACGAAAAGAAAAACATAGTTTCCGCCAGTAAGTATGGAGACTTTAAGTTTATCTTACCAGAAAAAACTAACCTTATGTGGGATACAGCAACTGCTGTATCAACTATCAAAAAAGAGTTACGTTATTTTAATGACAGAGACCACCTATTACTAATAGGTGACCCAGCAGTTATAGGTATCTGTACTGCTGTAGCTGCAGATTATAATCAAGGTCGTGTTAAATTTCTTAAATGGGACAATCGTGAATATACATATTATCCAGTGGAGGTAGAAATATGAGCATAATAGATAGAATGGAAAATGAAACTCAACCTGATGTAAAGGCTGAGGACTTAGGAAACATAAGTGACTTAGGTAGACAACTAGCAGAGCTAGAAGAAAAAATACAAATAGAAGAAGAACATTTAAAGAACCTGAAAACTGAGTTTCGTAAAATTAGCGAGGATACCTTGCCTAATAAACTACGAGAGTTAGGAGTCAGTGAATTTAAACTAGCAGATGGTACGAGTATGTCAGTACAGTCGTATTATTCTGCGAGGATTACCCCCGATAACCGTGAAGCATGCTTTCATTGGCTTGAGAATAACGGTCTAGGGGATATAATCAAAAATACAGTATCAGCTAACTTCGGTAGAGGTGAAGATGATGCTGCTAAAAATCTCATGGCTACCCTTGAAGGGGATGGGCACGACCTAACTCAAAAGAAGTGGGTAGAGCCTATGACTCTAAAAGCGGTAGTCAAAGAGCAGGTGGAAAAAGGGAACGACCTACCCTTAGAAACCTTTAATGTTTATGTAGGTCAAAAAATAAAGGTAAAAAAATGACAGATAAAAATGAAAAAGTAACTGAAGAAAAAGTAACTGAGAAAACTGAAATAGCGGAGAAGAAAACAACAGCTCTTACCACTGCTTCGGCTTTTGAGGAAGACGCAGGTGGAGGCTTAGAAAACCTTACAGCTGATGATCTTACTATACCTCGTTTAAAAATACTTCAAGCGTTAAGCCCAGAAGTAAATAAAAGAGACGGTAAGTATATAGACGGTGCTGCTGCAGGTGATATTATTAATACAGTAACGAGTGAACTCTATACAGAGGAAACTGGTTGTGTAGTAATACCTGTGACATATAAACGTATGTTTCTAGAATGGCAACCACGTGAAAACGGTGGTGGTTTAATTCAACAACACACTGACCCTCAAATTCTTTCTAAAACTACGAAAGATAAAACTGGTTCAGACGTGCTTGAAAACGGTAACTACATACAAACGTCGGCTACTCATTACGTTTTGACGGTAAGTGGTGACTCTTATCAGCAAGTAATGATCCCTATGGCTGGTACGCAGTTGAAAAAGTCTAGGACTTGGAACTCTGTGATGGCCAGTTTGAAAGTAAAATCTAGTGAAGGCAGGGTATTTACCCCACCATCATTCAGTCATAAGTATAAACTAACGACTGTAGCAGAATCCAATGACCGTGGTACATGGTTCGGTTGGAGCATAGAAAACCTTGGAGTATTAGAAGAAGCAGAAATGCATTTATATGATGCAGCTAAAAGCTTTGCTGGTAGTATCAGCTTTGAAAATAGTTTTGGTTCTACTGATTCATCAGAAGCTCCATTTTAATCATAGGGTAACTTGGGTGGGGGTTCGCCCCCACCTCAATCGGAGTGTGACCGTTGGAGATAGCAGAAAAATTAAATCAGATCTTTCACGGCTCTAGTAGAGCTCACGGCACTTTTACTGTAGAAAATAATATAATAGGACAAAAGACTCAAGGAAAAGCAAAGACTATCAAAACCGTAGGTGCTAGTATTAAGCACTGGCAAGACCATTTAGAAGGTAAGCAAGGTTTAGGTATTATACCCATTGATGAAGATAATTTAGTAAAATGGGGAGCGATAGATATCGACATATATTCTCTTAATTTAGAGAAGTTAGTTAATAAGATAGAAGAATTTAAATTACCTTTAGTAGTTTGTAGAAGCAAGAGCGGTGGTGCTCATGTGTATTGTTTCTTAAAAGAAAAAGCCCCCGCTGCAGATATGCAAGATAAGCTAAGAGAAATAGCTGCAGGATTAGGGTACGGTGGTGTTGAAATATTTCCTAAGCAAAGGGAAGTTTTAGTTGACCGTGGTGATATAGGAAGTTGGTTAAATATGCCTTATTTTGAAGGCGATGAGTCAATGCGATATGCGTTTGACCCAAAGGCGCAAGCCTTATCATTAATCAATTTTATAAGTTTTATAGAACAAAGACTTATCTCTCATGAAGAGTTAGTTGAATTAGAAGTACCCGTATTAAATGATATAAAAGATGGTCCCCCTTGTTTACAAGTATTACTAAAGCAAGGTTTCCCTGAAGGTACAAGGAATAATGGATTGTTTAACGTGGGTGTTTATCTTAAAAAGTCAAGCCCAGAAAACTGGGAGCTTGAGATAGAGGAATATAATCGTAAGTACGTGCACCCTCCTCTACCAGCTCAAGAAGTTTTGACTTTGATAAGCACATTAAAGAAAAAAGAGTATAACTATAAGTGTAGTGATGAACCAATCAAATCATATTGTAATGTGGCTAAGTGTCGTGGTTGTAAGTACGGTGTCGGTGGCGGTAATAACACACCAACCTTTTCTAGTCTTTCCAAACTTGATACCAAACCACCTTTATGGTTCTTATCTATAAATGATATGCGGTTAGAACTTAATACTGAACAGTTACAGAATCAATTAAAGTTTCAAAGAGCTTGTATGGAAATATTAAATATGATGCCTGCTCGTATGAATGATAGAGCGTGGCAGACTTTAATACAGACGTTGATGGATAGCGGTATGGAAGTTATAGAAGTAAGTGATGACGTAACTATAGAAGGTCAGTTTATGGAACTATTAGAATCATTCTGTACAGACATGGCTCAAGCCAATACTAGGGATGAATTATTATTAGGAAAGCCATGGACTGAGGACGGTAAAACCTACTTTAGAATCAAAGACTTAAAAGATTACTTAGCTAAGCACAGGTTTACAGATATGGAGACTAATCGTATAGCCTCTAAGTTGCGTGACTTAAAGGCTAAACATAAGTTCTGGAATATCAAAGGTAGAGGTACAAATGTTTGGTACATTGATGAGTTTAGTTATAGTGACGCTGAAGATCTATTAGATCCTCAGAAGTTTGACGAGAGTGAACTATAATGTGGAACGTGGTACTTGGTCCACCTGGAACTGGTAAAACTACTTATCTATTAAACAAGGTAGAAATGTTTTTAGAAGCAGGTATAAAACCAGATAAACTAGGTTATGTTGCTTTTACTAAAAAAGCTGCAAACGAAGCATTAGTGAGGGCTGTAGACAAGTTTGAGTTTGACCCAAAAGAACTTGTATACTTTAGAACACTTCACTCATTGTGTTATCACTGGCTTGGTCTAACTAGAAGTGATGTTATGGCTCGTAGTAATTTACGAGAGTTTAGTAGAACTATTGGTGAGCGTATAAATTCTGCTTGGGATGGTGAAAACATGATGTCATTAAAAAGCAAAGGTGATACGATGCTGTTTATAGAAAACATGGCACGTAATAGATGTGTAGGTTTTAAAGAGCAGTGGAATCAAGCAGGAAGTAATATTTCTTGGATGCATTTTGATTGGTTTGTAAACAACTACTCTAACTATAAAGAAGGTAATTTTCTAGTCGACTACACAGACATGCTAGAAATGTTTTTACAATCAAACGGTAAGCCTATGTTAGATGTATTAATAGTTGATGAAGCTCAAGATCTTTCTGCACTACAGTGGGAGTGTGTAAAGAAATTAGCAGAAGGTGTAGAAGAAGTTTACATAGCAGGAGATGATGACCAAGCTATCTACCGTTGGGCAGGGGCAGATGTAGAACAGTTTATAGATCTTAAAGGTAAAACTCAATACTTAAAACAATCTTACCGTGTACCCAGAAAAGTCCATGATGTAGCGTTATCCGTGGTCAAACGTATAGGTAATAGAAAAGAAAAAGTATGGGAGCCTAAAGAAGAGGAAGGCTCAGTAACTCATCACGCTAGTTTTGAACATGTAAATATAGATGATGGTGATTGGTTATTCCTAGCTAGGAACAATTATCTGTTGAATCAAATAGAAGATTATTTAAAACTACAAGGTAGGGTTTATCAAAAAGGCACTAAATCTTCTGTGTCAGAAAACTTAATTACAGCTATTAGAGACTGGGAAGCTTTACGCAAAGGAGCTCAAATAGAGGCTGGTAGGATAAGAAAAATATACGGTTATATGAAGGTTGACAAAGGGGTAAAAAGAGGGTATAAAACCCTTAAAACAGTTAGAGATGATATCCCTTTAAGTATGGATCAACTTAAAAAAGATTATGGTTTATTAGTTGATTGTTTGTGGCATGAGTGTTTTGATTCAATCGGTAATACTCAAAGAGAATACGTTATATCTTGTTTAAGAAGAGGCGAAAAATTAATGTCTTCTAAAATAAAGCTAAACACTATACATGCTGCTAAAGGTGGCGAGTCTGAGAACGTTGTACTACTTACAGACTTAGCTAATAAAACATGGGAAGAATTATATATAAACCCAGACAATGAATGCCGAGCATTTTATGTAGGGGTAACTAGAACTAAAAATAATCTGCACATAGTGCAAGGTAAAACACGCAAGGAGTTTTTATTCGTATGATGAAAGTTATAAAGAAAGCGTTAGTAGACTATCAGCCAGTGATTACTGAGTGGGATGAGCCTGTCATACGAGAGTTTGATGGTAAAAAAGTTATAGGTAGACCTACAAAAGCTTACGGAACTAAATCTTTTGAGTATGCTGGTAAACTTTATAAACCTGAACCGTGGTCTATTTCTATGAATATTTTAAAGATGGCTACTCAATTATTAATCTATAAAGAGCTAAACAAAATCGTTAGATTTAATTTTTGTCTTTGTGGTTTATATAAAACAGGAGAAACAGGTATTCCTCATCACTCAGATACTGTACCAACAGAAGATGACTTAGTGGTTGGTGTTTCTTTTGGTGCTCCTAGAAGTATGGAGTGGAATCAATATGATACATATATAAAAGATCATACAAACACAAGTGAGATAAATAAAAATATGGATTGGGCATTACAAAAAACATACCTACTTACTGACGGAGATGTATACATATTTGATGGAGAATCACAGATGAACAGTACCCATGCTATACCTCCTATGGATAATGTAGGTGAACGAATAAACTTAACATTTAGGACAGGTTTATGATAAAAATTTTAGCAGGATTCCTATACTTTCCCTTTACTTGTAAAGTAAAATATACCCTATGAATATTTTTAAGTTAGATACAACTCCTTTGCTTTGCGCTCAAACGCATTGCGATAAACATGTATCTAAGATGATATTAGAATCAGCTCAGATGCTTTGTACTAGCCTTTGGACTAACGGTCAAAATGCTCCGTATAAGCCTGTACACGCTAAACACCCTTGTACACTATGGGCTGGGGAAAGCCTAGATAACTGGCTTTGGCTTAAAGAGTTAGCTATATATTTAAATGAGGAGTTTTGCTGGCGCTACGGGAGGTCAGCTTGTCATAAGTCTATTGATGTAGTCAATGAATTATGCCCCCCACTTATAAGAAGTAAAGGTTTACAACAACACCCACAATGCATGCCTGATGAGTATAAAGTCACCAATGACCCTATATCTGCGTATCGTAAATACTATATAGGTGAAAAGAATGGTTTTGCTAAGTGGACTAAACGTGAGGTACCCGAATGGTTTCAAATGTAGAAGGTTTTTATGACTATATTAATGAAAGGCATGCTATTTATTTAAAACGCTTTATAGGAGAACCTCATCCGTGGACTGATGATGAGATACTACAGACGTACAGTTTTTGTAATGTGTATCGTGAGTTAGATAAAGTCACTGTTTGGATACGTGAAAACTGGAAAGAGCCTTACGCTGACCACCCTAATCTGCCTTTTGCTATGGCTGTAGCACGTCAAATAAATTGGCCAGATACTTTACAAGAGATAGGCTTCCCTGAGCACTGGAACCCTGAGCGTGTTAAAGCTATTATGCAAGGTAGAATGGATAGGAAAGAAAAAGTTTACACAGGTGCGTATATGTTGACTGGTACGTTAGGAGGCACTAAAGTAGAGCAAACCATAGATAAAATATTAACACCCCTATATGAAAACCCACCCACTATTTATAAAAATAGTTTAGAAAAAACATGGGCTGAGTATTTACCGTATGCTGGGTTTAGTGGATTTATGGCTTATGAGGTAGTCACAGATCTACGTCATAGTAAGTATTTAGAAAATGCTGAGGATATTATGACTTGGGCTAACGCTGGTCCAGGAGCAAAACGTGGGTTAAATAGAATACACGGTAGA
>Ga0075466_1000921_pt1 | contig 10897 bp, 8 predicted proteins | sample DEB08_DNA_16_FD_71486 | JGI IMG/M metagenome (GOLD analysis project Ga0075466, IMG submission 71486) | Aqueous microbial communities from the Delaware River and Bay under freshwater to marine salinity gradient to study organic matter... | ecosystem: Environmental > Aquatic > Marine > Coastal ... | reverse complement strand
CGATGGAGATAAAGTCCAGTTTATTGCGCCATAGTGGAAGCAGCGAGATACTGCTCGGCACTTCCACCATAATGCCCAGACGTGGGCGGCAAACGTTTTTACCTTCGGCCAATAATTGCTTGAGCGACTCGTCGAGTAATTCGATAGCTTGGTTCAATTCACCTGTTGAGCCAACCATAGGCAGCAGTAGGTGGACATTATCCCGTCCCGCCGCCGCCACCATCACGGCTCGAAATTGAGTTATCAATAATTGTAGATTGTCGAGAGTAAAGCGGATACCACGCCAGCCCAAGGCCGGATTGTCCTCCTCAACTATGGGCAAATAGGGCAGCGGTTTGTCGGCGCCAATGTCCAGGGTGCGGATGTACACCGGCTTGTTTTTATAGGACTCAATGACCTCTCGATATACAGCCACTTGGTCCGCTTCCGAGGGCAAACTCTGGCGCACCATAAACGGAATTTCGCTGCGGTAGAGACCAATACCTTCGGCGCCATTCTTGAGCCCAGGCAGTAAATCAGCTTGTAGACCAGAGTTAGCCATCAGGGTGACCTTTGCGCCATCGGTGGTTACGGCGGCAAGATCACGGTTTACTGCGAAGCGGCGGGCAACGTCTTGTTGGCTCTTGATAGTACTCTGGTATTCCGTGATCAGGGCATCGCTGGGGGCAATAATAACCTGTCCATTGTCGCCATCAACAATCAGTTGTTGGCCCATGGGTAGCGACAATTCACCTACACCCACCACTGCTGGAATTCCCAGCGCGTTGGCGAAAATTGAAATATGCGAGAGTGCGGCGCCAGCAGAACAGACTATCCCCACCATAAGGTCAATGGGCAGGCTGACAATATCGGAAACACTGAGTTGATCACCGACCAGTATTATCGGCGAGCCATCCTCCGGCGCCATAACCTCCGGCCCATGGCCACGCCAGGCAAGGTAGAGTTTGTCTCCAAGTTGTTCTATATCTTCATGGCGAGCGCGCAGGTAGGGGTCTTGCATGGCTTTAAACAGCTCAGAAAAATAGCTCACCGCCAGTTTTAGTGCCCAGGGCAAGACTTTTCCGGTTTTGATGGCATCAGTGATATGTGCGCCGAAACCCGGGTCATCCAATAACATCTGGTAGGCGTCGACTACGGCCGCCAGATTGTCGCCGAGAGTTTGTTCGACTATCTGCCGCTCCTGTTTCAGTTCCGCCATAACCCTGGATTTTAATCTGAGCCAGGCCTCAAGTTCCTGTTCGATGTGCTCAGCTGTGGATTCTGCAGCATTGGCTAGCCCCGCGGCACGACGTACCCGCGCTCTCCCTATGGCAATGCCTGGAGCACCACTGATGCCATTGCGGTAATCGTTGAGCAGCGGCCTTGACGGTTGGCATAACTGCGCGGGTAACGATGCCAGCAGCAGTGCCAGGTGGGTCGCCAAGGTGGTTAAAAAAGCCTCCTGCTCAGGTGCTAGGGCTTGGGGACGACGACTCTGTACCACCAGGACGCCAATCACATCACCGCGCTGCACCAGCGGCACGCCGCAAAAGCTGTGAAACTGTTCTTCATTGGAACCCGCAACATAGTAATAGTCAGCCAGTTCATCCGGATTGATAAGGTTAATACTGTGGCGTGACCGTGCCACGCGGCCGACCAATCCTTGATTGGCAGGAATAATAAAAGGGTGCCCCTGAGCTAGGCCATGGCTGGCGATCAGTGCCATGTCTTTATTCGCATTTTGTCGGTATAGACTGCAGACATCGGTGGCAATCACTTCACTTATGGCATCGACAATCAGCTGCACCTGTTCTTCAGCGCTGTCTGCCAGAGCAGCCCCTTGAATAATGCGATTGAACTCTAGCATCGAAATATTGGTCATTGAATATAGCTTCCAGAGGCCGCCTAAATGGGGCTGAGTCTGTCATTTTATTTAACAGCATTACTGCCAGTGACGGCATATACATCAGTCTTAGGATTTAAAAGGCGATGCCTGATCGATCATTACGTGAGGGTTCCTGTGTCTAAGATACAGGCGCTTATGGGCCATATTTAGATCCTGATTTGCGCTGCTTGCAAGCATTTTCTTATTTAGATTTACGCTACTTTTTGATCTCTGTTTGAGCTGAAAAAGCGGCATAAAAAAACCGCGGCCTAGGCCGCGGTTTTTCGTTTCACTTCTTCGTACTACTTACTTTTTTAGAACTTACTAAAGCACTTAAATTAGCGCTTAAAATTAGCAATTAGAAGTTCATGCGAGCTGTAATTTCAACAGTGCGCGGTGGATCGATTAGCTTGAAGTAAGCGCCTTGGAATCCCAGAGAACCCAGTGGAATGTCGTTACCCCACATAAAGGTATCTTCGCTAAGCAAGTTCTTGCCTACTACTGATACCTGCCACTGGTCATTTCCAGCAATGGCGATACGGGCGTTGAGTTTACCAAAGCTTTTCTGGACTAAGTTCTCATCCAGGTCGGCAGAGACAACCACGTCGTCACTCCAGTTGTAGTCCAAACCAGCGCTCAACATTAAGCCGGAAGACAGTGCTCTCTCGTAGGTGACACCAATGTTAGCTGTGTGCTCAGGAGCAAACTGCAACGGCTGACCGCTCAGATCTTGAACACATCCGCCTGTACCTGTCCAGACTAGTGATTGAGCTAGGTTACAGCCAGCACCAGGGAAGGACTTGTAAGTAGCATCCAGATAAGCGAAAGCACCGTTAAAGGTGAGTTCTTCAGTCAAGCGGTAAAGTACATCTGCTTCAATACCCTTAACCTCAGACTCTGCTGCGTTGCCCACTACAAAGCCGGCATTGCCGTCAAAAGTAGAGACTTGAACATCTTCATAGTTGCTGCTAAATGCGGCAATATTCAGACGACCACGGCCATCGGCGAGATTGATTTTGGCGCCAATTTCGATAGTCTCAACAGACTCATCTTCAAAGTCGGCCAGATCATCGGTAACGCCATTAACCGTTTCGATTTCGCGGCCCATGCCGTTATCTTCGTCAAATCCGCCTGCTTTATAGCCGTTGCCCAACTCGAGGTAGACCATTGCATCGTCGTTCATATCCCACTGCAAGTTAACGTGGCCAGTGACATGGTCTTCTTTGCGATCTCTGGTGTAAGCATGGACAGTAGCCAGTTTGAGTGCTTGACCATATACCGCTGCCAACTGAGGCACGGACAAGGTGGAGGAGGCTGCAGTTGGATCTATGTTAGACGCCGTGCCGCGCTTAGACATGTCTTTCTCGTCTTCCGAATAACGCAAGCCAGCAGTTACGCGGAAGCTATCATTGATGTTGTATGTACCCTCGGCAAAGACTGACCAGCTGTCTGCCTCCTGTTCAAAGTAGCTGCGTGCAGTGGCATCCAAAATACCGCTTTGAGTCGCTGCACTTAAATTGCCACCCAAAACTGCCTGGGCAAAACTTGCGCCGCCCAGAGCTGGGTTGGCTGCGTTCAACAGACCAAATACACCGTTCTGTAGTGGTGCTACTGCTGACAGATCAACGTGAGTGTAACGATCGTTAGACAGCTCTTCAGTCTGGAAGAAAGCGCCAGCCAGATACTCGAACTTGTCGTCACTTGGCGAGCTAATGATCAACTCAGCGCTGAACTGCTCGTGCTGCTCGTTGCGTCCGCGATTCAATAATTTTAACGGGCTGTAGTCAGAGTCTAAGCTGTTGGTAAACTCGTAGTCGGTGTAACCGATAACCGCTTTAACGCCATGTTCGCCAGCAACACCGTCCAGAGTGACCTGGAAAATATTTGACTCAGTATCATCAAATAGTGGCAAATCGCGAACGTTTTGTTCATAAGTAGTGTAACCAAATCCAGCTTCAAAATTGGTTGAACCCAACGGTGAACCGTAGAGCGCGGCTGATGGGCCAATGGAAAGATCAGTATCTGAAATCAGCTCTTGGCGGCCGAGGACATCCACATAGCCGTGCTCGGCTTTGATCGTAGCAGTCCAGTCTTCGTTGAGATCTATAGCCAGGGTAGCGCGAGCATAGACGCTTTCATTTTGCGGGCCATCGACGCCGTCGGCGGCGAGGTTGCGGACATAGCCTTTGTCGTCATAAGAGCGCACAGCCAGACGGCCACGAACCGAATCGCTCAGTGGTCCAGAGACCATGGCAGTGATAGTTGAAGCCTCTAGCTCAGTGGTGTAACCGGCACTGACATAGCCTTCGAACTCTTCGGTGGGCTGGGCAGTTGTGATGTTCAATGCACCGGCAATGGTATTTTTGCCGAACAGAGTTGACTGGGGTCCTTTCAGGACTTCAACACGTTCAATGTCGAGGAACTTGCCACGGGCACTGCGGCCGCGACCGAAGTAGACGCCATCGACGAAAGTACCGACCGACTGTTCAAAGCCGTAGTTAACACCTGAACCAATACCGCGAATAAACATCTGCGTACCAGCACTGGCTTCAGCCACATGCACGTTAGGCATGTACATGGAGAGATCTTCCATCTTCGTGAGGCCTTTAGCGCTCATCTCTTGGCCACTCATTACTGAGATGGCGATGGGTACTTCTTGTAGTCCTTCGGCGCGCTTAGTTGCCGTGACTATGATTTCTTCGAGCGTTAAAGCCTGTGACAGCGCGGGCGCACTGACGGCCATGGCCAGAGTAGCCGCAGCGGTGTACAAGCTGAGAGTGAGCTTCTTCATGATAATCCCCTAATTATTGGTTGGTACTGAGTTACACTTTTTGTTTTTATAAGTAGCGACCTTCCTTAATTGCGGAAAATCGGCTGTGATATTACCACTAATAAACACTTTCGTTAACGTCTAAAACCGACAGTTTATTCATGCTTATATCGCGTTTTGACAGCATCGCTAAAATCACTAATAGGACTAAATAAAGCTCTATATTAAGAGTCAGCGAAATCAAAGAGCCCCTAACCCAGAGCCACAATTAGTCAGTAGCGGAAGATTTTCCAAGTTTTTTGCCGGTGATTGGCCGGTGCTAAGTCGCATATTTTGTAGTTTGAACTATGCCAATAGCGCTAGCTAGATAACCCTAATGGACTATATCAAGGGTTTCTTGGCGCCGCTCTGCCCCTTTGATATAGCCAGCAATGCATAGGTGGTGACTGCTGCGTCGCTTTTCGCCTCCAACCTTTGTCAATTAGAGGTTACGGTTAGGGTGCGCGGTAAGAAAATACTCAAGTAAGCTGCTATAAGTAAGTTACTTATTTAGGCAGCAGCAAAGTATATTGGCCAGATTGGCAGGGCACGGCGAGATCAAATGGCCCACTGCCACAGTTGTTAATACAATAGGTTCCAGTTTTTAAACAGTGAGGTAGTTAAAGCAGTGATTCAACAAATGGTAACAACTGAAACGGATAGCCGCGGTGTTGCCACCGTGACTCTTGATAACCCCGATAAGCACAATGCCTTTGATGACCAGCTGATCGCCCAGATAAGCGCGATCTTTGACGCTCTGGAAGTGGATATTGGCGTGCGCATAGTTATTTTACAGGCCACTGGTCGCAGTTTTTCCGCCGGTGCCGATCTCGCTTGGATGCGGCGCATGGCCGATTACAGCTATGAAGAAAACCAGCGCGACGCAACTTCGATGGCGGCGATGTTTCGGCGTATCAATACTCTATCAAAACCGACTATTGCGCGGGTTCAGGGCGCTGCCTTCGGTGGCGGTGTGGGTCTGGCCGCTGTCTGTGATCTGGTGTTTGCTACGCCAGCTGTGAGCTTCTGTCTATCCGAGGTCAAACTGGGTCTGATCCCAGCAGTGATCAGCCCCTTTGTCAGCGCTGCCATTGGACCCCGTGCCGCGCGCCGTTACTGTATGACCGCGGAACGTTTTTCCGCTGCCACGGCATTGGATCTGGGGCTCGTGAGTGAGCTCTGTGAGGAAACTGAGCTGGATCAGCGTATTGAAGCAATGGTTGAGATATTACTCAACAACGGTCCCTTGGCCATGGCGGCGGCCAAACAGTTGGTTGCCGATGTGGCGGCTGTGCCCATCACTGATCAACTGGTTGCCGAAACTAGCCGTCGCATTGCTGAAATTCGCGGCAGTGAAGAGGGCCGTGAAGGTTTAAATGCCTTTCTTGAAAAACGCAGCGCAGCTTGGATAAGAGGGTAATTAGATGACCATTCCACAGTCAGTCAAACTAGTCGAAGTGGGTCCACGAGATGGCTTGCAGAACGAATCAGCGGCGGTTTCAACCGCGGACAAAATTAATCTTATCCACGGCTTGATCGATGCTGGTGTCAGCTATATCGAAGCCGGCAGTTTTGTAAATCCCCGCAGCGTGCCCCAGATGGCCGATAGCGACCAGGTGTTTGCCGGCTTGAGGTCAACTCATGCGATAACTCTGGCTGCGCTAACGCCCAACCTCAAAGGGTTTGAGCGGGCCATGGAGTCTGGGATCAAAGAGGTGGCAGTTTTTGCTTCGGCCTCTGAAGGCTTTTCGCAGAAAAATATCAACTGCACCGTCGCTGAAAGTTTGACCCGTTTCGAACCTGTTATGCAGGCTGCCCGGGATCAGGGTGTAGCTGTGCGCGGTTATATATCCTGCGTGGTTGGCTGTCCCTACGATGGCATGGTTACACCCGAGCAGGTAGATCTGGTTTCTCGGGCGCTGTTTGATATGGGTTGCTATGAAGTCTCTCTGGGCGACACTATTGGTGTCGGCACAGCGGGGCACTTTAAGCGCCTGTTAGATCATCTGTTACTGCGAACATCGGCGGATAAGCTTGCGCTGCATTGTCACGATACCTACGGTCAGGCGCTGGCCAATATTTGCGCTTCACTGGAATACGGCATTGCCACAGTGGATGCCTCAGTGGCAGGTTTGGGTGGTTGCCCCTATGCATTGAATGCAACCGGCAATGTAGCCAGCGAAGATGTGGTTTATATGCTTGAAGGTATGGGTATTTCTACCGGCATCGACTTGGATAAGTTGATCGAGGTAGGACAATCGATTTCTAGCTTATTGGGCAAGCCGACTAATTCACATGTTGCTCGGGCGAGATCAAACGCTGCATAAATTTGTCACGTGAAAACTTAAAAAGCCTTGCAATACCGACCAAAATTATCGATAAAGAACGCGATTTAAAACCAGACACAATAAAAATGAGAGAGAAATTATGTTCAGTCATATTATGATCGGTGCCAACAACATTGAAGAGTCCAAGAAATTCTACGATGCCACAATGGGTGCGTTAGGCTTTGGGGCCGGCACAATTGATCCCAAGGGCCGCTGTTTTTACATGAGTGAGAGCGGTATTCTTGCCTTGAGTGTGCCAATCGATGGCCAGCCTGCCAGTCACGGCAATGGCAGTACCATTGGTTTTAATGTTACTAGCACGGAACAGGGCGATGCATGGCATGCTGCTGGTCTGGCTAATGGCGGTACTACCTGTGAAGACGCTCCAGGTGTTCGCGCTGGCGGCGGTATGGGTGATATGTACTTGGCTTATCTGCGTGATCCCGCGGGCAATAAAATCTGTGCTCTGATGCGTATGTAATTTGTAACCCATTTAATTTGTAGCAATGCTGAAAATCGGTGCGCGGTATCTATTAGGCTGTTTTATAAGGTTTTAGACAGTTTTTAACTGAAGGCTAATTAATAAGAGTCTTTGATTGCCTGCTAGGTATTTCGCGCACCAATTTCGGCACTAAAAATCCCGGTAGTAAGCACTGTAACTCGCTGTAAATCTGCTTGGCGACACTGTCGTCTAGATCAAAATGCTGGGCTCCGGCAACCGGATCGCAGAGATGTAGATAGTAAGGCGATACGCCACAATCAAATAATCGTTCACTCAATTTCGCCAGCGTCACGGCACTGTCATTAACCCCGCGCAACAGCACCGACTGGTTAAGCACTTGCATACCAGCGTCTAATAATTTATTGATCGTCCTGGCAACCTCGGCATCAATCTCATTGGCGTGATTAATATGCAGCACCACAATGGGTTTGAGTCTGGTGGCTGTGGCCCAGTTTAAAAATCCCTGATCTATGCGCGCTGGAATTACCACCGGCAGTCTGGTGTGAATACGCAGTCGCTTGATATGAGCTATCTCGGCAATTTCGGTAGTTAGCCAGCCGAGAAAATTATCATTGGCGGCCAATGGATCTCCGCCACTATAAATCACTTCATTGATGTTTTCGTCACTGCGAATATAGTCCAGAGCAGATTGCCACTGCTGCTTGCTCTGACGATTTTCACTGTAGGGAAAGTGGCGACGAAAACAGTAGCGGCAGTTGATCGCACAGGCTGGGCTAATAACCAGCAGCAGTCGATTGGCGTACTTATGTACAATGCCCGCGATAGGATTGTGCTTACTTTCTTCCAGGGGGTCCTTGTTGTAGTCTGGACTCTGCTGCATTTCTGCGCTGACTGGCAGTACCTGAAGTAGTAGTGGATCTTTAGGATTTCCCGGTTCCATGCGCTGGATAAACGGCTTGGGCACTTTGAGGGCAAATTCTGCTGCTGCCTGCTGGCTAGTAGAGAGCTGCTCTGGGGCCAGATCTAAATAGCTCAGCAGTTCATCTATGGAGGTGACCGCTTGGCTCAGTTGCACTTTCCAGTCAGGGCTAATGCTGATCGGTTGTGCCGGGCTGAGATTGCTTGTTATTGTCGGCATGGTGAATATTGGGTCCTTTGGCTTTAGCTATTTATGGCGTCTGTTGACCGCTCTAAGCCAGAATTAAGTCAGAGAGTTTACGCGATTGGCGCGTGGCTACATAGTGAGTTTTCAGTAAGGGTATTGATGTGTCTGTAGAAGAAGATTTTATGAGTCGCGCTCTGGGGCTTGCGCAACAGGCTGCGGCAGTGGGAGAAGTGCCGGTTGGCGCTGTGGTGGTCAAAGATGGCGAGGTGATTGGCGAGGGTTACAACCAGCCTATCACCAGCTGCGACCCCACCGGCCACGCTGAAATTATTGCTCTGCGCAACGCTGCCACAGCACTGGGTAACTATCGCCTTAGTGGCTGCGATCTCTATGTGACTATTGAACCCTGCACCATGTGTGTCGGCGCCATGGTTCACGCCCGTATTGGCAAGATTATTTTTGGTGCCAGAGAGCCTCGCGCTGGCGCCTTGGAAAGTCAGTTGCGACTGATGGATGAATCTCACTACAACCATTCCATCGATTGGCAGGGAGGTGTTTTGGCAGAGGAGTGCGGGGCGATTATGAGTGGTTTTTTTCGCGCTAAGCGGGCCGCAGAAAAAGCGCTAAAATTATAGGGCTCATGATTAACCAAGCTTTAGAGAGAGGAGGGCGCTGAGTCTTCCCATTCGCTGTTTGGCTGCAGCGCTTCTTCATTTTGCACCTCCAGTTGCTGAGAGAGCTCATGAAGTTCCAGATAGCGTGTGTAGTAGCGAATATTGTCCACATAGATCACTGGCTCATTGCCCCGCGCATAGCCGTATTTAAGTGTTGGGTAATACTTTTTATTGCTCAGTTTGGGTAAGTGCTGGCGCACATGCTCCCATAAATCCGGATCCTGTCCATTGCGTTGAGTGAGAATGCGCGCATCTTCCATATGTCCAAAGCCGACATTGTAGGCCGCCAGAGCCAGCAGCGTGCGGTCTGGTTCGCTGATGCGATCCGGAAGGCGCGAGCGGAGTTTCGACAGATAGGCGGCGCCGCCAGTCAGGCTTTGCTGTGGGTCGAGGCGATTGGTTATATTCATTTCCCGGGCGGTCGTCAGGGTCAGCATCATTAAGCCGCGAACGCCGGTGGGAGAGCGTGCCTTTGGATTCCAGTGCGATTCTTGATAGGCCACGGCGGCCAGCAGATGCCAGTCAAAACCAAACTGCTCTGCGGCCAGCTTAAACAGCGGCTCATAATTTGGCAGCCTGCTATTGACTAGCTGGCCAAAGCGCTGAGATCCAGCCACAGAGAAATTGTCGGCCTGTTCCAACAGGTCATTTTTTAATGCCGCTAATTTGCCGCTGGCACTGTAGTCGCTGAGAAAGCGATTGGCCGCCGCTAGCAGGGTGCCGTCGCCATGGCGGGGAAAGGCCCAGGCCACAGATTGGGGGTCGGAAATATCGATGGCCCGACGCACTTGGGGGTAGATATGCCGGCTTACCAAATAGGCTAGGGAGTCCACCACGGTGTAATCGATCTCACTGTCGTGAACCATACGCAGCAACTCGCTCATTTCACTGTTGGCGTTTTCACGCCAAGCTAAAGTTGGATATTGTCTGGCCCAGTATTTGAGTTGTTCACTGTGAGACGAGCCCTTAACTATGAGTAGGTCGCCGTCGAGACTTGCCAGTGAGCGTGGCCGCGCTGAGCCACGGCGGTAAACCAAATATTGTGTCACCTGCAGGTAGGGGTCGCTAAATTGCAGCAACTTGCTGCGGCTTTCAGTGATGGTAATGTTGGCGGCGGCAAAATTGCCTTCGGGCCCGCCGACTGAAAGCAGCAGGGCTTTCAGGCTAGGCTTTGACCGCACCACCAGCTCTACACCGAGGCTCTCAGCAAAGGCTTTGGCAAGCAAATACTCAAGGCCATTTTTACCCCTGCCGTCTTCATAGTAAGTGGTTGGGCCGTCGACAGTGAGCATCTGCAATGTGCCGCTGAGTTGCACCTGTTGAAGGTCGCTGATACGGGCGCTGCTGCTAAAATGGAAGAGAAATAATGCAGCGGTAAAGGCCAAAGTGATGCGCGTGCCAGCGCGTCTTGCGCTGACTGGGAATCGAGTTGCAAATTTTGTTATAGGTCCGAGCAAAGTGCTCTCCAAAAGATTCCTGAAATGTTGCTCTAGATGGCCGCTTTCGATTGCTGAAGGGGCATCTTAGTAAATAATTACTTCAAAATGCCTGTAGCTACAAGAATTGTACAGGCTTTACTCAATTCTATCTGCCTACCGACAGTTTTTTCAGCTAGAATACCGCGCTTTCTCATTCGAAAGTTTTGCGAGCACTGC
>Ga0075466_1000918_pt1 | contig 10933 bp, 10 predicted proteins | sample DEB08_DNA_16_FD_71486 | JGI IMG/M metagenome (GOLD analysis project Ga0075466, IMG submission 71486) | Aqueous microbial communities from the Delaware River and Bay under freshwater to marine salinity gradient to study organic matter... | ecosystem: Environmental > Aquatic > Marine > Coastal ... | reverse complement strand
TAAAAATTGACATTACCATCTTTTCGAATAATAATTCAACATTAATTGAATAATTATTCGAAATACACGATAAACCTAATACTTATATACAACCTGTGGATAGGTGCTTTATGCAGTCGGAACAATCAGTGGAAGAGTGGCTTAAACAAAATAAGATCACCGAAGTAGAGTGCTTGGTGCCAGACATTACCGGTAATGCGCGAGGTAAATTTATTCCGGCCAACAAGTTTGTTAAAGAGGATAGTCGCCTACCTGAGGGGATTTTGGCGCAGACGGTTACTGGTGAGTATTCGGATGATTTCTGGGAGCTACTGGGCACAGTTGATGGCGACATGCTACTTGAGCCGGATCCCTCGACAATGCGCAGCGTGCCTTGGGCCAACGAGCCTACAGTACAAATTATTCACGACTGCTTTACCAAGGACGGCAAGCCTCACCCGTTTTCATCGCGCAATGTCCTTAAGCGCATTCTGGCGCTATACGAAGCCGAGGGCTTGAAGCCGGTTATAGCCCCAGAGGTTGAGTTTTATCTGATTGAGAAAAACGTTGACCCAGATTCCGCCCTAAAGCCGCCCATCGGACGCTCAGGACGCTATGAAACAGCGCGCCAGTCATACAGTATTGATGCGGCCAACGAGTTCGAAGATTTTGTCGAGACCATGTACAGCTATAGCGACGCCATGGGTCTTGACCTGGATACGTTGATTCACGAGTCTGGTGCTGCGCAGCTGGAGGTCAACTTTATCCACGGTGACCCGCTGGATCTTGCAGATCAGGTGTTTACCTTTAAGCGCTTGGCTCGCGAGGCTGCTCTAAAGCACAATATCTACGCCACCTTTATGGCCAAGCCAATGGCTTCGGAGCCCGGCTCAGCCAAGCATATTCACCAGAGCGTGCTGTCACTAAAAGATGGCTCCAATATCTTTGCCACTCCAGATGGCGAGTACAGTGAAGCGTTCTATCACTATTTGGGCGGGTTGCAGACTTACACACCCTTTGTAATGAGCTTTTTCGCGCCCAACGTTAATTCCTACCGCCGCTTTACCCGGGAGGTTGCCGCGCCAATCAATCTACACTGGGGCTTTGATAACCGTACAACTGGATTGCGTGTGCCTGACGCGGCTCCTAAGGATTACCGTATTGAGAATCGCTTTCCCGGCGCTGACGTTAATCCTTATCTGTCCATTGCGGCGTCTCTGGCATGCGGCTATCTTGGCCTTAAGAAGGGCATCAAGCCCTCCGAACCCTTTCAAGGCAACGCCTATAACGAAGAGATGCAGATGCCGCGAACTCTTGAAGAAGCACTGCGCGGGCTCAAGGAAGACAGCGATATTGTCGAGATCTTTGGCAGCGAGTTTATCCAACTCTATACCTCTATTAAGCTGGTTGAGTTCGAGGAGTTTAATCGGGTGATCTCATCCTGGGAGCGAGAGTTCTTGCTGCTGACGGTGTAGTGGCCAGCTGACAGCTAGACATTAAGAGAAAAGGATTAGCTAGACAAAAAGTCAATAATCCAGCTTGCCACCAGCGCGCCATGCTCTTGCTCTTGTAACGAGGTCATGGCGTTTTTGTATGTGGCTGGGGGATAGTTCTTTTCGCGCAAGCTATAAAGTGCCTGAGCATAGCCATGAGAAAACTCAGGGTGGCCCTGAAAGCTAAGCATATGCTGACCAATTGCGACCATCGCCACAGGACAGATATGGGTTGAGGCCAGCAGAGTACTGCCGGGTGCCGGCACGGTTATCTGATCTTGATGGCTATAAAGCAGGTTGATACTTGAATCGCCCCCGTCTAATTTTAGACCTGCATCCGCAGCCGCTTGAGTAAGAGCGGTCGCTTTGACCCCTAGACCCCAGCCTACACTGGCTTTTTGCACCTTGCCGCCAAGCGCCGAAGCAATGATTTGATGGCCAAAACAGATGCCTACGGTCTTCTTTCTTTTATCATGCAGGGACTCAATAAAACGGTGAAGCCGCCTAATCCAGGGCTCCTGATCATAGACGCTGCTTTTACTGCCCGTAATGATATAGGCGTCAACTTCATCTATATGGCTGGGATATTGCTGTCGATTTACGGCGTAGCTGATGAATTCTAGGGATTTTGCATCAACACCACGGGCAAGATTGGCGGCAACCACCAGATCTTCGACCATCTGCGGGTACTGACCAAACTCTGAGGCCAGCTCAAGAGCGACGTCATCCGCTCGTAGAATGCCAATTTTGATTGTCACTGATAGGTTCTCCGGCAGGGCGCATCCACGCTAATAGAGGATGTTCCATGCTGACAATTAAGGTAAAGATAATCATATAGTGTATTGATATACATACTTTTTATATTTAAGCATCAAACGTCACGCCCTTTGCCCGATTTCGCGCGCTCCTTCATATCCGACTGGATATAGATCTGATCAGTGGTTCCCATGCTGGCGTGACCAAGATCATCTGACATATGTTTTAAAGGCCTGGTGGCAATATCTTGGGACGCGCCCGTATGTCGCAGCCAGTGGGTTGTGGCTTCTCGCAGCGCCTTGGCTTCACCGCCAAAGCCTTCAGCCATCATTTTATCGTAAGCCAGATCGAAACCTTCCTGAACAATGCGCCGCAGCTGCCTCGAGGTCATACCGCCTGAACCGCGGTTTTTTGCCACCAGAGCGGAGTTTACGCCAAAGGATGAGTTCAGTGATGATCGATAACGCTGATAGCGGTCAATATAAGGAAAAAGCGCACTCGGCACTGAAACATCTCGCAGCTTATTGCCTTTGCCCAGCACTTTAAGCCAGTTATTGCCGTCGCTGTCCTGCCAATAATGCTTCCACACCGGCTGCCAGTTAGCACGATCAGATAGCTCAGAGACCCTTAGATATAGGGTTTTAAGGGTAGCGATAACAAACAATGTGCGTTCGTGCATTGGATCTTTTTCAGCCGCGGTCTCAGCACATTCCAGAACGAAGTCCCACTGCAGGTCCGACAGCCGTTTAATGGTTTTCTGGGTGGCGCCTTTGATAAGGTAGGGCGACTGTTTGCGAATCGCTGGAATAGGATTGCCAAAGGCATAGCCCTCATCGGTGAGATAGTCGTAATAGGCGGATACCGCCGAGTAGCAGATTTTCATCGCTTCATGACTCAGGGTATGCCCATCTTTTGACACCTTGATATCGGCGCCCTCCAGCATTGCCTGCTTACGGTCTTCCTTGGCCAATTTCCCGGCAAATGGCCGCCAGTTTTTATTTTGACGGCACTCTCCGCCGATTATTTTGAAACGATCCTGCACTGAATCCCCAACCCAAGCTGCCGGTGGATTGTGAACAAAATCGAAATATGTCTCTAAATCTGGACGTTTGAGCTGGATAACGCTTTTGCCAGCTATGGTCCAGGCCCAGAGTAATAAACGCTCAACCTCATTGCGGTAACCGCGAAACGTGGCTTCGCTTTTACGGCTGTAACTTTTCAAAAAGGATTGGGTGTAGAGAAAGTCTTCGCGAGCATCGGGGATTGGTTTGCAGATCTTATCGAGAAACAATTTTGAGTCTGGATAACCATCGAGCATCTTAATGGCCATTGGCAAACGTACAAAAGACTTGTGCGCATCGAACAGTGGGCAGGCATTAAAGGCTTTGGACATTGATGTGGTTTCTCAGATTTAAACTTGTAACAGACTTTATCAGCCTCTCTTGGCCCTGTCCACTAAAGTCCACTAATTGAGATTAGAGGACATAGCGGGAAGCTAGGTGGAGCCCTCTCTACAGCTACAGATAATACCAAGCTTAATGAGCGAATTAACCAACAAGATGTCTATAGTAGTTAAATCGACATCTGCTAAACTAGCTTCACACTGATAAGGACAACCATTATGTTGCGCGCTATCCTCGCCTTCGTACTCACTGTTTCATTTTCGCTGACTGCTGTAGCCATTGCTCCAATCGAAAAGCAGTCAGATCAGACCGCACTCTATCGTGAAATTCTCGATCGCCTCGCCACCCGTCATTACCGCGGCCAGGAGATTAACGACGAACTTTCCCAGCGCTACCTCTCTAACTATATAGAGATGCTAGACCCCATGAAGAGCTACTTCCTGCAGTCTGATATTGAGGAGTTCAATCAGTGGTCCACCAAGCTAGACGATTTGGCCCGCCGCGGAGATGTAACTCCGGGCTTTGTGATGTTCAATCGTCTCCGCGATCGCCTGCTTGAGCAGCTAAAGGCGAATATCGAACTGTTAGAAAGTGACTATGAGTTTGACTACAGCGTTGACGAGACCATCGTTCTCGACGGTGAAGACCGCCAATGGCTGCAGAGCGCCTCAGAACAACGTGATTATTGGCGCAAGCGCATCAAAGACTCAATGATCCGCTTACTACTCAATGACAAGGAACCAGTTAAAGCCCGCGAACTACTGATTAAGCGCTTTACCAATCAGATAACCCAGATGGAACAGCGCGATAGCCAAGATGTCTTTCAGCTCTATGCTAACGCCCTAGCCTCCCTCTATGACCCGCACACATCTTATTTCTCCCCTCGCACCACGGAAAACTTTCAGATCAATATGTCGCTGTCTCTGGAAGGTATTGGCGCCGAGCTGCGCACCGTAGATGAGTACACCAAGGTTGCACGGGTTATTCCAGGTGGACCAGCAGATATGCAGGGCATTTTAAAGGCCTCTGACAAGATTATTGCCGTGGGACAGGGTGAGGAAGAACTTGTGGATGTGATTGGCTGGCGTATTGACGACGTGGTGCGTCTCATTCGTGGCGCCAAGGATACAGTCGTCAGACTAGAATTGATTGAAGGCGGCAGCGACTCTGCCGACAGCACCAAGATCATTGCCATTGTTCGGGACAAGGTCAAGCTGGAAGAAAAATCCGCCCAGAGCAAAATTATCAACATCAATCAAAACGGCGTCGATTTAAAGCTTGGGGTGATCGATATCCCCGCCTTCTATATGGACTTTGATGCCTATCGCAAACGCGATCCGGAGTATAAAAGCACTACTAGAGACGTCTACAAATTACTTGGCGAACTCCGTGAAGAGCAAGTTGACGGTATTGTTTTAGACCTGCGCAATAACGGCGGCGGCTCCCTCCACGAAGCCACCATGCTCACCGATTTGTTTATCGATACGGGCCCTGTGGTGCAGATCCGCAATGCCTACCAACAGGTATCTAGAGATCAGCGCGCAATGATGCGTGCCGTTTACGATGGCCCGCTACTGGTTTTGATCAACCGTCTCAGCGCTTCGGCCTCAGAAATTTTTGCCGGTGCGCTGCAGGACTATGGGCGCGCTGTAGTGGTTGGCAGTCAGAGCTTTGGCAAAGGCACAGTGCAAGATGTTACCGGTCTCAGCAGTGGTCAGTTGAAGCTCACCGTATCAAAATTTTATCGTGTCTCCGGTGACAGTACCCAACATCGAGGTGTGGTACCGGATATTGAACTTCCCTCCCTCTATGACAAAGCTGAAGTGGGTGAAAGCCAACAAGACAACGCCCTGCCCTGGGACAATATTCACAGCGTGCCATTTAAGCCCATGCCCGGTGTAAAGCAATACTTTCCTGCTCTTAAAGCAGAGCATGAGCGACGTATCGCCAGTGACCCTGATTTTGTGCACCTGGTTAACACACTAGAGTTGAGCAATAGCTGGGACGCTGAAAAGGCCGTTTCCCTAAATATTGAAAAGCGCCGAGCGCGGAGCCGCGACTGGGATAAGCAGCGATTTTTGCTTGAGAATAAACGCCGCAAGTTAAAAGGTCTTGAGCTCTATGCTGATCAAAAAGCTTGGAAAAGTGACAATAAAGTAGCCGAGGATGATGACGAGACCTTAGCGGAAGGCGATGACAAAACTAACGCTGAGGACAAGATTGAAAGCATTGTCGATAAAGCGCCAAGCACTGAATCTCTCATCGACTCTGAGAATGACTCCCTAGCTGATGGGGAGGCCAAGGCTGAGGATGATAAAGAGGAGGAAGATATAGCGGAAACTGATCCGATACTCCAAGAAGCTGGTCATATTCTAGCGGATCAAATTCGCCTGCAGGCAAAACCCGCCAGCAAGCACATGTTGGTGCACTCTGAGAAAGTCGAGAAATAGTTATGGCAGCACGAATCGTTTCATTTAACGTCAATGGGCTGCGCTCACGCTTAGATCAGCTGAAAACTATGATTTTGCAGCATTCGCCAGATATTATCGGCCTTCAGGAAACCAAGGTCAGCGATGAGGAGTTTCCCCATAAGGCGATTGCAGATCTCGGCTATGAAGTGCACTTTCATGGTCAAAAAGGCCATTATGGCGTTGCTCTGCTAAGCAAGGCCCCCGCCGTCGCCATTACCCGCGGCTATCCCTCCGATGACAAAGATGCCCAGCGACGCATGATTCACGGTGAATACTCGATCAATGGCCAAACAGTACACGTGATTAATGGTTACTTCCCTCAGGGCGAGAGTCGCGCTCATCCAACCAAATTTCCCGCCAAAGAAAAGTTTTACGCTGACTTATTAGCCTATTTGGAGAGCAGTTTTAATTCCGATGATCTGGTAGCTGTGATGGGCGATATGAATGTCGCAGCTGAGGATATAGATGTGGGCATTAAGCCAGAAAATGCCAAGCGCTGGATTAAGACCGGCAAGTGCGCCTTTCTACCCGAAGAGCGGCAGTGGCTACAGAACTTACTCGATTGGGGCTTGCGCGATAGCTTTAGAGAGCAGAATGCCGGCAGCAACAGCTACAGTTGGTTTGACTATCGCAGCAAAGGTTTTGATCTAGAGCCTAAGCGCGGCCTGCGTATTGACCTTATTCTGGCTTCGCCTTCACTGATGAAGCTAGTCGCAGACACTGGTATAGACACCGAGGCCAGAGGTTTTGAAAAGCCCTCTGACCACTGCCCTATTTGGGCTGACCTGAGCCTTTAAGTATTGTTAGTGACAATAGTGTTAATAGCACTACTAGTTTAACTCCGTCGCCAGTCAACCAATCTCTTCTGTCACCGTTCAACAGAGCGACAGGAAAATAAGGAGATAGACGTGGGTAGAATTTTAACCGTATTGACACTGAGCGTTAGCCTGCTGACGTTCCCGGCAACGGCGCTGGCTAAGGGTGATAAAGACAGGGCAGCGAGCGATCGCAGCTTTTATAAGTACCAGCACAGGAAAGATAGCGACGGGAACCATTCTGGTAAAAAACATGCTGACAAAAACTATCAATATGAAAAGCATCAAAACAAAAAATACATAAACAAAAAACACCAATATAAAAAATCTCGCGCCGAGACAATTAGGCAGTACAAGCTGGCCACAAAACATCAGCAGAGAATCGCTGCCTATAGTTACTTTAACGGCAATAATTATCAGCACTGGCGTGGGCCTCACATCTATCAAAAGCACCCCAGCTACCGAGCGCTACGCAGACATTACTACGCTCCTAATCACGATCGCTACTGGACTCATTACCAACGCTATCATCGTGCCCATAAACACAGCCATCACCAGCACGACGATAATTACCTAGAATGGGTAACCACCATGCTCTTGCTGAATGATCTTTTAGATGATGACTACCCTTAACCCCGAGTTGACAGTTGCGCAAATGGAGCTTTTAGTGGAGGAACCGCAAACGGAGCAGGCAAACGTTGAAGACAGCTATGTTGAGGCTAACTTTATCAACAACGGCCGCGACAAAAACAATAGCGCCATGGCTGAGGATATTAGGGTTGAGCAAACTGATATTGAAAAAACTAATGCCGATAAAAAATCACCTGGGTTATTGGCTATGCCTTTAGGTGAAGTGTCCATGGACGAGTTTCTTCAGAGCATTGAACGCCGCGCCTTTCATATGGCAAGAATGGCCACCGGGAGTCGCGATGATGCTCTGGATATAGTTCAAGACGCTATGTTCAAGTTGGTGGAGAAATACTCCGCCAAAAGCGTCGACCAGTGGCGTCCACTGTTTTACCGAATCTTAAACCGCAAGATTACCGACTACTATCGTCGCAACGCGGTGAAAAAAAAGCTTTTTAGTCTCGCCAGTTTAGGTCTAAAAGTTGGCGATGAGGGTGCGGATCTAATCGACCGCGCTGAGGGTCGCAAGAGCGATGCCCCGGATCAGAGTGTTGCCCGGGCGTTACAGATGGAAGTGCTCTCTGAAGCTATAGTCCAGCTACCCGGCCGTCAGCGTCAAGCTTTTATGCTGCGTTGCTGGGACGGAATGAGCACTGCTATAACTGCTGAAACTATGGGCTGTAGTCAGGGTAGCGTCAAGACCCACTACTCCCGAGCCATACATTCCCTGAGAGCCTCACTGGAGGAGTACAGACATGAATAGCAATACAGAGCGTAACTTGCAGAAGCAGCTAGTAGCGCTGGAACAAGACACGGCCAGCGAAGACCTCTTTCGCCTGGCCCAAGGACGTAAAAACGCCCTGCAGCAAAAGCGTCGAAAGACTAGCTGGATAATCTGGCCGGCACTGGCCACGTCTTTGGGCTCAGCCCTACTGATCGCCATACTCTATACCCCCACAGGCTTGGTAATATCTCCAGAAAGAGACATTATTGAAGATGATTACTACTCAGAACTGGCGGAGGAAAGCATAGATCTTTACGATGACTTGGAATTTTATGATTGGTTAGCGGATATGCAGAGCTAATCCAAGATTCACTAAAGAGACAAATGATGAAAAATAAGCGACTAACACTATTAGCATTGCTGTCATTACTGGCTTGCTTCGCCCTGCCTGTGCTGGCAGATCAGCACGCTGAAGAATCGATACCCTGGCAAGACCTGCCGGCTGACGCGCGCAGTTTACTGGCGCCCATGGCAGACCACTGGGACCAGCTAAAGCCTAAGCAGCAACATCGTCTATTGCGCAAAGTCGGAAACCAAAAATTTAAACAGGGTGCCGATCGCTGGAAGCGGCTCTCACCAGAGGAGCGCGAACGACTTAAGCAATCTCGCGGACGGTTTAAGCAACTGCCACCAGAAAAGCGCAAAGCATTGCGCCAGCAATGGGAGAATATGTCTGAGAGTGAACGCAAAGAGGCGATTCATGCACGCCAGGCACTGAGTGATATTCCGCCCAAACAGCGCCATCGCCTTCTCAGGGAGCTACGCAACCTTCCCCAGGAAGAGCGCCGCGCTGAATTAAACAAACTGGTAAATGCAACGCCCCAGAATAAAGGGCAAAAAGACACAAAGCCTAAAAATAAAAACCCTAACAAGGCAGAATAGCCAACTCAAAACCCAAGACAAAAAAAAGACCCCAACGGGGTCTTTTTTTTACGACTAAACTCAGCGCACAATGCAATTGATTAGAGCGCAGACTCAAGTTCAGGCAGTGCAGTAAAGAGATCCGCAACCAAACCGTAGTCAGCAACCGAAAAGATCGGCGCTTCTTCGTCTTTGTTGATCGCAACGATCACCTTACTGTCTTTCATACCCGCCAGATGCTGAATCGCACCAGAGATACCAACGGCAACATAGAGATCTGGGGCAACAATCTTACCGGTTTGACCCACCTGCATATCATTGGGTACAAAGCCTGCGTCAACAGCAGCGCGAGATGCACCAACACCAGCACCGAGCTTGTCGGCAATGCTGTAAATCATGCTGAAGTTGTCGCCGTTCCCCATACCGCGGCCACCGGATATAACAATTTTTGCTGCAGTCAATTCTGGACGATCTGACTTGGCGACTTCTTCGCCTTTAAACTCAGACTTGCCTGCATCATGGGCCGAGGCTACTGCTTCAATAGTGGCTGAGCCACCCTCAGCAGACGCCGCGTCAAAGGCAGTACCGCGAACGGTGAGCAGCTTAATTGCATCACTGCTCTGTACTGTGGCGATCACGTTGCCCGCATAAATCGGACGCTTAAAGGTATCGGCACTGACTACCTCGCTGATTTCAGAAATAGCCTGGACATCCATCAGGGCAGCAGCGCGAGGCACAATGTTTTTAGCCGTTGTAGTGGCGGTGGCCAGCACGTGGCTGTAGGCAGCACCCACCTCAGCGATCAACGGTGCAACGTTCTCTGCCAATTGATGGCCATAGGCGCCATTGTCTGCAACCAAAACCTTACTAATACCAGCAACCTGAGCAGCCTGCTCAGCGGCACCCTGGCAATCGCTACCGATAACCAGAATATCAATGTCACCACCTATAGCTTGGGCTGCCGTAACTGAGTTCAAGGTAGCAGGCTTGAGACTGCTATTGTCGTGTTCAGCGATAACTAAAATGCTCATGAGATCACCTTTGCTTCGTTTTTAAGTTTGTCTACTAACATGGCTACATCTTCAACTTTAATCCCGGCTTGACGCTCGGCGGGCAATTCCACACCCAGCAAGGTGACACGAGGAGCAATGCTTACAGCCAAATCATCCGGCGTCTTGACATCTAGTGGCTTGCGCTTGGCTTTCATAATATTCGGCAGCGAGGCATAGCGCGGCTCGTTCAATCGCAGGTCAGAAGTAACAACCGCTGGCAAGCTCAACTCGAGAGTCTGCAGGCCACCATCGACTTCACGAATAACCACCGCTTTGCCATCATCTAAGCTCAGCTCAGAGGCAAAGGTCGCCTGGGCGCAATCTAACAGCGCAGAGAGCATTTGACCGGTCTGATTGTTATCACCGTCAATCGCTTGCTTGCCCATCAGAATAAGATCTGGGGACTCGGCATCACAAACGGCTTTCAGGCACTTGGCAATCGCCAATGGCTCGAGGGACTCATCGGTTTCGACCAGAATAGCGCGATCTGCACCCAGAGCCAGCGCCGTGCGCAATTGCTCTTGGCACTGCTTAGGACCAACTGAGACGGCAATCACTTCAGTGGCAATACCTTTCTCAGCGAGACGCACAGCTTCTTCAACAGCGATTTCGCAGAATGGGTTAATCGACATTTTGACATTGGCCAGATCAACATCTGAGCCGTCAGACTTGGGTCTTACTTTGACGTTGTA
>Ga0075466_1000911_pt1 | contig 10971 bp, 10 predicted proteins | sample DEB08_DNA_16_FD_71486 | JGI IMG/M metagenome (GOLD analysis project Ga0075466, IMG submission 71486) | Aqueous microbial communities from the Delaware River and Bay under freshwater to marine salinity gradient to study organic matter... | ecosystem: Environmental > Aquatic > Marine > Coastal ... | reverse complement strand
GCCTTCACGTCCTAGTATTACAAAGTAGTTAGCATTAGGGTTAGTTCGAGGACCACCTGCATTGAAACCCATAACGTCCTGTGGTTCTAGTGCGTCAACTTTTCTTGGTTTAGTTACGTAACGTACCCCAAGATCATCACGATCTAGTTTCCATACATCAAACCCTGCGTCTATCTCATTCTTGTAAAGACGAACATTATCGTTCAAGTCTAGAATGTATTCATCTGCTCCTATTTTAGATGTAGATGTAGTCTTTGCAGGTACACGAATACCGTCAGGCATTTCTACTGCGCGGTATCCTTTCTGTACATAAGTACGCATGATGTTGTTAGCACGAATAACGGCTGCAGTATTAGATATAGCAACCTCTGCATCGTAAGCATCTATGACTTTCTGACTTGGTTGCTTTCCTGTTAGTTCTGCGTAACGTACAGTAAACTCTTCTTCACTGTACCATCCACGTCTAACAGCCTCTACTGGATCATCTCGTAGTTTACCTACAATAGAAGATAGTGTTGCACGATCACTAGGACCAAGAGCATTTATCTTCTTTGCTTCTTTCTGGAACACACCCTTGACTGCAGACTGAGCAGACTCACCCATCTGAGCTAGTGTAGTTAATCTGTCAACACCACGTAGAGCAGTAGAACCCATAAGAGTATTACCGAACACCCTACCTAGAGTATTCCTAACTACACCACGTTCCATCTTGAGAAGTTCATCAGCGTCTATAGCAGCTACTTGTTTAGATAAATCTATGTTCTCTCTGAATTGAACAACGTACCCTTGTAAGTCACCTGCAGAGTTCTTAACTGCAACTACTTCACCGCCTCTCTTCTCAGCTAAACGATTGACACCTGCAGACGGTTCACCTCTTGGTGTTGGTTTGTAGGGTGTACCATCAGTAGTTTTACCTAGCTGTATGTTGACTGTGTAGTTTCCGAATCCTGTTTCTTCTAAGTCTGATTTGTATACAGGGTTATCAACTCTCTGTCTGAACTTAGATATTGTAGAAGACACAGATGCACGTATAGTATCTTGATCTACAATACGGCCCATAGCCCCACTCTTGTAGATAGAAGCTATATCGTCTGCTAGTTGATTCTCTTTTAGAGCACGAGAATACCAACCTTCAGGTGTAGCGACTTTAGGTGCATGTGGATTTATAACTCTAGGCCCAAGATCAGCACTTACTTCTGGGTCGATGTTACGAAGAGCAATACCTTCACCAATTCTAGCAGCTTGCTCTGGCCCTTCAAGTTCAGCAATACGTCCAATACGTGTAGTAGGTTTAGACGCAGTACGTGCAAGCTTAAAACCTACAGTACCTAGTTCACCTAGACCTATTAAGTCTACGATAGCAAACGCTTTCTTTATACTAGAATCTCTGTCGTATCCGTTACCTTCAACAACACTCTTCAACCAATCAATCTTGTTAGCATCGTTATCTCGAATACCTTCCTGCATAACTTCATCGACTGTTTGTTGAAACCACTCTTTATATTCACTAGGTTTCATGTTCAGTTTGTTGAATACAAGTTGAGTACCTAATCGTTCAGTACGATCAGTGAGTGCTTCAGGCACACCTATTGTAGACTCTCGTAAAACATAAGCACCGAAGTCTAAGATAGCATCTAAAACACCTGTCTCTTCTTGAGCACTAAGGTCTTCTAAGATTCTTTGTTCTATCCTTGAGTTAATAGCAGCACGTATGTCTAGAGCACCTACATCATCATTAGAAAACCCTTTAGCTTGCTCATAGAAGAAGTCAGGATTATCGAAGAAGTCATTTGATTTTAACTCAGCACCCTTGTAAGCTCTTTCGAGTTCTTCAGCTTGCATCTCCTCAGTGTAGAACTTATCTCGAATCAAAGCTTCTATAGGATTAGCACTCTGAAACAACATCTCTTTAGCTTCTGAAGGAGAAACATCTTGACCTGTAGACATGAATGCTTCTTGTATGCTTTGCTCAGTATCTTCTTGAGTAACTACTTCACCTAGTTCCTCATCGATAGGAGCCATACTATCTTCAGTGTAGTCGATAGGCTGTTGTAGTTCCATTCAATAAGTCCTTAAATAAAGTTGAAGGCTGTGCTTGCAACATTAGTGAACAATCCCATGTAATTACTTGCTTGCTGTGTATAACCTGCAGCCCTAGAACTGTACATACCTGCTCTTGTAGCTGCAATATTAGCTTCTGTCTGAAGAACGTTAGCTTTACCGTATAGTGTATTTATTTCAGATTGCAAGTCCATACCTTTTTGTTGTCCTTGAAGTATTTCTTCAGAAAGACCTGATTGTTGAGTAGAGTATCCTAAAGCAGCTGATAGTTGAGAACCAATCGATGCAGCACCACCTGATACAGCTGAACCTATAGCACCTGCAGCTTGTGCTATGTTTCGTTGTCTTGCTCTTACTATCTGAGCTTCTCGTATAGCTGATCTTCGTTGCCTACGTACAGCAAGTCTTTCTTGTTGTTGTCTATCTTCAGCTATTTGTTGCTGCACTGCTATTTGTTCTGTCTGTATTCCTGTTACTTGTTGAGTAACATCTATTATCTCTTCTTGTTTTTCTGTTATAGTTGTTACCTGAGTTTCTGCTTGAGTCGTAGCTGCAGCAGCTGCCTCTTGAGCGGCACTCACTTTATTTCCTACAACATTGCCAATAACACCACCTATAACAGCACCCCCGATAACTGCAGCTGTAGTCGATACACCAATAGCCCCTGCGATTGTAGCGCCAACAACACTAGCACCAACAGCGGCTCCTGCAGCAGCACCAATAAGAGTAAAAATAGCCATATTATAATTCCTTTATGTATGCGGTTTCTATTGGCTTAAAACCTTTTCGTTTAAATAGAATACCTGCTTTACCTGATAGTATTCCATCTAAGGCTGATAACCTAACGAAGTCACAACCTTTCTTACTTGCCCACTCTACATATCCATCGATTAACTTAGGAGCAGTTTTACCGTTTCTATGTGAAGGGTCTAACCATAGCATAAGTTCTTGAGCTACTACTAAATCATTTATTGGTAACTCAGAAACTACACCTGCTATAGCACCTATAATTTCTTTATTGAAACATGCAACCTTCACTAAACCTACGTCACTGTCTAATAGTTGTTGCAAAGTTGCAGCTACTTTGTTTGGGTTTATTGTATTCAGAGCAGGATGGTTAGTTTCCTTAGAGAATAGTTTGGCTGCAATCGTAATATCTAAGATGTCGCTATGGTTAGCGTCACGTATTGTATAAGACATTCAGTCTCCTGTTCGCTTTCGCGGTTAATGTGTGTTGTTACGTCCACCTAAAACGGAGTAACCTAAAAGTATAAAGTCTTTGCCTTGTTCGCTTTCGAACTTTATACGCATTGATCTTCCTCTACCCCTTAACTTCATTCTTGTTGTAATGACAGACTCAGGGTAGTCGAAGTTTAATAAGTTAGTAGAATCAACTACTGGCATTGACTTCAATCTGTATGCTTGTTGTGCAGTACTAGATGAACTAGTCTTAAAATCCCAGAAAGAAGATACTAACATTGAAGAAGGATTGTTTGGAGCGTATCCAGTTGTTTCGTTACCTTCCCATGCTGACTCTGTTAGTCTCATGTATGTTGTAATGTAAGGTGCATTCTTTCTTAGAAGTAAGTCACCCATAAAGTCATAACCTGCTTCAGCAAAAGAACTGTAGTTTGTAGTTCCCCAATCTAAGAAGTTATCTTCAGTGAAGGAACCCATAGTCATCTTGTTTGTAGAACCATCTCGTATAATCAAGATGATTGCAGGTGATCCTGTAGCTACTGCAGCTGTCTGAATAGATACAACATCATCTCCTGCAGTGGTTATGACATCATCTCCGTTTGTCGTAGTAACATCAAACGTAGAAGCAGCTGCTCCAAATCCTGTAAAGAACTCAATACCTATAATAGAATCTGTAGTTGTTCCTTGATCTTCTACGTACCAAGGATAAAAAGCTTTAAGTGGTACATCTAAAACAAGAATGTTATTTACTTTAGATTCTACAGTTTCACCCTCTTTAGGCCATGCCCAGTAAGCACGTTTGTTTATAGGATCGAAGGTAGATATAAGTTTAGTCTTAGCTGCAATAGGAACTTCATCCCAGTATCTTTGTATTGTAGAGATAGTAAGATTGTTTTCTACTGGTCTACCACTTGTAGAATCAAACTGTAAAGTGTGTATACCATTTTTACTCCACCAGATAGGAGAGCCATCGGCTACTACAAAACTACCTGCATCTACTATACCGACATCAGTAATCTTTTTAACTGCAAACCCTGTAGGGCTAAAGACACCATCAATACCTTCAATACGCCACACACCATTCTCAGCAAAGATATACAAACTAGCATCGATAACGTAAAGTACTTTGATACCAACAGCACCAGATACTCTTATAGTACCACCGTCTGTAGCTAGAAGATCACTTATCTGTTCTGATGTAGGATCGTTCTGTTGTAGACACTCACCTAATTGGTAGAAGTCATCTATTAACTGACTGAACAGTATTACATCAGAGTTCTTACTACTGTTTAAACCTGCATAGAAAGCACGTCCTGCGAAGTTAGCTACACTTTTAAATCTACTTGATTCTACTTCTGTTGTAAGACCAGATATACCTGAAGCAGTAGAACGATTTTTACTAAAGAAGTCTAGTATGTAGTGACCATTACCTGTGAGACTGTTACCTGTGTAAACCTTTGCCCACTCAGCTGCGTCAAATGCACCACTAGAGTTTTTACCTGCGTACCAAGCATGTGTGAGGGGAGGGTGTTTACTAGAGTTAGCTGATTGATATGCACTTAAAGCAGTATCACCATTAGGTGCAACCCATCCTGCATTCTCTGTATCGTACTGTCTTTGAATAGATGGACTAGACTTAGATTCATCATACGTTGTAGTGTCACCTTGCCAATCAAAGTCACGAGTACGAAAGCTTATCTGACTTACTGTTACAGCTTCTGTTACGTTATTGTACTCAACGTAGATAGGATTGATAGCTTCAGATACTACAACCAATGCTCCTTTAAGTGAAGTAAAACTACACTTAGCATTAGCTGCACCAACACCACCTGTTACTTCATATGTTGCTAGATTGACTGTGCCTGTTTCTATGTTAGCTGAGAAAGGTACATCAGACTTATTGAAGAAATAAAGTGTAGCACCTTTCTGAAATACTAAAAACTCTTGACCTGATTCACCACCAACATTGAACCACGTTCCTGTTGTAGTAACTTCTGAATCAGCTACAGTAAAGCTAGATAGTACGTTGTTAGTTTCTTTAGCTGCACCTTTACGTCTACGTCTTGAACCGTCACGTCTAAGATCACAGTTAAGTTCGTCTACTGAAGCATCTGGTGGAAACGTTAACTCACCTGCCTCAGTAATCAAACCTTTTACAAATGTATTAACTACCCTTTGTGTTAGACTCTGTGGCATTTCGTTTCTTACGCTCCTCGTAGTCCTTACCAAACGCTTCTCTTCGAACTGTTTTAGAAGGAGTAATTCCGTTTAGATATACTTGTATTGCTTTCTTTGCACTATCTAGTGATGTATACTTTCCACTTAATTCTCCTGGAACCTTACCTTTTTCTACATGGACCTCAAAGAATATAAAACCATCTAGTGATTTTCTTACATGAATAGGAGTAACTAGTTTTTCTGGACATGTGGCTTTTAATGTTTTACTATCATAATTTATATCGAAGTTAACGTCTACCATAGTACGGCCTTTTGTTTTCTTTCTTTACTCTATACATATCACTTTGCATGTAAGACTTTTGCCTACGTGCAGCTTGTTCTATCTTCTGATCTACACCACTCTTAAACAATGAGAAGCATGTAGACTTAGCTTCAGCTATTAAGTACGGAAACAGTACTGCGTCTACGTCTGGTGTAAAGTTGTCACTGATTGTAAATGTAGGAATCTTGTGTCCTAGTGCCTGTGTCTTAGACTCTGCTAATACGTTGTCTACTGCACTATCATATGAATCCATTATAATATGAAGATCATCAAAGGATGTGTAGAAGTTAGGCATCTTGTCGTTACGAATTAAAATGGGTGTGCTTCCATTAACATCGTTGACAGTTATTATATCGTCACCTTCGTTATTTAATGTTAAGAAGGTTAAAGGTTCTATGTAGTCTATTTCTCTGAACTCAGTACCTGAAGTTGCTTTAACATTGTATCTAATAACGTCAAGTCTTTTCGCACTATCAGGTACTTGAAAGTGTGTTGGCTTTGTAGAATCTGATAAACTTACAAGCCTCATTAATTCTTGGTGTTCTGGTATCATCCTTGTAGATACCATGTTAAGATAAACATCACGTACTACAGAAGCTATTTGTTCTGCTTCTATAGAATCACTGATGCTGTTTACATCTTCGGAATCCATGTCCGATAAGATGTTCTGTACTATTTGTAGGAGTGTTCTTTTCATTATGATCCATCCACACAAACAACTATTACACAATCTTTATGTGAAGTTGCTCCACCGTTACAAGCTATCTTTATAAAACTACCTGCAGTTACTGTATTATTAGATGATGGAGCTAAAGTGTCCACATCTCCTGCAGCTGATCCTGACTGAGTAACAGTTACTACACCCATTGAAGCTCCTGCAGAGTTAGTGACTGTAAACGTTGTATCTGATCCTGCTATAGCTGCACTTAAAACACTTTGTACCTTTGTTACAGTACCTGCATACGGCATAGGTACATATATATTACTTGCACCAGATATATCAGCAAAGTGAACAGTGAGCATCGACTGTCTCGAAGTCCATGTTCCTGATCCTGATCCGTTTGCTAAATAAACATCCCCTGAACTAGCTGCAGCTGCACCCTTTGGCTCGTGAAGATAGGGGTCTGAGAGTGCTGAATGGTTTACGTTTGCCATATTATAAATTCCTCAAGAGCATAAAAGAAGGTAGCCCCCGAAGGAGCTACCTATTAGTATTAAGTTTCGATGTAAGTAATAACCAACTTAGCAGCACCTGCAGTAAAAGCAGCTGTTCCGTAGTTTGGTTTAATGTATGCATCTGCAGCACCAGTCATTATAGCCGCACCTACTAAAGCACCGTCACAAGCGACTGCCTTAGTTGTAGCGTTAATGGCTGAAAGTGCAATGGCTGCATCGATACCATCAGCATCAATAGCAGAACCTGCAGAGTTATACGCACCGATTCCCAAGGTTGCTGAACCACCTGAAGTAAACGCAGTAGTCACCATAAGATGAGCACCTGTGATGTAAGAGTTAGCAGGAATGAATGGATCATTCGCTACTGGTGTTGCAGCTGAAGACCCTAGAGCCGTAGCATCTGCAATATCAATTACAATTGTTTTTACTTCTGAACTGGCGGTATTACCTGCATCAACTGCAGCACCTTGATCAAGACCTGTGATGACACGTAGGCCATCTGTGTTATTGTAAGACATGTATCTTTCTCCCTATCTTAATTAGACGTTAGTTTTCGATACAACGCGAACCATGTTCTCTGGACGGTACAACTTGACACCGTAACGAGCAGTAGTTACAAACTCATCACGTTGGAAGTCTTTGTTGTAGTCGTAATCCACCTCTGGCATTTGCCGCCATGCACCCACTAATGGGGAAGCACTTGGGTCTGCAGAGAAGAACAAGTTAGCCTTACCATTAACAGATGAGAAGTCCACATTAGCATTTGCAGATGTAGGCAACGCATTGTCAGTAACGTCAGCTAGATAGTTCGAGCAGTACACGTCAAAACCGTACACGTTTGCAACAAATTGCATACCTGTCGCAATACCATCACGTACAATACCTTCGAAACGTGGGTTGTTTGACACGTTTGTTAGGTTTGTTAGAGTATTCAATGTATACTCTACTGATGGATCAACGATAGCAACTAGGTTACGATCAGGTACATTTGATTTCTTCAAAGCGTGTCGAGCACGAGCGAAGTCCTCAAGTGTAATAACCGCACCAGTTCCTCCTGCAGCGTATCTGTGCTCTACACCATCGACAGTCTCGTTGGAGTTTGCTGATACACCTGCTTCGGGAGCAGCCATAGTCGTTGTTTCGAAGTGTGCCATTACAGCACGTTCTTGTTCAGGAACAAAACGAGAAACCATTTCGTTCATATAGAACATGTCTTGTTTAGCTTTCTTAGTGATATAAGTAGCTGATGATAGATACTTGTCAACACTGAATGTGAATTGACCTGTATCCATTGGACGATACTGAACCGCTGTATCTTCAGCGTAGTTGTCCACTTGCGCTTGACCGATTGATGGTATCTTGAACGTATCGCCATCAGGAAAACCTTCTAGCATACGGACATACTTCTGTGCCATCATCTCGTCACGCAGAATCTCTTTTAGCTCACCAGACCATACCTCTGAGCGAGTTAAGAGAGACACGTTACCAGTTGTCATAGACATACTGAATCTCCTTTATTAAAGTTATGTTGATTAAACACCGAACCTATCACCTAGACGTTGACGATCTTCCATCATCTGTTGTTGCATCTTTGGTGTGTAGTATAGGCTACGGTTCTCACGGCGAAGAGTTTGGTAATAATTAAAGTCACGCTCTCCTCCAGATTTAACTCCAACAGCCTCTGTGCGAACAGACCCCTGAGTAATGGGTTTAAATGTCTGTTGTTTTTCGCCAATCAAAGCAAAGAACGCTGAAGGTGATTCGGCTGCTAGTTCTTGCATACGTTCTACACTGATACCAAGTTCTTGTGACTTGTTAACCAGAATAGTACGGGCTTCCGTACCGTATGTTTCCTGCAGCTTTGCATCAACATTCGCAATATTCTGTTGGACAGTAGCTTGCGTTTCACGTTCTGTTAGAGTTTTTTCAACAAGGCTTTTTAGATCATCCTCACTCACTGCAAGGTTGGTGTTACCTTCAGTATTAGTGCCACCATTATTATTGTTATTGGACTCTAGAGGTTTTTCGTTGGTGGGAGCCGAAGCCTTCTTTCCCTCTAGTTGTTGCAACAACTGGGCTGCATAGTCTTGCTTACTGAGGTCTTCTCGCATTTGTGTGAGTTGAGTCTCAAGGTTCTTGATGTGCTCATCAGCTTCAAGTTTACCTTTAGCAAGAACTTCAGGGTCTTTCCAGTTATCACCCCTTGTCTCTACGAGCTTTTGCAAATAAGAATCACTAGGTTGTTCTTCTTGTTGTGTCTGCTCTGGTGTAGTCTGAACTTCCTGTGGTTGGGTTTCTTCAGACTTTGCTTCATCAAATATTGACATTATTGTAATTGATCCTTACGGTTGAGGTCTATTAGTTTTAGAATGTCGTATAGAGCAGCATTGTACTCATTTACGGCAATCTGTTTTTCAGCCCATCCTGGACTGTAGTCACGTACAGAATCTTTCTTATATAGAGTCTGTTCGATAACTTCCTGTAACTCATCGAATGCATTCTTGTAGTACATTACTTCTTCGATGCGTTTATTCTTGTCCTCGCCCTTTAGACCTTTAGTCCAAGCTGAGTGCATTTATTTCATTACCTTCTTTTTCTTAGGCATTGGTTTTTTATTCATTGGCTTCTTAGGAGCCTTCTTCTTATATGGTTGACCTTTTCCTGGCATATTAAATCCCCATTTCTTGTGCAGCCATTAGTTCTTCTTCGTTAAGCATTTCTGCTTCTTGAGCCATCTTCTGAGTTTCTAGTTGCTCAGTTATGGTTATGTTTTCACCATACAACGTTGGCTCACCTAATTCGTATGCAATGATACGAGCTAGTTCTTTACCTGATAGGTGTGGTGCTACAGTAGGGTCTTGTGCTTTCACTGCAGACAACTGTATCAGGTTCTGTACTCTACGAGCACGTTCAGCAAAGTGTCTTGCTCCTACAGGAACTATCTTACCACTTGCTGTAATGTCTTCTCTAGTAATTTCTAAGAACTGTAGAACACCTGAGTCTTCATCAGATACCCTTACTATGTCAGCACGATTCATGTAACGTCTAGCTACTTCAAGCATTGCATTCAACATAGGCTCTATGAATGTACGCTCGAAGTGTGCAGCTTTGTGTTCGAAGATACGTGACGCTGAGTTCTGTAAGGTCTGTACTTCGAAAGCAGTCTTCTCTCCTGGAGTACGGATACCCATAGCTTGTCTAGGAGCACCTGCCATCTCTTCCATCTTATTCTCTAAGATTTGTATCTGAAGGTCAGCGTTTAGTGCAGTAGCGTCAGGAGCCATATACCCTACATCACCCTCTTCACCCATGTAGATTCTAGCTCCAGGTTCGAAGTCGAAGTCCTCTACATCACCTTTTATTTTCAAGATAGGGTAAGCAATCTGATCAAAGACATCTGCCTTGAGATTCTCTAGGTGATCAATCCTGTACTGCATTCCTACAAGATTATCTAGTGGACCCATTGCGTATAGGTTGTCTGGACGGTTACGCCACCCACTGTGAAAGATAGGAGCCTTACCCATCCATGATGGATTCTCTTGATTGTCTAAGACGTGAGCACGATCTACAATAGTAATCACACGGTCTGACATTAACTCACCAGACTCTTGATCGTAGATGTCACCGTAGAATGTCATAATCTCTACGTAGTCTGATTCGTAGTACTGCTCTATGCTTGTGAAACCATCAGCAATAAAACCTTCAGCCTTTTCGAAGTGACCATCTGTTCCTCGTACATTCTTACGAGCAGACATCATCTTCTCGAATACACCGTTAAGGTACTTGTTACGAGGATCAGCATCTACCATACGCTTAATCTCACCTAAAGACTTAATACTTTTAATTATCTTTGGTGAGTCATCAAAGGATGCAGCTGTAGGGTTAAAACAAATGTCGTATGGTGATACACGTAAAACTCTTGGTCCTACATACTTCGGTATAAACTCACCATCTTCTTTTGTAGTGTAACCATCTTCCCACTCAACCATAGCAAAACAGTTACCGTAAAGAATCCAATCCTGTATAAGATTAGA
>Ga0075466_1000906_pt1 | contig 10983 bp, 10 predicted proteins | sample DEB08_DNA_16_FD_71486 | JGI IMG/M metagenome (GOLD analysis project Ga0075466, IMG submission 71486) | Aqueous microbial communities from the Delaware River and Bay under freshwater to marine salinity gradient to study organic matter... | ecosystem: Environmental > Aquatic > Marine > Coastal ... | reverse complement strand
TTATCCGCAATTGCCTCAAGTCGCAGGCGCACCGCCAATGTAATTTTTTCTCTTATTTTCAATGAGTCGGTCGATGAGCCCTGATAGGCCGCGCGCATCTGTGCATCGCCTTGACGATGATAGGCAACGGCCAAATCCAGCGCGCCGCGCGGCGCGAGCATGGCCGCAAAACCCGGGTCCATTTTCAAATCCGCCACTGCGCAATCAAAGCTGGTCTGCGACCAGCCATCAAACACCACATGGGGCAGGATCGCTGCAAGAAGTTCTGATAAGTGTTGTTCGACTTTCATGGATCCCCCAAATATCTGGCCGCTAGACAAAGCAACAAGCCTGCGCTATTCAGCAGCCTCCTGCAATTTTGCAATTTAAACTAGAAAGGTGGTGAAAACCACATGCAGGTTAGTGTTCGCGACAATAATGTCGATCAGGCCCTTCGGGCTTTGAAGAAAAAGCTACAACGCGAAGGTGTGTTTCGTGAAATGAAGCTCAAGCAACATTTCGAGAAACCATCCGAGAAAAATGCGCGCGAGAAGGCCGAGTCCATCCGTCGCACCCGTAAGCTGGCGCGTAAGAAAGCTGAACGTGAAGGGTAAATGATGTAAATCATTGCTCTGGGCTACGCGCTCCGAAACACATGAAAACCCCCGCGTTACGTGGGGGTTTTTTGTTGGCTAAAGCGGAAGTGCGGTGGTTTTAAACACGGTGCGCAGCGCAAAGCTTGACTGCATTTGCGTGACACCGGGTAACTTGGCCAGAAAGGTACGATGAATTTTGGCGAAATCATCCGTGTCTTTCGCCACGACTTTAAGCAAATAATCCGCGCTGCCGGCCATCAAATGACACTCCAAGACATCGGGAATCAGCGCCACTGCCTTTTCGAAGGCCACCAAAACATCTTCCGTTTGCCCGCTTAAAGTAATCTCCACAAACACGGTCGTGCGGCGGTCCACTTTGCGCGGATCCACCAGCGCCACATAATCGCGGATATAGCCTTCAGCCTCCAGGCGGCCGACACGCCTATGACAGGCGGAAGCGGACATATTGACCTGATCGGCCAAATCCGAATTCGAAATGCGGCCTTTGACCTGCAAAACTGATAATAATCGACGATCTGTAGCGTCTAGTTTCATATCTTCGCCAAATCTCTCAAACTGTCGCCAAAAGGAGGGTATTTTTACCACCCTAGGCTCAAATGGGTATAATCACAACAGTTCAATAATGCCCAAGGCGCTATGCCTTGGGACTGGACACTGGAAAGGTCAAATAGATGTGGTCAAGATCCCAAACCCGACACTAAAGTCCAGGCTTGGGCAACGCTCACCCGCGAAGGCTGCCGCCGGTGGCTTTGGTCACTTTCTCAACAATTTTTTCTGCAACCGCCTCAATATCGGCATCTTTCAATGTCGCATCTTTGGGTTGCAACCGGACCGTCACCGCCAGAGACTTCAATCCTGCCGCCAAAGAGCCGCCAGAAAACTCGTCAAAGACACGAACATCGTCAATCAGCACCTTATCGGCCCCTTTGGCGGCATTCACCAAGGTGATCGCCTCGACCGATTGATCCACAACAAAGGCAAAATCACGCTCCACCGCTTGCAAATCAGAGATATTCAAGGCCGGGCGTGTCGCCGATTTGGACTTTGGAACCGGGATATTTTTTGTATGTACCGCAAAGGCCACGACCGGACCCTTCACATCCAAAGCCGCAAGGATTTTGGGATGAACTTCCCCAAAGCCGGCCAGAGAGGTCTTGCCCAATGCCATGCGTGCGGATCGGCCGGGATGCCACCAGTCAGACAGGCCGCGCTGAAACTGCACCTTAGATGGGGCGCCAATCGCCTGCAGCACAGCTTCCACATCCGCTTTGGCATCATAGATATCAACCGCGCGGCGGGTGCCATGCACATCTTTGGGGCCGGTGTGGCCCACTAAGAGTCCGCAGGCCAAAGTTTCTTGATCTTCCGGCTCGCCGCCATGCCAGACCGGGCCCACTTCGAACAAAGCCATGTCGTAAATACCGCGCGCCTGATTGCGCGCTGCCGCTTGTAGCAGCCCGGGCAAAAGTGACGGGCGCATATGGCTCATCTCAGAGCTGATCGGATTAGACAGCATGGTCTCATCTGCGCCACCGCCGAACATTTCCGCCGATTTGCGGTCAATAAAGCTATAGGTCACGCATTCATTATAGCCCAATGCAGCAATCATGCGCCGGGCGGTTTGCTCGCGGGTTTGGGACAGGGACAACACCGGCTTTGGCACACCCAAATCCACGCGCGCAAAGGGCTTGCCCACCAGTTTGGTCAAGGAGGCCATGCGTGCGACCTCTTCCACCAAATCCGCCTCGCCCATCACATCTGGGCGCCAGCTTGGCACATGCGCCATATCGCCCTCAAGACGGAACCCAAGATCAGTCAATGTTGAGCGCTGCATCCGCTCTGGAATATCCATACCCACCAGAGACTTAACCCGCTCCACATCTAATTTGAAAGCCCGTTCGGTATTGGGCACAGCGCCCGCTTGGATCACCTGGGAGGCCTCACCACCGGCGTGATCTACGATCATCCGCACCGCATGCTCCAAGCCCTCAAGCGTGAAGGCGGGATCCACCCCGCGCTCGAACCGATAGCGTGCATCAGAATTAATCTGCAACGCACGGCCCGCATAGGCAATTTGCACCGGGTTCCAATAGGCCGATTCGACGAAGACGTTAACCGTATCGTCGGAGCATCCCGTGTCAGCCCCGCCCATAATCCCAGCAATGCTTTGCGCGCCAGCGTCATCGCTGATCACCATTTGACCTTCGGAAAACTGATAGGTTTTCTCGTCCAGCGCCGCAATTTCCTCGCCACCCGCGGCCCGGTGCACCCGTAAATTTCCAGCAATTTTATCGGCATCAAACACATGCAACGGCCGGTTGCGATCCATGGTGAAGAAATTGGTGACATCCACCAGAAAGCTGATCGGCCGCAGACCGATGGCCCGCAACGCCTGTTGCAACCAATCTGGGCTTGGGCCATTTTTAACCCCGCGAATGACGCGGCCGCAGAAAATTGGACAGCCGTCCAGCGTATCCTCATCAATTGAGACTGAGAAATCAGTGACAAATTCAGCCGGCACCGGCGTCACATCGCGATCTTTCAATTTGCCCAATCCACGCGCCGCCAGGTCTCGAGCAATGCCGCGCACGCCTAGGGCATCAGGGCGGTTTGGCGTGATGGCGATTTCAATCACCGGATCGACACGCGCCGGATCGTTCTGCGCCAGCCAATCGGCATAGCTTTGCCCGACCTCGCCATGCGCCAGCTCGATGATCCCATCATGCTCGTCGCTCAGCTCCATCTCGCGTTCGGAGCACATCATGCCAAAGCTCTCAATACCACGGATCTTGCCAACACCAATTGTGGTGTCAATGCCCGGAACATATACCCCTGGCGCCGCCACGACCACTGTGATGCCTTCGCGCGCATTTGGGGCGCCGCAGATTATTTGCGTCACACCATCCGTTGTCTCCACCTGACAGACGCGCAGCTTATCCGCATCCGGGTGCTTTTCCGCCTTTGTCACCTTGCCAATCGTAAAAGCCGCCAGCTTCGCTGCTGGGTTTTCAATCCCTTCGACTTCTAGACCAAGGTCGGTCAAAGCATAGGTGATCTCATCCAAGCTCGCTTGGGTCTCTAAATGGTCTTTCAACCAAGACAGTGTGAATTTCATTACTTTGCCCCTGTGGTTCTCTGGCGCGATGTGACATGTGCCAGCCAGTTTTGCAATTCCAACGTCCGGGTTGCAAGAGCTAGATCGCCCTGCCCATCCTGCTCTTCGCTGTCGGGCAATGATTTGCCGCGATCCGCCAGCCAAGTTGCGACGTCTGCGCGTGAAAATTCGGGATGATACTGCGTGCCCCAAAAGCTGATGTCCGCGGTTTCATAGGCAAAGGCCTGCACCGGCGAATGGGCGTTTCCAGCAAGAAGAACCGCCCCATTGGGCAGGCGCTGCACCTCGTCGCGATGCACGCAAGGCACGCCAAACTGGCTGGCTCGGCCCTGCATCATAGGGTGTTCCCGCCCGATGTCAGTCAAAGTGATGGCCTCCGCCAGCCCCTCTTCATCGCCACGAGGCGAGGCGGCGCATATGCCACCCACCATAAAAGCGGCCAGCTGCATGCCGTTGCAAGAGCCCCAAATCGGCACCTGCCAACGGGTCACTTGCCTCCAGATATCCCGCAGGGCCTGCCCCTCCGGCGCATCAACACACCAGGCCACAGCTGACCCGGTAAACACCACCCCGTCAAATACCTCGTCAGGCAGGGCCTGCCCCAAATAGGGCGCGCAAAGGCTGCAGGTGATGCTCCCCGAAAGCTTCTGCAAGACCGCAGCAAAGCCCGGCCCCAAAGCCGGCAATCCCGGCCCATTAGAATCGACAATCAAAATTCGGGTCATGAGGTCACGCCCACAACGCCCCCTGGATCGGCGTCATCGGCTCAGCCCGCTGACCAACCCCGGCTTATCCAGCGCCGCAAAACCATAATGGCGCAGCCAGCGCAGGTCGCTGTCAAAGAAGGCGCGCAAATCCGGAATGCCGTATTTCAGCATCGCGATCCGATCAATGCCCATGCCGAACGCAAAGCCTTGGTATTTCGACGCATCAATTCCACCGGCCGCCAATACTTTAGGATGCACCATGCCCGAGCCCAAAATCTCAAGCCAATCATCACCCTCGCCCACTTTGAGCTGCCCATCGGCCCACGAGCAACGAATATCCACCTCCGCGGAAGGTTCCGTAAAGGGGAAATGCGAGGCGCGGAACCGCAACTCCACATCATCCACTTCGAAGAAGGCTTTCACGAATTCTTCGAGGCACCACTTCAGATTGGCCATGGAAGTATCTGTGTCCAGCGCCAAGCCTTCGACCTGATGAAACATTGGCGTATGGGTCTGATCATAGTCTGCCCGATACACCCGACCAGGGCAGATCACCCGCATCGGCGCGCCCATTTTTTCCATTGAGCGGATTTGAACCGGGCTGGTATGGGTGCGCAGCACATGCGGCGGGCGGTCATCGCCCTCGGCTCTGTGGGTATAGAAGGTGTCCATCTCTGCGCGGGCCGGGTGGTGCCCGGGCATGTTGAGTGCGTCAAAATTATACCAATCGGTTTCAATCTGCGGCCCTTCAGCCACGGAAAATCCCATATCGGCAAAAATTGCGGTGACTTCTTCCCAGACTTGGGAAATTGGGTGGATGGTCCCCACCGGCCTCTGGCGCCCTGGCAGCGTGACATCCAACCATTCGGACTTCAAACGCTCCTCCAAAGCCGCATCCGCCATGGAAGATTTGCGCGCCGTGAGGGCAGAATTAACCTCATCTTTCAGAGCATTGAGCGCCGGACCGGCCACCTGCCGCTCTTCGGGCGACATTTTACCCAATGATCGCATTTGCAGGCTGATCTCACCCTTCTTCCCAACAGCTTGAACGCGCAGCTCTTCCAGCGCAGCTTCATCGGCCGCCGCTGAAATGAGGGCTAAATATTTTTCGCGCAGATCATCCATCGGATCCTCCAAATTATATTGCGCCCCGTGCTAGCGAGATTATGCGGCGCGAGCAAGGGCGCTTGCGTAAAACTTCCGGTCTCGCCGTGGGTTAGAGCCCTGGGAGATGACTTAGGCGCCCTTCCAACGTCCGAGCAGCCAATACCATTGATCGGGGTTGGCCAAGATGCGCGCTGACAGATTGTCATTGAAGGCCTGGGTCATCGTGATGCTATCCGTGGCGGGAATAGGGGCATCAAATTCTACAGAGAATTTTGTGCCATCCTCCATACGGGTGCCGAAAGCAGGCACCAGCGGCACATCATATTTGATCGCCAATTGCGCCGCGACCAGAGCGGTGAGCGCCGGTTGTCCCAAAAACGGCAACCGTTCCCCATCGGGATATTTCTCATCCAGTAAAATTGCGATGAAACCGCCAGATTGCACATGGCGCACCAGGGCGCGGGTGCCAATTTTCCCAGTGGCCAGAATAGGCTGCCCGCCAGCTGCGATGCCCGAATAGAGGCGCCGCTCATAATGTCGATTGGTTTGCGGTCGATAGACAGCGCCTGTCTCTAGCCCCAATGACTTGAGTGTTGAGCGCACCGCCTCCCATTGGCCAAAATGGCCTGAGACGATGATGGCCCCCTTTCCCTCTGCATGAGCTTTTTGCAGGGCTTCAAGCCCCGGGCCGGACACGGTGTTGCGGTGGTGTAGGGTTTGAAATTCGCTGCAATGCAGGATTTCATACAGGGTGCGCCCCATGTTGCGGCCCATATTTCGGCACAGATCCAAGCGCTCCCGGCGCGGCATATCCGGATAAACACGCCGCAATTCAGCCTCAACGCGCCGGCGTGCCAAGGGAAAGAATCGGACCAAGAGACCAACCAACCCTCCAAAAGCCTGAGCTCGGCGGTCAAAAGCGCGACCACGGGAGATGGTTAAGGCTGACAGCAGCGGGATATAGCGGACGTGCTGCCACAGGGTTTTGACCAAACGCGAAATCATCACCGTCGTATGATGGAATTCGAGCGACCCGCCAAGGGTAAAAGCGCCGTAAGGCGCGATCTCCAACATCAAGAGCCCTGGAAAGCACAGCGCCCTGAGGAAAGGTTGAAGGGCAAAATATGCAGTGACCTTTGGAGTATTGCGAGCGCTTCGGGAAATCTTAGCGTCATTTTCTTCGCATAGTTTTTTTGACAGCAAGCGGCTCGGGATAGATGATTTTGAAGCTTTTAACCGACACATCCTTCGGCACGTTCAGCATGATCAAACGCTGGTTGAGCACCGTGGCCCCCATTCCCGAGCCCTGTTTGTAGGTCACAATGACCTCTGCGCCCTTGGCGTCCAAGTGCTCAATCGTCAATTCACCTTCCACAGCTGCGTTGCCAAGAATATTGCTGGCGTAGACCGTGGGTTCTCCCGAGATGGGCAAATCCAAGCGATCCTGCACATCCCGTATTTGCTCTGCGGTCAGACGTTGTCCCTCAGGAAGAAAATCAGATGTGATTGTCCATTCCACAAAGCCAAAATCATTGGCTTGCGGATCTGCGCTGCAATTGAGCAAAAAGGCAGACGTTAAAATTGACGCGAAAAGCTTAATTCGACCCCCTCCAAATCTGACCTGTCCCAAGAGCCAAAACGTGCCCCAAAATTCAGCGTCCCGCCGTATGTGTCATGCTGCACCGCCACGAAGGGGCGCAGCCGCACAGATCGGTCAAGGCCATATGATTTATGATCATATAGAATTGTCCCATCTTTCAACATGCTGGCCGGCGTCATGAGCGACACGGTCCCCTGTGACAATGCGTAGTCATTTCGCACACCCACCGTTAAATCCGCCTCCGGTAGCTGCGTTTCGACACCCATCATCCAACTGTCTGCCCGCGCCGCGGACATGCCAAAGTCAGACTCAGTGGCCGCCCTGTCGGAATATCGGCTTTGTTCATAGCGCAAGAAAAATCGATTGGCCGCGTTGAGAGTTGCGTTCACCCCGAATTCAGCTTTCACAAGCCCGATAAGATCGCTTTGATCGTCCAGACCGAAATTAATCGCCTGCTCGCCAACTGAAATCGAAGAGATCAGATCTATCGCCCCGCCAAGCCGAACCTTACTTGCCAAACCAATCTCAAGAGATCGATCCGACCCTTGCCCTAAAGCGCCGCTGCCAAAAGATAAAAACGGCATCAAAGATGATATGGAACCCTGGCGACTCTCCCAACTCATGCGCAGCTTAGCGGCCGGGACCACGAAGGGTTGCGGCGCGAATAAAGCCGCCATCCCCTGCCAATAATCCGCAGTGATTGGAGTATCTCCCTGCTGCAAAAAGCTGAAAATCAGCTGTTCTTTTGGCTGGCTCTGTAAAGCACGACGGGCCTTAACGCTGCCACCTGTCGCATCAATTATTGCGGAACCTGCACCGTAGCTTGGCACAAAGCCCGCAGCCGCTGCTTCAAAGACCTGGGATCCTGAAACGGTGAACATGGCATTATCGAAGGAATCAAACACTACAAAATCATCGGCCATGATTTGTTTGGCCAGATCGCGCCCCACGCCGGCCGGGAGCGCTAGTTTTGATTGGCTCAAGTCCTGACCCCGGCTCACGTCAGGTCCCAAAGCATAGGTTAAATTGCCAATCTGAGCGGCGGCAGCGCCAGAATCTACCAAACCGTGACCGAAAATTGCCTCCATAGCGGCGGTCCCGTCATTCGCCAATGTCTCGCCAAAAAAACCCGTAAGAGGCGCAAGTGAGGCGGTGGTTTTGATCCGTGTGGCAATCTGTTTTGGTGTGAGGTTTGGGAATTTTTCCATCAAAGCTGCCGCAAGTCCGCTGACGAAAGGCGCGGCCATAGACGTGCCACTCAAGGCGACATAGCCAGTGGTTCCCGCATCAGCCGCCAGAACTCGATTGCCCGGAGCCGTCACACAAAACGCCGCCGCCACGCCGCAGCGATTGGTGAATCCGGTTTCCACTCCATTCTCATCTGATGCAACAACCACCAGCCAAGCATCAACAAGCTCAGGCGCATGATAAGGCAACCCGCCATCTATGGACACCTCAGAATTGCCAGAATTGCCCGCCGCAAAAACGAAGAGCGTGCCAGCCGCCTGCGCATCAGCAAAAGCCGCAATACTAAGACGATAAGAGCTGCGCACTTGGCTGTTCGTATAGCTGGTCACGTCCCCTTTCCTGCCCCAGCTGTTGTTTGAGACTTGAATATTGTCCGTGATATGGCGGCGCGCAACAGCTGCAGTTCGAGAATCGGTGTTGAGCGCTTCAAAAGTTCCGTCCCCATCTGCATCTACCCGATAAGAATAAAGAGTGGCATCATAGGCCACCCCGCGCATTCCGGTACCATCCGCATCACCGGCAATAATCGACGCCACATGCGTTCCATGCCCATTTGGATCGCCACCATAGCCAGTTGCGCTATTGGAAAAATCATAGCCACGGATCGTCGAATTCAGAAATTCAGGGTGACTGGCGTCGATACCAGAATCCACCACCGCGACATTGATCCCAGTTCCGTCGTAACCATAATTGTTGAGCGGCAATACATTTAATTGCGCCAAATTGGCATTGTAGCGGTATTCGGTGCCATAGGCCCCTTGCGTCGTGTCGCGGTAATCGCCCGTGGGAAGCGCGTTTTGCGACAGGCTTCCCCCAGCGCCCGAGACTTGATCCGTTTGGCCCAGAGCAAGGGCGCCCACCACAGACAACCCAATGCCGGCCATTGCCGCATTGCCGATCACACTATTGAGACCAGGGGCAAGCGACACGGTGAACGGCGCCTGTCGAGTCTCAGTCGCTTGGGCCAATGCACTGTGCAGCCAGAATGAACGCTTAAAGTCTTGAGCTTCGGCGCTGATTGGAACAAGCACCGTAGAAACCATGCAGTATAAAATAGGAGCTGAAATAAAACGAACCATAGGAAATCCAAATTCTGAATAAAATTAGCGTCACAGCCTGATGGGTGACAAAATAAATCTTTAAAATATATAAGAGGTTAACCCTCCGGGACGCAGTTGTCAAAAATTTTAGTAAAATAATCTAACCGACTGGCACCGCCGGAATAAAAACGAAAACAGCCCCGGAGTCACTCCGAGGCTGCATCCAAATTCTGTTGAAGGCTGGTTTAAGCCAGCGCAGCCTGCGCTTTGGTCACGATTGCGCCAAAAGCGTCAGGTTCGTGTACGGCCAGATCAGCCAAAACTTTGCGATCCACTTCGATACCAGCCAAGGACAGACCGTTGATGAAACGGCTGTAAGACAAAGTCTCATCATGGCTCCGGCATGCTGCATTGATACGCTGGATCCACAGGCTACGGAAATTACGCTTGCGGGCCTTCCGGTCGCGCGTGGCGTATTGGTTGGCCTTATCGACGGCCTGGGTCGCTGTTTTGAACAGATTCTTCCGGCGGCCAGAATAGCCTTTGGCAGCTTTAATGATTTTCTTGTGACGGGCGTGGGTTACTGTCCCACCTTTAACACGTGACATCTCTGTGAACCTCCTTAGCGGTCGTAGGGCATGTAGCTCTTGACGATCTTCGCGTCAGGAGCAGACAGAGTGGTCGTGCCGCGGGCGTCACGAATGAATTTACGAGTACGTTTGATCATACCGTGGCGTTTGCCAGCTTGTGCCGCCATGACCTTACCGGTCGCTGACACCTTGAAGCGCTTTTTTGCGCTCGACTTGGTCTTCATTTTGGGCATTTCGATCTCCTATTTTAGAACGTGAGCGCGCGACTCGGCATGCCACTTTTGGCCGGTCCCGCGTTAGAGCTTGGCTTTTAGGCGCGAATGCCTGCAAGAGCAAGCGGTAAATGCTATTTCACCAAAGCCACCAAAGCGATCAAAAAGGCCTGCGGAATATCAGAAAGTGTCAGCCCATCGGGCGCCATGATCCATGACCAAGCCACCATCCCGATCCCCAGGATAAACAGACCTTGCCCCAAACGTGCCGAGCGGTCCTCAATCGACGCATTGAGCGCACTAATGACACCAAATATGGATAAAATAATGCCACCGGCGATCATTAAAGCCAAATTTGAATCCATTAGCTGTCCGGTTCAGATCGGAAGATCAACCGCTCCTCACAAGGCGCAACGCGCAGAATATTCGTTGTTCCAGCTTGGTTAAACGGAACCCCAGCTGTCACGGTGATTTGATCGCTCTCTTCGGCAAAACCTTGGCTGACTGCGGCCCGTACGGCCGCCACAACCGCCGTCTTAAAGCGATCTACCGGCCCGGTGATCACGCAATTCGTGCCCCAGGTCAGGCTCAAACGCCGCGCGGTACTGATATTTGCCGTCAAAGCAATGATCGGCACCCGTGGACGTTCCCGCGCGGTTAAACTGGCAGTTGTGCCCGACGAGGTAAAGCATGCAATCGCTTTAACATCGGTCGTTTCGGCAATTTCCCGCGCAGCCGCCACAATGCTATCGGCCACAGATTTGCCCT
>Ga0075466_1000902_pt1 | contig 11001 bp, 25 predicted proteins | sample DEB08_DNA_16_FD_71486 | JGI IMG/M metagenome (GOLD analysis project Ga0075466, IMG submission 71486) | Aqueous microbial communities from the Delaware River and Bay under freshwater to marine salinity gradient to study organic matter... | ecosystem: Environmental > Aquatic > Marine > Coastal ... | reverse complement strand
CCAAGGAAGACATCATCAATCAACACCTTATCAACGTCGAGCACCACAAGGGCGAAGGCCGCATCTAGGCAGGCTATGTCTCTGACGCGCACCGAATGGTTAACGCTATTCATTTTTGTTCTCGCGCTTTCGCTAAACATTGTGCTGTTAAACGACAAAATGGAGCGAAAGCTGGGGCTTTGCGGAGATGGGGTTGGTTTCGGTGGGAGTCTACAGAACCCTTGCGAGGAGGAGCCAGAGGAAGAGACGCCTACATAAGATAAATGCTTAAAGCCGCCACAAAAATAAACGGGAGGACGTACTCAGGTAAGTCTTTCATGCAAACCGCCTCTCGATTAGGTGACGCCAAAGCCACTCTATTGGCCTGATATCACTGGCTTCCATTACCAGCCTTTCCCCATAGCCAAAGTCATGCGTCTTAGCATGAGCAAGAAAAGCCTTTTTCCCTATCGCACCCCATATCCGCATGGCAACAGGATCGTCGGTCTTGCTGACCAACACGGCGCAGTCTGCCTTGAACTTCTGTTGATTGTCGAATATCAACGGGCCACCATCGCGGTTAGTAAACTTAACGTCGATTGATATGTCGTCAAACCAAAGATCAATGCCGCCGTCCGTCAAGACGTTGACTGTGGGAGGATCGACGCCCAGCACCCTAGCAACAGCAAATTCAGCCTTGAAGCCGTATATGTTTGCCTCAACGCGAGACTGCTGTTCGTTCTCCAGCCTCGGAGGGAAACCCTGCATCTCGCACAGTTTTACAGTGTCAGCACCCATCAACTCAGATGCGTGGGTGTCCTGTTTATTCAGCCTGACCAACATCGCTCAGTGCTCGCCTAGCATCTTCCAGTGACTCAATTGCACCAGCAAGATTTTCCACGGCGTCAATGTTTGTCTCGACTAGCTCTTCGATCTTGATCAGACGATCCTGAATAATTGCTAGAAACTTGTCAGCAGTAGCAAGGCCATCCGTGTACGCATCGCCCTCTAGCTCTATCGTAAACTTTCCGGTCATTTGGACTCCTTCCTGTGATTTACAGGCCCATGAACTGTTTTGTATTGAACGTATCGCTTTGCCGGTTCTGGTTTAGATAACTGCCATCCAGACTCTTCATCGCCATAGCGTTCGTGTGTCTCGTTTATAATTGAGTTGGATTCAATGTCATACCAGTCGCCCTCTGCTGTAGCGCCGTATAGCGGAGGAAGCGGTTGCCTTACGGGGCCAACTAGCTCCCCAAAAGAATGCGACAGGCTTGGCTCAGAGCCAACGCCGTCATACTCTGGGTCTTCGACAGGGTAGGTACATTCCGCGTCGAGCCGAGCAATGTGGTCTTCATAGTCAAGCCACTGACGCGCTAGCCGCGCGCTACGCATCTTCTATCTCTGGGGGCGGCACGTTATATCCCATCTCCGAAGCCACACGACACAAAGTCTCGATAAGCCCTGAGTAATCGCCACGGGTAGCGTCACCGCTCCGTTTGACTGGCCGTCGCTTTATCCCGAACCGTGTGTCGATCTCTTCTGAGCCATAGCACTGACATAGAAGCTCAGTGTGCATCTCGTCAGGAGTCAATCCGCAAAACTTTGCGAACCCATTGCACCATTTTCTGTAGTAGTTTTCTTGCGGTCTGGATCGGTGAGTCCGCAGAGGCTTCACCTCCAGCGTCACCCCGTGCCTCGACTGTAGATTGACCTCCAGTATCTGAGGTGCCACTTGCGGAAACTCCTGACACAGTGACTGTAGTATCCTCATTCTTTTTATTGCGCCGCTTTTTGGTAGGTGTATCTCCATTACTCATCCTTCATTCCTTCTATTTTAATGACGCCCTGATCAATGCGTCGTATTAATGTTTTGATTACGTTAAACAAGAACTGCTCTGACTTGTCGATCTTCTTTTCAAAAGTAGACGCATCAAATTCTACATCGAATTTGTAGTGGCATTTGCGACAAAGATCAGCAACACACAGGTCGTGCGGCTTGTGTCCCGTACCTTTTCCTAACAAGTTAGAGCGTAGACCCGTGTAATGCGCGGCAACCACGGTGCCATCCGAGACACCGCAGTTGACGCATGACTGCGCCTTAGCCGCCGCCAGCATTTTCTTTGATCGAATCAAAACGGGATGTCGTCTATCTCAAGTTCAATCGGTGCAGGTGGAGGTGGAGGTGGAGGAGCCGCTTGTGCTTCGGCATCCCAGAACACCTCAGCCGTGACGTACTGGTATTCCTGCCCAGTATCTTTCGCCCTGCGGTTCCATGAGGCAATCTGAATCTTAGGCTCCTTGCCTTCTTTAGCTTGTGCGATCAGCCCTTTCATCTGCTCAGAACTGATGCCTACATTGCCCTTCATGTCGGGGTGGGTTGGCTTGGCCTTGTCCTTGTTGGGCCATAGACCGCCATCGGTCTTGTGATATTTACTCATCGTTAGACTCCTTGTTTTTCAAAGATTGCCTGAGAGCGCCGAAATGCGCCTTCAGTTGCGTAAAGTGTTCGGGGTAGTCGCTGTCCAGCAAGTCGATAACTTTCTTGTTATCGCTCCAGAAGCTGATCAGCTCCTGTTCGGTGCCGGTAGCGAATGTGTCAGCCGTCTGGCAGATAAAGTCCACTACCTTAGAAGCCTCTTCGGCATCGCCAATAGTATTCGGCATGCCACTTATGGGGGTGACGTTATCGGCCTTTTTTGGCGGTGCTTTCTTGGCGGGTGGCTTTTTTGGTTCAGACTTCTCCTCTACCACAGGCTCTGATTGGACGGGTAAGTCCTCCCCAGCATAGATGTAGTGACCCAGACCATACATAGCAAGGCACTTAGTCAGACAGCGCATACGGGTGTCTGAGATAGCTCTGGCATCTGGGTTGACTATCGCCTTGTTTTTATAGTCCATCACAGGAAGCCACATCATGCGCTCAAGATCGTTGATGGTGATCTTGCACCAGACGGTGCAGGTGTGGGCGTCATCTCGCTCCTCAGTAAGAAAGTCATAATGCGTCTGGGGATAATGCTCCATCATGATCCCCCATGCCCATGCCCATGACAGGTAAGACAAGCCGTTTTTCTTATCTACCTTGTCAGAGCAATCTATTGCACTCAGCGCGTTCCAGACGCTTTCGTAGCTCAACTCAACTGATCCATCTTTTTTTGTGGTCATCGCTCACTCCTATTGTTTTTAATATCTCAGTTGGCGTCAGCTTAAAAAACAGTCCTGAGTTCATGTCGCCAACATGCTTGTCGCTCATGTAAAACCTCAAACTGTCCCCGCTAACGGTTATCTTTAGCTTGTGCGTGGTTATCTGATTTAATGCGACAATTTTTCGGTAGAACTCAGGATCAGTCTGGATCATGACCATGCCTCGTTCTCAAACTGCTCACACCAGTCTGCAACCCTGCACCAATTGTCTTCGCACCGTATATAGCGCCCGACACGATGCTCCAGCTCCAAACCTTGCTGATCTGCCATAAATTGCTCCGCCTCCTCCGTAGAGTTGAATAATCGTAATGCTCGCTTGTTGCCCTTTTTTTTGACAGCAAACGTATCGTCTTTCTTCCACCGCTCCTCATTAGAGCAGTGTGGAATGTGACCGCCAGTCAGCCTTTCATACTCAGCGTGTTGGTGCAGTGTGACCCGCTCTTTGACGTAGGCGTTTCTTTCCTCCTTAGACCACAGGGGGATAGGGACTACCATCATCGGTGCGGCAGGGTAGCTGGGGTCTTGCTTTGCCCTTGACCGTTGCCAGTCTCGAAGCACAGCAACTATCTGCAAGCCGCCCACCTCTTTGCCAGCTTGCTCTGCAAGCCATGCGTAACAGTTGAGTTGCTTGTCCCATTCTTTCTTGCCGTAGATTACAGACCACACAGAGGTGCATTTGTAATCAAGGATCGTGACTGTGCCGTCATCCTCCGACCTTTGAAGGTCGATTGCGCCACTAATTGTCCACCCGTCAATGTCTGCATAGAGCCGCTCTTCGACAATGTGACCATCGGCGTGATGCTCTTCAAACATTTTGTGAACTGACGTGCCCAATACACTCCAAACCATATCGCTCACATCCTCGGTAATGTTGTCATCATGCTCCTTACGAAGTATGCGGACGCGAGGCGAGTCGATAAGCTGGGTGATGGAGCGGTTGCTGTGACCTCTGGTGTAGTCACTGTGCGTCAGCGCCTTGAATATCGGCTGGGGTAGATTTGTGACGTTGGTGTAGTTCATAACACTCGGAAAACCCTCATGCTTTCGCCATCTCGGACAACACTAAAACGGGATGTCGTTCCACGTTGCCAGCGGCTCACTCTCTGCCTGAGCGCCCGAACTTCGGTCTCTTCGTTTGCGTTTATTGGCGCTAGAAAGCTGTCGCCAATCTCCATTTCCCCCAGCGGCAAGTCGGGAATCTTCGTCCGCTTGGGAATTGGGATGTGCTTTTCTATCTGAATCTGCATCTGCAGTCTCCTGTAAGTCAAAAACATAACGTCCCATCTTGCTCATGCTAAACTCCTGTATGACTGGGACAACGAATAGTGAGGCATACAGAATAACATGTCAATCAATATGGTGATTTATGGCGAGCCTTGTAGCAAGGCAAACAGTAGAAGGTTGGTAAAAAGTAAGACCGGTAGGCCATTGTTTATTAAGTCGCAAAAGGCGCTTGACTATGTTAGGTCATTTGAAAAACAGTGTCGATCTTTGAATCCATTAATCACAGAAGATGTCGCCGTAAATATCACAATACATTACGCAAGCCGCCGACCTGACCTTGATGAATCTTTAATTCTGGACTGCATGGAAGGTCTGGTGTATAAAAACGACAGGCAAGTGAAAGAAAAACACATTATCTGGGGAGGCGTGGATAAAGAAAATCCACGGGCAGAAATTAGTGTCAGACACCTATAAGCTCGTCTACAGCAAGGTCATCAATCAAGCCATCAGGGACTTGGTGTGTAACCATGCAGATGATCGTGATGCCGCCGCTAAGTACCTGAAATCTAAAGTTTTTCAATCACATTGCCACAAAGCTGGATACCCTTCCGGTCTACAGGATGCACTTGACGAGATGCTACTTCTGAGCCTACCTGAGCAGAAAGTTGTCGCCCAAATGGTGATGGATGAGCTTGCGTAAAAAAAGCCCCTCTCTGGGAGGGGCGAAGCTCAAAAAATAGTGTATCCATGAACCTAGTAATTTACTAGACCTAGTAACTTACCAAGGTTTTAAACTTAGGAAGATTCTAGTCTAGGAGATTACTAGGGGAAGTAAATATCAGAAAAAGAGGAGGTAGTCAACAACATGAACAGCTTGGAGGAGTTCGTTCTAGGTCACAACCAAGACGCTAGAACACGTTGCCCCGATTGCTCGGATGCAAGAAAGAAGAAAAGCATTAAGACTTTTTCCATAACCATAAAGCCAGAACATGCACTGTATCACTGTCATCATTGTGGACTGTCAGGCTCGTTCCGGCGCAAAAAATTTTACGAGGCTCACATGAACGAACCGAAAAAGGTAGTCAAGCTACCCACCCAGCTCAACGACAACGTAGATCAAATCAAAGAATTTTTCGCAGGCAGGGGCGTCACTCTCGACAGTCTCGACTCTCTCCCTGCCATGACCACCGGCACAAAGTTATTCAGGGGTGAGGAGAAGGCCGCTGTGGGCTTCGTGTATGGCCCCAGAGAGAACCCTACGGCAATCAAGTGGCGGAGCATTGACGGAAAGGGATTTACCTGTGACGGCGCTCCCAGAGCCTTCTACGGCATTGAACAGATAGATGAGGATGAGGAGGAGCTGACCATTGTTGAGGGCGAGTGTGATGTGATTGCGCTCGCGTCAGTTGGGATCAAAGCGGTTTCATGCCCGAATGGCGCACCAATCAAGGTGTCATCGCACCGTATAGATCCAGAAGAGGACAAGAAGTTTAATTTTATTTGGAACGAGCGGGAGCGGTTAGAGCAGTGTAAGAAGATTGTGCTGGCGACAGATTCAGATGATGCCGGTGAGGCGCTGGCAGAGGAGATTGCACGGCGCGTGGGTAGAGCCAAGTGTTGGCGGGTTAAGTTTCCTGATTCGGTCAAGGATGGCAATGACGCCGTTGAGAAGCTGGGCGCAGAGGAAACCAAGCGCCTGTTCGAGAACCCCGAACCTGTACCGCTATCCGGTGTTTACTCGGCTTCAGACTATCTCGATGACGTTAAAAACATCTACGCCAACGGGCACGGAAGGGGCGCATCTACAGGGTTTGAGAGCATTGACGAGCTGTTCACGGTTGCAGAAGGACAGTTGTCCATAGTAACTGGCATGCCCAGCTCCGGTAAGTCAGAGTTCATCGACCAGATCATGATTAACTTAGCCCAGCGTGATGGCTGGAAGTTTGCGGTCTGCTCCTTTGAAAACCCCCCCGCTATGCACATTGCCAAACTGGCAGAAAAGATTACAGGCAAGCCGTTCTACAGTGGCACCAAAGAGCGAATGAGTGAAGATGAGCTGAGTGAGTCGATGTCATTTATCGAAGATCACTTTATGTTCCTTGAGTCAAAGGACGGCAATCTCAGCACGATTGATTCCATAATCGACAGGACAAAACAGGCGATCATGCGCGGTGCTAACGGCCTCCTGATTGACCCCTACAACTACATCGAAAGCACTGGCGGCGAGGAGCATAGCAGTATCAGCCAAATGCTGACCCGTATCACCAGCTTTGCCAAGGCCCACTCCATCCACGTCTGGTTCGTGGCACACCCTCAAAAGATGTATCCGAAAGAAGACGGTTCCTACTCTGTTCCCAAGGGCATGAATATCTCAGGCTCTGCGGCATGGTTCGCCAAGGCTGATCTTGGAATTACAGTTCATAGGGGTGAGGATGGCGTTGAGGTTCATTGCTGGAAGTCTCGTTTCAAGTGGGTAGGTCAGCAGGGTATGGCATTGCTCGACTATGACATTGCGACGGGGACGTACAGTCAGAAGCAACTCGAAGCACCAAAGACAAACTTGAGAAAGTTAAAAGGAAGGGGCTGGGATGACTTTGATGAGTTCTAAAAACTATAGCGACCTCGGCTCTCCAGAGGTACATCAGCGCCACGCCGTCATGATAGAGGGCGGCACTGTGCCACGGGCGAGGGTTATGGATCAGACCCTGATCGACAGGTATTTGATCGACGGGTTGCTGACCTTGCAGGAACATCAGGCTGGTGAGTATCTTCTCAGTCAGGCGGCAAAGGCAGGTATTTTTACGAAGCCACTTCGCTATGAGGCAGGTGCAGGGGAGGCTAACCCTGACTCGATGGCGTCAGAGCCGTTGATGCGATACGGCAGGACATTGGCGCTAGTCAAGAAGCGATACGGCAGGGAGAGTCAGCGGCTTGTTGAAGATGTGGTGATTAACGGGCTGGATGTATCTCGGAAGAAGCGGTTGCTGGTGATGCTGAAGAAGACGCTCGTTTTGATATCAGACCGGCGAATGGCAGGGGGCAGGAACCCTATGAGGCACTTGAGAAAAGACTGACATGGGCGGCATGGACAACAAGACCAGTGTAGGTTTTGCCAAGGACAAGCGGCTAGGCGCTCACCGTGCCAAATCATTCTACAAGGGGTGCTATGACGAGTTTCTCAGTGACCCGTCAGCTCAGTATTTGATGACGTTCTCGGAGTACAAACGGAAGTGGGGGAAGGTTAAGAGGGAGGCGCAGAAATGCAGTGCAGTTGTGGAGGTCAAACGGAAGAAAGGGAACAAGTCAGGAAGAAAGAAGTCGTCACAATGTATGTGAGATGTGAGGCTTGCGGGAGGGTTCACGTTTACTGGAAGAAGGGTGCGGTGGATGACAATCGCGCTATCAGTGAAAAAGGGGGAGCGCAAAGAGTCTAACGATGCCACCGCACACCGTCGAGGAGTCATCCCCCTGAATCCAGTTTATTCGGTTTCGGTGTGGAAGGACACCGGACTACTTCAAGAATTTTGGGGGTGCGTATGCCCCCCCTCAATTCCTTTATTTTTACAATGGTAAAGTCGAGAAGGATTGCCACATCCTCACCCCAGACTCGTGCCATCGTCTCCGCTTGCTTTACAACGGCAAGCGCGTCATCTGTCATGCAAACAACGCCAGCAGAACAATCAGAAGCGTAGCAAAAGAACAGACCGCGCTGGTCAGCCCACCTATCAGGCAAATCCAAATCCGATTGTCGTCGGCGATAGAGGTAATCTCCTCTTTTGTGTGGAGCATCGGCCCCCTCTTTCTTTCATTAGAGTTGGCTCGGTAAGCGTCCAGAAACTCCTGCTTCTGATAGATCCTGTTGTACACCGCCGATTTGGTACGTCCCTGTATGTTCTCAGACATTTCTGCTGGCGTGAGTCCCTCTGAGATAAGGCGTACCAACAAGGCATCCTCCGTTTCGTTCCAGTGTTTCCATCGATTTTTCATGATACTACTCCTCGCAGTTCACGTTGTTGTTGAAGCGAGGCCAGACACCTGACCCCACCATTTCGCAGTAGTGGCGAGCACCAACAATCTCTTGCTGATAGTCATCCTCTCCCACGATTCCTAATGCCAGTACAATCAGCACGATAAAAGCAAAACCCTTGCGGCTGTCAGTCATAATCTACTCTCCCCTTCCAGTTTGCTGGCGGCTCTACTGGCACACCTCGATCCCCCCAAACTGTCGAGGAGGCCATAGCTCGGGGGCCAACGCCGCCGACATATCTCTCGGTATGCAGGAATGTTCAGCTCTGCCTTCCGCTTGTACAGCATGGACATAATCAGGCTTGGTTCCTCCTTGGACTTTTTTAGCCATCTACCTACAAGCCGTTCGTGAAGTTTCAGATTGGAAATAAATCTGGAAAAACATTGGTTGGGGGCATTAACAAAACCATCCTCCCGCCCATCCCAGCCCCATCCATAAACGCGTCCCTTGACTGGCTTTGCAACCGCTCCCGCCTTGTTGAAGACTGGATACTCTATGCGAATCGCCGTGCTTTCCGCGTCGAGAGCCGTGTTCCTGTCGGGGTGCCACTCCACGGTTACCTCACTAGCCAAATTAAACCAGTCAGAAGAAGAGCTGTGATTGCTCAGTCGAGAGAACACGCTTAGTGATATACCGACATAGAGAAGTTCACCCTTCTCTGAGTAAGCACGATAAAGCGCAGTTTTCTCTGACTTAATGTTGCGCCTTGGCTTTGATTGCTTTGGTTTTATCGTTACGTTAGTCATAAATCCAGTCCTCGTTGATGTAGCATCCGCCAGTGACAATCAGCCCATCCCGTAGGATGTCGGCCTCGCCTTCTGACATGACAACCTCAGCGTCAAACCCCAGCTTGCTGGCGGCTCTACGCATGGCTCCCTCTGACCTGAGCACCGTGTCGATTGCGTTGCCCGCTTGCCAGATGGTAAAGGTTGGCTCAGGCATATCATCAGCCTCGGGGCAGTGGGGGTGACAGTCAAACCTGCCACACTCGTTGCATAAACGTCTCATGACTTCACCCACTTTAGTTCTGCCTTAATTTGCTTGGCGGCGATTAGGCGTTGAAGAACCTGTACCTTTTCCTCAAGGTCTTCAACTGAGCTTTCTGAGACATCAGCTCGGGTCTGTTGTGTGAAACCATCCAGCCCCGTAAAGACGATATCGGCTAGATACTCCTCCATGTGATCTATAGCTACTTGAAGCACGTTGATTTGAATGGGCATCAGCCCCGTGAATGACATACTCATGATCTCCTCCTCAAGAGATTAAATGAAGTGTTGATGTTACCTGACACAAACAGCCTCGTCAAAGAAACTCCCTGTCACAACGCGCCTTGTAATCAAGTTGCGCCTCGTCTCGGGTCATATCGTAGTGGCCCTGCCCAAAATACCCAGCGGCAAAATGAAACGCTGACGTACCGAAACGATGATCAGAACCGAAGGGGCTGTTGCCCCTGTCAAACAAGACGACCGCGTCTGTCTCGTCGGCTTGAACGTCGATGATCTGCCACCCATTGCGATCAGCGGCCTCTGATAGCGCCACCAGTCTACCGATGGGTGTGATTGATCGGATGATATTTTTTGCTTCTCTCATGATTCCATCTCCTCTAAATTTTCAACGTCAATCCATACATCGTAGTTGCCTTCGCTCGGCCCCCAAATGCACTCTTCGGATGCCATCTGTCTGGCTTCCTCTTCTGTCTTTGCCTCAAACTTATAGACAGTCGTTTCTATAACCCTGACTTGATACTTATTCATCGTTAGCCCCCACTGGTTGCCAAGCTACGTGACCCTGTTTGATGTTGTTAATGATTTGCGGAACAGCTTGCTCCAACTCTTTAACGCATTCCTCTAGCGTGTCTTGTACAGACACAATGCTTGCTGAGTAGCCGGTGGAAAAACATATTGCTTCCCACTGGTCGGTGCCGCGCTGGCGCTCCCTGACTATAAGTCTAGGGCGCTCTTGGTTGTGTACCATCATGGTCGGGTGACCGCTGACCACAAACTCCTGACGTGGTAGGAAGTCAGGGTTTTTAGTGAGACTTGCCTTGGTTAGTGTGAGATTGCTCATGATTCACCCCCTACCACTAACGACCAAGCGTCGTATATTTTGTTTAACGTAGGGTTGTCGGTGTAATCCACCACCAATTCCTCTGCCACGCCCTCATCAATGCAGATAAATGCACCCCAGCTAATAAACTTTCCTTGTCTGCCAAAAGTCGTTTCAGATCGCAAGCCCAGTAAGCAATCGCCTTGGCTCTCGAATGCCGCAACCAGCGAGTCAACATCGTTTGACCATTCGTGCAGGTCGCCCAGTTCTCGGTCGTCGTCAACACATGACATGATTAATTTAGGGCTGGTGATTGGAGCCGACAAAGCCAACTCCACCAGTGTGCGAAATGATGCGCTCATGATTCACTCCTTGTTCTGTCTGTGAGAATGTCCATAATTTCAATCAGGCGGACTGTCATCTCCGCCGTAATCTCGCCTTTAGCAAAACGCCTCATATTGATTTGATGCGCGATCTCTGCGGCTTCATCGATTAGCTCTATGCGTGTTTTTCTGCTCATA
>Ga0075466_1000893_pt1 | contig 11066 bp, 8 predicted proteins | sample DEB08_DNA_16_FD_71486 | JGI IMG/M metagenome (GOLD analysis project Ga0075466, IMG submission 71486) | Aqueous microbial communities from the Delaware River and Bay under freshwater to marine salinity gradient to study organic matter... | ecosystem: Environmental > Aquatic > Marine > Coastal ... | reverse complement strand
GCCTTCTTTTAGCCATCAAAGCGCTGCGCCACCCCGTTGATTTGGCGCATAAACCGGGTTTGAACCTCCTTTTGTGATCACAGATTTTTTTTCTGTGATCACAAATGTACGAAAAACAGCTTTTCTGAAAAAATTTACTATATCGCCACGACTTATGTGTTTTACATGCGATAAGGAATAAATTGCAGGATCAGCTCTATGAATATTCATGAATATCAAGCCAAAGCCCTTTTGCGCAGCTACGGCGCACCCGTCAGCGACGGGCGCATAGTCCTCAGCGCCGATGCCGCCAAAGCGGCAGCGTCCGAAATGGATGGTCCCTTGTGGGTTGTGAAAGCTCAAATCCACGCTGGTGGGCGCGGAAAAGGCAGCTTTATCGAAGCTGACGCCGGCGCTGCCGGTGGTGTGCGCCTTGCGCGGTCGGTCGATGAAGCGGAAAAAGAAGCCAAAGCCATGCTGGGCCGGACACTTGTGACCAAGCAAACTGGCCCTGCGGGGAAATTGGTCAACCGAATTTATATCGAAGATGGCTCCGGCATTGAAAAAGAATTTTATCTCGCGATCCTAGTGGACCGTCAGACTAGCCGCATCTCCTTTGTGGCCTCCACCGAGGGCGGGATGGACATTGAAGAGGTGGCAGAGGCGACACCGGAAAAAATTCTCTCCTTCTCCGTTGATCCCGCCACTGGCTATCAAGGCTTTCATGGCCGCCGCATCGCCTTTTCTCTGGGCCTCAAAGGCGCGCAGATCAAGCAATGCGTTAAACTCATGGGCCAGCTCTACAAAGCCTTTGTCGAAAAAGATATGGAGATGCTGGAAATCAACCCTTTGATCATCACCGACGGTGGGGATTTGAAGGTCTTGGATGCTAAAATTGGCTTCGATGGCAATGCGGTGTACCGCCATGCAGATATCGCTGAGCTGCGCGACACCACCGAGGAGGATGCCCGTGAACTGGAAGCGTCGAAATATGACCTGAACTATATCGCCTTGGATGGCGAAATCGGTTGCATGGTCAACGGTGCGGGTCTGGCCATGGCCACGATGGACATTATCAAACTCTATGGTGCTGAACCGGCGAACTTCTTGGATGTCGGCGGCGGCGCCACAAAGGAAAAAGTGACCGAAGCCTTCAAGATCATCACCTCCGATCCGCAGGTCAAAGGTATTTTGGTCAATATCTTCGGCGGGATCATGCGCTGTGACGTGATCGCTGATGGGGTTGTCTCTGCGGTGAAGGAAGTGGGGCTTTCCGTGCCGTTGGTCGTTCGTTTGGAAGGCACCAATGTCGATGAAGGCAAGCGGATCATCACCGAAAGTGGCCTCAATGTGATCGCGGCCGACAATCTTCGCGATGGCGCCGAGAAAATCGTTGCTGCTGTAAAGGCGCTGTAACGCGGCCCTGCGACCGCTGAATTGGAATTTTGCAGCCGGCCCAAGGTGCCGCTGCCAACATACGAACGAGGAGCGCCGAATGGCCGTACTTATCGACGAAAACACCAAAGTCATCTGCCAGGGATTCACCGGCAGCCAGGGCACATTTCACTCAGAACAAGCCATTGCCTATGGCACGAAAATGGTCGGTGGGGTCACCCCCGGCAAGGGCGGGCAAACCCATTTAAATCTGCCGGTTTTTAACTCTGTGCATGAGGCCAAATCGGTCACTGAAGCCAATGCCTCTGTCATCTATGTCCCGCCCCCCTTTGCCGCCGACTCCATTCTCGAAGCAATTGACGCGCAAATGGAAGTCATCGTATGCATCACAGAAGGCATTCCCGTCTTGGACATGATGCGCGTTAAGCGGGCGCTTGAAGGCTCCTCAAGCCGGTTAATCGGACCCAACTGCCCTGGGGTGATCACACCCGACGCCTGCAAGATCGGCATTATGCCCGGCCATATTCACCGCCGCGGCTCTGTCGGCGTGGTCTCCCGCTCAGGCACTTTGACCTATGAAGCTGTCAAGCAAACCACGGATGTCGGTTTGGGCCAATCCACATGCGTCGGCATCGGCGGCGATCCCATCAAAGGCACAGAGCATATCGATGTGCTCGAGTGGTTCCTCGCAGATGACGAAACCCAATCCATCATCATGATCGGCGAAATTGGCGGCTCAGCTGAAGAGGAAGCCGCGCAATTCCTGGCTGATGAAAAGAAAAAAGGCCGCTGGAAACCCGTCGCAGGCTTCATCGCTGGCCGTACAGCTCCCGCAGGCCGCAGAATGGGCCACGCGGGCGCGATTGTCGCCGGCGGCAAAGGCGGCGCAGAAGATAAGATCGAAGCCATGAAAATGGCAGGTATTGTCGTCGCAGAGAGCCCCGCCAGCCTTGGCGAAGCTGTTTTGGCCGCGATCGACGCGTAATATGGGAGCGGCGGGTATGACGCTTAAACTCAAATTTGATGTTAGACGATCACGCCCCGCGCTTGAGCTCACCCACGGCGGCAAGGAAAGGCCCAGGGCCCTCCTTGCCGCGACACGTTCAAACCCTCTTTTTGTTCCTTACCAAGGTGTCATCCTATGACCGATCAGTCTGCAAACGATCAATTCCATGCCTCAAGCTTCATGCAGGGCCATAACGCGGAATATCTCGAGCAAATGCACGCCCGCTACAGCGCCGATCCGGTGTCAGTTGACGCGCAATGGGCTGATTTCTTTGCGGCAATGGGCGATGAAGACAGGGATGTGCGCGCCAAAGCCTCAGGCCCCTCTTGGGCACGCAGCGATTGGCCGCCCATGCCAATGGATGATCTCACATCCGCCTTTACCGGCGAATACCCAGCGGCAGCCGAGGCGCGCGATGCGGGCAAGAAAATCAGCAATAAGGCCGCTGAAACGGGCGTGTCATTAAATGAGGAGCAACTCAAACGCGCAGTGCTCGACGGTCTGCGCGCCCTGATGCTGATCCGTGCCTACCGTATTCGCGGCCATTTGGCGGCGGATTTGGATCCTTTGGGCATGCGCGAAGATGACCCCCGCCCCGAATTGGATCCAGCCAGCTATGGTTTCACCGAGGCCGATATGGACCGGCCGATCTTTCTCGATAATGTTTTGGGGCTGCAATTCGCCTCCATGCGCGAGATTTTGGAAATTGTTCGCCGCACCTATTGTGGCACTTTCGCCCTGCAATATATGCATATTTCTGACCCCGAAGAATCCTCCTGGCTCAAAGAGCGCATTGAAGGTTATGGCAAAGAAATCAGCTTCACCCGCGAGGGTCGCAAGGCGATTCTCAACAAATTGGTGGAGGCGGAGGGCTTCGAAAAATTCCTCCATGTCAAATACATGGGCACCAAACGCTTTGGGCTTGATGGCGGCGAAAGCCTCATTCCAGCGATGGAGCAAATCATCAAACGTGGCGGCGCCCTTGGCGTAAGAGACATCATCATTGGCATGCCCCACCGGGGCCGCCTGTCGGTGCTGGCCAATGTCATGGCCAAACCCTACCGGGCGATCTTTAACGAATTCCAAGGCGGCTCGTTCAAGCCTGAGGATGTGGATGGATCGGGCGATGTGAAATACCACCTCGGCGCCTCCTCTGATCGTGAATTTGATGGCAATTCTGTGCATTTGTCGCTCACCGCCAACCCCAGCCACCTTGAGGCCGTCAATCCGGTGGTCTTGGGCAAAGCGCGTGCGAAACAAGATCAAAATCACGACACAGAGCGTACCAGCGTTCTGCCGATCCTGCTGCATGGGGATGCCGCCTTTGCCGGTCAGGGTGTTGTGGCCGAAGGCTTTGGACTGTCGGGCCTGAAAGGGCATAAAACCGGCGGCACCATGCACATCGTGGTGAACAACCAAATCGGGTTCACCACCGCGCCGCATTTCAGCCGCTCCTCTCCCTATCCCACTGACATTGCTCTGATGGTCGAAGCCCCTATTTTCCACGTCAATGGCGATGATCCAGAGGCCGTGGTCCATGCCGCCCGCGTCGCCACGGAATTCCGTCAAAAATTCAAAAAAGACGTGGTTGTCGATATTATTTGCTATCGCCGCTTTGGTCATAACGAAGGCGATGAGCCGATGTTCACCAATCCGCTGATGTACAAAAAGATCAAAACGCAGAAAACCACCCTCACCCTCTACACCGAGCGGCTTGTGCGTGATGGCTTGATCCCAGAGGGCGAAATCGAAGATATGAAGGCCAGCTTTCAATCATTTTTGAATGCGGAATTTGAAGCGGGTAAGGACTATAAGCCCAATAAGGCCGATTGGCTCGATGGGCGCTGGTCGAAAATGAACCGCCACGGTGAAGAATACCAACGCGGCGCCACAGCCATGTCCGAAGAGACTTTTGACGACGTGTCCCGCACTCTTTGCCAGGTGCCCGAAGGCTTTCCAATCCACAAAACCGTGCAGCGCATGCTGGATGCCAAATCCAAAGCGCTGAGCAGCGGCGAAGGGATCGATTGGGCCACAGGCGAGGCTTTGGCCTTTGGCTCCTTGCTGACAGAGGGCCATCCGGTGCGCCTCGCGGGGCAAGACAGTACACGCGGCACCTTTAGCCACCGCCATTCTGGCCTGGTCAATCAGGATACCGAGGAGCGCTACTACCCGCTCAACAATATCCGTGAAGGACAGGGCCAGTATGAGGTCATCGATTCGATGCTTTCCGAATATGCGGTCTTGGGCTTTGAATATGGTTACAGCTTGGCCGAGCCCAATGCTTTGGTCATGTGGGAAGCGCAATTTGGCGATTTTGCCAATGGCGCGCAGATCATGTTTGATCAATTCATCTCCAGCGGGGAAAGCAAGTGGCTGCGCATGTCCGGTCTCACGATGCTGCTGCCCCATGGGTTTGAAGGCCAAGGCCCAGAGCACAGCTCCGCCCGCCTAGAGCGCTTTTTGCAAATGTGCGGCCATGACAATTGGATCGTCGCCAATTGCACCACCCCGGCCAATTATTTCCATATCTTGCGCCGGCAAATTCACCGCACCTTCCGAAAACCCTTGGTTCTCATGACGCCAAAATCTCTGTTGCGTCACAAGATGGCAGTGTCAAAGCGCGCAGAATTCACCACCGGATCCAGCTTTCACCGGGTGCTGTGGGATGATGCACAATATGGCAATTCCGAGACAAAGTTGGTTGCGGATAAAAAGATCAAACGTGTGGTGATCTGTTCGGGCAAAGTCTATTACGATCTGCTCGAAGAACGCGACGCGCGTGGCATAGAGGATATCTATCTGCTGCGGGTCGAGCAATTCTACCCTTTCCCCGCGATCTCAATGGTCAACGAATTGGAACGCTTCAAACAGGCAGAAATCGTCTGGTGCCAGGAAGAGCCGAAAAACCAGGGTGCCTGGACCTTTATTGAGCCAAATATTGAATGGGTCCTCACGCGCATTGGTGCCAAATACAGCCGCCCGGCCTATGTCGGACGGGCCACCTCGGCCTCCCCTGCAACCGGGCTTGCCTCTATACACAAATCACAACAAGCCGCGCTCGTCGATGAAGCGCTTACGTTGAAAGGATAAAATCATGGCCACCGAAGTTCGTGTTCCCACTTTGGGCGAATCTGTGACCGAGGCCACTGTCGCGACCTGGTTCAAAAAACCTGGCGATCAAGTTGCCGTGGACGATATGCTCTGTGAGCTGGAAACTGACAAGGTCACCGTTGAGGTGCCCAGCCCCGTGGCGGGCACATTGGCGGAAATCGTTGCCGCGGAAGGCGCGACCGTCAGCACCGAAGCGCTGTTGGCACAAATCAACGAGGGTGCCGCAGCCCCGGGACCCGCCACAGCCGCAGCCACGGCGACAGCCGCCAAGAGTGCACCTGCGCCAGCGGCGCAAACCGTCGCAGTGATGGTACCGGTCTTGGGCGAATCTGTCACGGAGGCCACAGTCTCGACCTGGTACAAAAAGCCAGGCGATACGGTGGCGCAGGATGAAATGCTCTGTGAATTGGAAACCGATAAGGTGAGTGTGGAAGTGCCCGCACCGGCCGCCGGTGTTTTGGGGCAAATCCTTGCCGCCGAAGGCAGCACCGTGCAAGCGGGCGGACAATTGGCTGTGATTGGCGGGGACATCTCCAGCAAGCCAGCCCCAGCGGAGGCCGCCGCCACCGCCGCTGCAAAAAGCCATGATGTCGAAGATGCCCCATCAGCGAAAAAGCTCATGTCCGAGGCCGGCCTCAACCGAAATGATGTGACCGCAACAGGCAAAGATAACCGTGTGATGAAACAAGACGTTCAAAAAGCCCTCGCCGCAGCCGCGCCCCAGGCCGCTCCGATCCCGCCAGCCACGCCCATTCGCGCGGCGGTTCCTGCAGATGATGCCGCGCGCGAAGAGCGCGTGAAGATGACACGCCTGCGCCAAACCATTGCGCGGCGTCTCAAGGACAGCCAGAACACTGCGGCCATGTTGACCACTTACAATGAAGTCGACATGACAGAGGTCATGGCCCTGCGTAATGAATATAAAGATCTGTTTTTAAAGAAACATGGCGTAAAACTGGGCTTTATGTCTTTTTTCACAGTGGCCTGCTGCCATGCGCTGCGCGAGGTGCCAGAGGTCAACTCGGAAATTGATGGCACAGATATCGTGTATAAAAATTTCGTCCACATGGGCATCGCCGCGGGCACGCCAACAGGATTGGTGGTTCCGGTGATCCGTGATGCGGATTCCTTGTCCTTTGCCGAGATCGAAAAAGCCATTGCAGAAAAAGGCGCCCGCGCGCGTGATGGTAAATTGTCCATGGCGGAAATGCAGGGCGGCACCTTCACCATCTCCAACGGAGGTGTCTACGGCTCGCTGATGTCTTCGCCTATTCTCAATCCGCCGCAATCGGGCATATTGGGCATGCATAAGATCCAAGACCGTCCGATGGCGATCAACGGTGAGGTGGTTATTCGCCCCATGATGTATCTGGCTTTGAGCTATGATCACCGGGTCGTGGACGGCAAGGGCGCCGTCACCTTCCTCGTGCGCGTCAAAGAAGCCTTAGAAGACCCGCGCCGCCTGTTGATGGATCTCTAATCTGGCAGAGATCAAACGTCACCGGCGGTGGCCATAGTGTTCATTTTGGACATTTGTCCGTTATGATCTTTGCCCGGCCTCACTTAGGTTGAGGTTGGGACAGAAATACAACCATGGGCTCCCGGGCCCGCCCTGAAAATAAAGGACCTTTCTTATGGCTTCTTATGATGTAATTGTGATTGGCTCCGGCCCCGGTGGCTATGTCAGCGCTATTCGCTGCGCCCAGCTCGGTCTCAAAACCGCCTGTGTCGAGGGGCGTGACACGCTTGGGGGGACCTGCCTGAATGTCGGCTGTATCCCCTCCAAAGCCCTGCTACATGCCAGCCACCAATTGCATGAAGCGCAACATAATTTTGCCAAAATGGGTTTGATTGCCGAAGATCCCAAGGTCGATTGGGCGAAGATGCAGGGGTATAAAACCGAGGTGATTGACGGCAATACCAAGGGCATTGAGTTTCTATTCAAGAAAAACAAAATTGACTGGCTGAAAGGCTGGGGCAGCATTCCTGCGGCCGGTCAGGTCAAAGTTGGTGATGACATCCATCAGGCCAAACACATCATCATCGCTTCTGGCTCCGAACCCTCCAGCCTGCCCGGAATTGAAATTGATGAGAAAACCGTCGTGACATCAACAGGTGCCCTGGCGTTGGACAAAATTCCGAGCAAAATGGTGGTGATCGGCGCTGGTGTTATTGGATTGGAATTGGGATCTGTCTATGCGCGCCTGGGCACCGAGGTTGAGGTGATAGAATTTCTGGACGACATCACCCCCGGTATGGACGGTGAGGTGCAAAAAACCTTCCTCAGGATTCTCAAGAAACAAGGCCTCAAGTTCACCATGGGCGCAGCCGTGCAATCCGTTGCAGTGAAAAAAGGCAAAGCCACTGTGAGCTATGTCAAACGCAAAAAAGACACCACGCATGAGCTGGAGGCGGATGTGGTGCTTGTCGCCACGGGCCGGCGTCCCTACGTCGACGGCCTCGGATTGGACGCGCTTGGCGTCACCCTCACCGCGCGCGGTCAAATCCAAACCGATGCCCATTATGCAACCTCTGTTCCCGGCATTTATGCCATTGGCGACGCCATAACGGGCCCCATGCTGGCCCATAAGGCCGAAGATGAAGGCATGGCCGTGGCGGAAATCTTGGCAGGGCAAGCAGGCCATGTGAACTATGATGTAATCCCCGGTGTGATCTACACCCATCCAGAGGTCGCCACCGTTGGCCAAACCGAAGAGCAATTGAAAGAGGCAGGCCGAGCCTACAAGGCCGGCAAGTTTTCCTTCATGGGCAATGGCCGCGCAAAAGCAAATTTTGCGGCTGATGGCTTTGTGAAAATCCTAGCAGACGCAACAACCGATCGCATTCTTGGCGCGCATATCATCGGCCCAATGGCGGGAGATCTGATCCATGAGGTCTGCGTGGCAATGGAATTTGGCGCCGCCGCTGAAGATTTGGCGCGTACCTGCCACGCCCATCCCACCTATTCCGAAGCCGTGCGCGAGGCGGCTTTGGCCTGTGGCGATGGGGCAATTCACAGCTAAGCCAGGCCGCCGCCGTCACGCAATCTATCGTATTTTCAGGCCTGCGCCCATGGGTGCAGATCTTTGCCAAGACCTCTGAATAACGCCCTTGCAATATGAAATGAGGGCAGCGCCGGCCTGGGCGGGCGCATATGTCTGGTGGTGAAATGACTGCAAACTTTGAGCAATAACCATACGTTCCAGCATACCCACATGGTGAATGCGCCTGCCGGGGGGCAGGCAGGCGCTGCCCGGTGTGGCCACCGGGCACAGTGTTTTAGCTTGGCAGTTGAGTTATGCAGAGGTCTCAGCGCGCCAACATGCGCAGCCCCTGGGTGACATCCGCCCGCACAGCCACCCGAAGGCCCGGTTCATCGCCAGCTTTCAAAGCCGCAAGAATCAGGCGGTGATGCATTGGCGGATCCTTACGTTGCAACCGGCCATAGAGCGCCCGCATCGTTGGGCCCATTTGCAGCCACACTGTCTCGACCGTTGCCAGCATCGCCGGAGCCTGGGCCCGCAAGTAGAGCGTGCGGTGAAACTCGAGATTTGTCCGTATGTAAGTGACAGCATCCGCCTTCGCCACAGCCACAGAAATGGCGTTATTTATCGTTTGTAACCGCTCAACCAGCGCCATATGCGCCCGCGGCAAGGCCCGTGTGGCCAATTCCACCTCGATCAACGCCCGCAGAGCAGCAAGCTCCTCAATCCGGTCATTGGTCAGAGCCGGGGTTTGGAACCGCCCGCTCACCGAAATGCTCAGAGCCCCCTCTGCCGCCAGCCGCTTCAACGCCTCGCGCACCGGGGTCACAGAGACTCCGAATTCCTCGGCCACGCCCCGCAGGGTTATCGCCTGCCCCGGGCGCATTTCGCCGTACATGATCCGCATGCGCAATGTGCGGTAAAGCTGGTCATGTGCGGCCAGATAGCTGTCTTGCAATTTTTCTGCCATATGCATTTGTGATCACATTTGCCGCGCCTGTCAAACACCAATGGGCATGGCCAGCCCGCGCCGCGCCATAAGCACCATTTAGAACTGATAACGATGCAGATCTTCACCGTGGTGCTTAAGCCAGTCACGCTGCGCCTGATGGCCCGGAAAGAGGCGCTCAACCAGCGCCCAAAAGGCGGCGGAGTGATTCATCTGTTCCAAATGCGCCACCTCATGGGCCGCCACATAGCGCAACACCTCAGGTGGGGCCATGATCAAGCGCCATGAGAAGTTCAAATTTCCCTGCGTTGAACAAGACCCCCATCTCGAGGTCGTGTCCCGCAGTGTCAGGCGCCCATAGGGCCGCCCGAGACGTTCGGAATAGTGATCAACCGCCTCTTGCAGCGCCAAGCGCGCTTGCAGCTTTAAAAAGGCTTTCACGCGCGCAGGCACCAAAGACTCGCGGCCAGGCACCAACAGTCGATCCCCGCTCAGCTCAACCTGCCGCCCCGCGCCCGGGGCTATGGTTAATAGGCGACCGGCAAAGGGCAGCTGACGGTCAAAACCCGCCTGGGCCACCCGGGGCAAATCGGCCAAATGCGCACGGATCCAAGATTCTTTTTCCAGAACAAAATTTTTCGCCTGCACCATCGGACAGGACAAAGGCAGACTGAGTGTCACCTGCCCTTTGAGCCGCGAGATCCGCAGAGACAGGCGGCTTGCCCGGCGCGATGGGCGCAAAAGCACCGTAATTTCAGGCCGGCCGGGCAGTATAATCTGCCGATCAGCCGTATTTGAGGGCAGATTCATCCACGACATCCACGAATTAATAGATTTCACCTTTGACACCGCCTCTTGTGTATGGCACTCGGCACAGATTGTCACCGATTGCGAGAGGGGAAAACCCATGCCGAACGAAGAATGGGGTACCAAACGTATTTGCCCCACCACAGGCAAGCGTTTTTACGACTTGAATAAAGATCCGATCATCAGCCCCTACACGGGCGAAACTGTTACGCTTGACGCAAATAAAGGTCGCACAATGGTGGCCGATGCGGAAGATGCACAGACAACAAAGATGAATGAAGCCGACACTGATGCCGATGAAGTGGTATTGGACGATGATGACGTCGATGTAGATTTGGGCGATGATGTGCTTGATGACGACGACGATGATACGGTTTCACTCGATGAAATCGCAGATGTCGCCACAGACGACGACGACAGCTAAATTTCTTTGCTTGGCGCGCTGATTTCCTCTTGATCCCGCGCCAAGCCTTGCCTAGACAGCAAGACATCAAAGGGCCCTTAGCTCAGCTGGGAGAGCGCCTGCATGGCATGCAGGAGGTCAGCGGTTCGATCCCGCTAGGGTCCACCATTTCCCCAAAAATTTAAGATGACCAATCGCGACCCAGCGATCATTCAGCCCGTTCAACCTCTAGGTTGAGCAAGGGTTTGTCGCCGATCACGCTCGAAAGAAAGACTATTATCCATTAGAGTGGATACAGAGTCTCAAGTACCATTTGCGGCGTCAATATTTGATGGATATATTTGTGCCCCCACTAAAGCCGGCACCTGAAACCTTAATGGTCGCTTTTCATGGCTTTCCACGCCCGAACCTCGTCGCGGATAAAACCAG
>Ga0075466_1000892_pt1 | contig 11067 bp, 8 predicted proteins | sample DEB08_DNA_16_FD_71486 | JGI IMG/M metagenome (GOLD analysis project Ga0075466, IMG submission 71486) | Aqueous microbial communities from the Delaware River and Bay under freshwater to marine salinity gradient to study organic matter... | ecosystem: Environmental > Aquatic > Marine > Coastal ... | reverse complement strand
GCCACAGAAGAGGGCGAGTACAGTGAGGCATTCTTTCATTATATTGGCGGCATGCAAAAATATACCCCCTATATAATGAGCTTTTTCGCCCCCAACGTTAACTCCTATCGACGCTTTACCCGGGAGGTGTCGGCACCGATAAACCTACACTGGGGTTACGATAATCGCACGACAGGGCTGCGCGTGCCGGATGCTAAGCCGAAGAACTTTCGGGTTGAAAATCGTTTCCCCGGCGCCGATGTAAACCCGTACCTGTCTATTGCTGCGACCTTAGCCTGCGGTTACCTGGGAATGAAAAATAAAATCAAACCCTCGGCAGCCTTCGAAGGTAACGCCTATGAAGAAGATCAGGAGCTTCCCCGAACATTGGAAGAAGCACTGCGCGGACTTCAGGAAGATCAGGATATTATTGACCTGTTTGGCGAGAAGTTTATTCAGCTATATACCTCGATCAAGCTGGTTGAGTTTGAAGAGTTTAACCGAGTGATCTCCTCTTGGGAGCGTGAGCACCTGTTGCTTAATGTGTAATTATCTCTGGGTTTGCAAGGGGCCTTATTCCGTATAGAATGGGCTTCGTACATCGAGAAAAGAAACCTCATACCTGTGCGTTATTTAGCCATCCCCCTGTTAGCGTTATCACTCTCGCTGCTGCTGCTTTCGAGCAACAGCCGAGCGGCAATCTATGTGGGCGCTCAGCAATGTGCGGGCTGTCATCAGCAAGCGCTTCAAGACTGGCAGGGATCCCATCACGATTGGGCCATGAAGCCGGCCACCTCGCAAACTGTTCTCGGTAACTTCAATAACGCGACGTTCATTCATCAGGGCGTGACCTCAACTTTTAGCCACAACGATTCCGGCTATCACGTTAACACTCAGGGTGCCGACGGCAGCTACCAAGACTTCAAAATTGACTACACATTTGGTGTCGAACCACTGCAGCAATACCTTATCAAATTTGATGATGGCCGCATGCAGGCATTAACCACTGCTTGGGATAGTCGACGCAAAGAGCAGGGTGGCCAGCGCTGGTATCAGCTGATGCCAAACGATACTGGCATGCCAGGGGAAAGCCTTCATTGGACCGGCGCTTACTACAACTGGAATAGCCGCTGCGCCGAATGCCATTCAACCGGCCTCGAAAAAAACTATGACATGCCCACAGATACCTATACGACTGACTGGTCCGAGGTCAATGTGGCCTGCGAGTCTTGCCATGGGCCCGGCTCTGTCCATGTCGACTGGGCCAAGCTGCCGAAGGGTAACCAAAAGGATAAAGAGAAGGGCGAAGATTCCGTAAAAGATCTTGTAAAAGACAGCGTAAAAGATCGCGTAAAGAAAAATGGCTTGCAGGTGCAGTATTCGGAGCAGGTTAACTGGGTAATTGCCGAGGGCACCAGCATTGCCAATCCTGTGGGCGATCCTCATCAGGGTGCAACCACCGAGATTGAATCCTGTGCTGGCTGCCATTCAAGGCGCGGTAAAATAAGCCCTAATCCGATTAACAATTACCCAGCCGATAAATCTTTTCTCGACCATTATCAACTGCAAACCCTCGACGAAGGCCTCTATCATGCAGACGGCCAGATTCAAGATGAGGTCTATGTCTATGGTTCGTTTTTACAGAGCAAAATGCATCAGCGCGGCGTGACCTGCAGCAACTGCCACAACCCGCACAGCCTTGAATTAAAAGCCGAGGGCAATGCCCTGTGTGCTGGCTGCCATAAGACAGAAACCTACGACACACCCAAACATCACCACCACGAACAGGCCAATAGCACAGGGGCCCAATGTGTTAATTGCCATATGCCGGCGACTGTTTATATGGGCGTCGATGCGCGCAGGGATCACAGTATGCGGGTGCCGCGACCGGACATTACCGAAGAAATTGGTGCGCCCAATGCTTGCAATATGTGTCACACGGATCAGTCGACAGGCTGGTCTGTGTCGGCTATTGAGAGCTGGATCGGTAAAAAGTCGCTCAAGCCAGAGGTGGCAGCCGAGGCCATTTATGCCGCGAGAACCAATCAAGTCGGCGCAAACCAATTACTAATTGACCTCACAGGGAACGGTAGCGTTAATGCTATGGCTCGCGCCACAGCATTAGGCTTACTTGCAAACTATCCGAATATGTCGAGCTATAGCGCGGCTCAGCAACAACTCAATAGCACTCAACCCTTAGTGCGCATCGGTGCTTTAAATACGCTGGTATTTTTACCGCTGCCGCAGCGTTGGCAAGATATATCGCCTCTGCTCAACGATCCGATTAAAGCGGTGAGGCTAGAAGCTACCCGTTTACTCATGGGCATTACTGGACTAGATCAAAGCCAGCAGCAGACATTAGATCGACATATTGAACAATATATCGAAGCGCTAATGGTCAGCGCAGATATGCCGAATGGCCAGCTTAATCTCGCAGCGGCCTATCTTGCTCAGGGTGCTTATGAAAAAGCAGAACAGGCTTATGAGCATGCATTAACGCTAGATTCTCAGTCAGTCCCAGCACGATTAAGCCTAGCTGATCTGTATCGTGCCCAGGGGCAAGAGCCCCGGGCGCTTGACCAACTTTTACAGGCCCAACAGGCAAACCCCAGCAATGCCACTGTACTTTTTAGCCTCGGCTTAGCGCAGATACGCGCTGAGAATAATGCGCAGGCGTTAGTGAATTTGGAGCAGTCCTCAAGGCTAGCGCCGGAGATAATTCGCTACAGCTATGCCTATGGCATTGCTTTAAACAGTCAGGGCCGAGCGAGAGAAGCGGTGCAGGTAATGACCCAGGCACTGGAGCGGGATAATCAGAATCGAGATTTACTGTTTGCGCTGGCTACGATTAACAGGGATTTGGGTAAGTTGGTTGAGGCTAGAGACTTTGCTCAGCGACTGGTTACCGCATTCCCAGAAGATGCTGGAGCACAGCAGCTAATGCGATCTTTACAATAGTCTATTGATAAGCAGAATCGGCCATGCTCTATTTAAGGGGCGGTATGTAAAAGCTGTTATCGCCGACAGAAATCAATCATCAGCGCGCCCACAAACAGCTGGTCCGCATGAGCCTGCAAAGAAGCTATCGCAGCTTTATAGATATCGGCTGGATATCTCTCTCGACGAATCTCATAAAGGTCACTGGCGTAGTCTGGATAGAATTCCGGATGCCCCTGAAAGGTTAATATATGCTCTCCCAATGTGGTGGCGGCAATAGGGCAGATATCTGTACTGGCGAGAACAACCGTTCCCTCAGGCAGCTCTACCACCTGATCCTGATGGCTATAAATAAGTTTAAAGGGTTGGCTGCCGAGTAAATCTGTACTGTTGGTTGGGCTGGTTTCCTTAACGCCCAAACCCCAACCCACATCGGCCAAACTGGTTTTTCCGCCCAGAGCATGGGCCACCATCTGGTGCCCAAAACAGATTCCCACTAATTTTTTCTTGCGACTGTGAAGTGCCCTAACAAACTCAGCGAGCAGGGTAATCCAGGGCGCATCTTCGTACACACTGCTTTTGCTGCCGGTCAAAATATAGGCATCGACCTCATCAATTTCCGCAGGATAAACACCAGCGTTAACCGCATAGGTAACAAACTCTACGCCCATGCTGCTATCCCCATTAGCGGTAGTCAGTAGCTGCTTAAACATACTGGGATACTCACCATATTTTTCAGCCAGAACCGGCAGTACATCGTCTGCCTGAAGTATGCCTATTTTTAATGTCACTGCGCCTGTTCCCTGATTAACCTGTGCGGCATCTTAGAGTATCGGCTTAAAGATCGCTCCTTATTTCGCGGCTATATCACTGGCAAAAGACTTAGAAGCGTGGGAGCTAGCACTAAGACTAATGCTCATAGCAAAAGCAATACCGCTTACTGCGATTCACCGCGTCAACTGTAACCAGAGATACTGTTAAAAAGGGCGGGGATCTAACGCTAGTCTGATGATCTAAAACCAGTATTTTAGGTCGGGAAAACTAAGCAGCTGGGTGTAAAAAAGCACTGTCATTACTAATGCTGCAACCCACACCGTAGTGATATAACTGGCCATGATATTTTTCAATTGATCTATGAGGCTGTTGCCGTCCCCCGAGGACTGATTACCCCTATTAGTCCAGCGCTGCTTTGATAGCCTGGCAAGGCAGTAAACCTTAACCGCGGCATTTAATAGCTGATTGAAATAGAGGATAAATGGCCACTCAATGTGCACACTGTTGCTATACCGAAATAGAAATAACGACAGCGCCATACGCGATATCGCAATCCAAATAAAATATGACACGATGTAATAGGGGTCGTGGAGCAGGGTGGCGGCAATCGCGACTATTGGGCTAACCAGCATGGTCCACATGGCGATGCGCTGGTCCATTACGCACCACCAGATAAAGAACCCAACCTTGTTAGGCCCTAGTTTTAGTGCTCTGGTTCCGTTGCGCAGCATATTGCCCGACCATCGGCGGAAGTTTTGAGTCATACGCTCGATACCGGAGCCTTCAATTTCTTCGATTGTGTAGACAAGTGCATCTGGCACGTAGAGCATCTTGGCGTCTTGGGTGAGCATGTAATACCAGGTGCTTTTGTCATCGCCGGATAGAAATCGAAAAGTACCCCACAGCCAGTGGTAGAGATGATCGGCTTCGAGCATGCGAATAAATTTATGGCGTGTTAAATGCTTGGCGCGAAATACCGACATGCGGCCAGTGAGTGTTAGCACCTTATTGGACATTGAATGAGACTGCATGGCGATTCGGCGTTGCGCAAAGCGCATTGTGAGCCATGATTGAATCCATTTTGGGCCATAGCAAATCACTTCCTCATCGGTTGTGATTGCTTGTAGTTCGGGGTCGCGTTGAAACAGTGGGCAGCACTTACGCAAAATTCCCGGCGCCAACACCGCATCACCGTCCATAAATACAATCAGGTCGTCCCTGTGGATTCCTCTGCGCGACATAGAACGCAATACTAGACCGATGGCCATACGTTTGCCGGAGATATTCTGACGGATCATGACGAGCTCTAAGGGCAAATGGTTAGCGTATTGGCGCAGATAGGTCATGATGATATCTTCATCATAGGCATCACCAGAACCCAACCATAGAGTGGTCGGTATGCCCGATTCTTCGACTTCCCTACAGATACTCTGTATCACCAGTTCGGTCGTTTCCCGGCGTTCTCGAAAGGTGGTCATCATAAAATGCATATGTCTGGGTCGCCAGCCGTCTCGCCAAACTTTGTCTGCCCTTGCGCGAATCATAGGGAAGCGTTTGTGCTGATAAAACTCTGCACGTAGTACATGAACAAGCCACCAGCTATAGCGCCAAATTCCCAGTACGCCGAGAGTAATGGTGATCAATTTTAGTTCTGGGTTCCAGATTTTATTGGGTAGCCAAAGTACAGATAACACGCAGAGAGAAATATACGTCGCTAGCTGAAGGAGGGCTTTTTTATGCCATTTGACCGGCTTGTCCGTGCTCTTTTCACCACTGACTAGAGCACTGTAATCACGTGCTGGTTTATAGACGTTCATAATGTGGGCTGGGGCGACATCGGTTGTGCATCTATTTGCGAATGCTCTTTATTGGAGAGTTCTTTGTTGGAGAGATAGTTGAGTACTGCCTGACTTATTTGCGATGTGGCAAACCGCACTTCCACAGGCAGTCCGGAGCGGAGTTTTACCCGATCAGTATCACCCATTTTTAGCTTGATTCTCACCTTTATACTCCGCTGGGAAACATTGTCGGGGCGATAGGCGTATTCCTGGGATGGGGCTAGTAGGGTATCTTTCATGATGTCACTGACGTATCCCAACCAGTGCTGATCTAAGCTGAGTAGGTGCACCTGAGTTATTTGATCGAGATGTATTAAGCGCGCCTCCTGATCAGTGACAAACACATCTACCACAGGTGTTTCGTTGCGCTCAAAAAAACCTAGAGTTTCACCGCGCTTTATAACAGCGCCCCGCTCATGGAGCAGGTGCACCAATCTCCCATCTCCGGGAGCCAGTACTGATAAGTCATCTTGATAGGCATAGAAGGCAAGCAGGTCTTGCATTGCCAATCTAACCTCCTGCTCAATCAGATCGATATCGATCTCCAGTAATCGCGACTCTTTACTGGTGACTGAACCCGAGGTTTCAATGGCTAAGGTGTAGCGTTTACGCTGGGCTTCTAGCTCGAGTTTTTTCTGCTCGATATTTGATTTAGAATCAGCAATTTGCTTGATTAGTTGCGGTGATTCGATGGTTAGCAAAGTCGTACCCTCAACAATCTGCTGATCGACGATACTTGCTACTCGGGTAATACGACCATCGACCATTGAAACAATTGATTCAACCGGAGTCGAGGTGGCTGCTGTATTGACCTTTAGGCTGAGAAAATTATCGTACACCGTGACCATGAGTAGGCTGAGTAAGCCAAACCCAAGGGTTATATAGACGACTGACATCAATACCATGCGCGTTGGAATACGCGAGACTGGTAGCTGTTCTAGTGGGCTGGGATTGGGTTCTGTTGATACCGGCGTTACCGGAGAATCTATGCGCAAAATAGTGTCTTTTAGCGGGGTCATCGCACCACGAATCAACTGCTCAATAAAGTGCTTCATCAGTTCAGCTTGCCGTTCGTCCAAGTCTATGAACTGACAGGCAAACTGCCCTTTTTCGGAGTCGATGCGCACCACCCTAGCCACAACATCAAAGGCGATCATAAATCCCTGAAAGGGCAGTTCGAATTTCCAAGATAGCGGGTCGCCAGCTTTTAGTTCGTTATTCCAGCGATCCCAGTTGCTCACACGAAAGCCACCTAAACTCCAATCTACCGCAGTATAACCGCGGCCATCGTTGTATAAATTTAATGGGGTAGCGACTCTATGATGTAATCGCTGACAGGCTTTCTCTCGGGTGATTTCCAATCCCTGTGATCCTCTAGTGGCTTTTCTTATTTCTATAGCTATCGCTATACCCATCGCAATTACTAGGCCAACTATTTTTCTACGCGAGAAACTCCGAGATTTTTATACAATAAATCAATATCAATCAACGAGTTAAGAGGGTAATGAGCTGCAGGGCAAGACCGAGCTTTAACGACTGATAAGTCAATCCATGCATTACATTTGCAAAATGCAATGCAATATGTATTCAAAAATTCAAATTGCAACTTACTCCGCATTTTCCTCCCTTTCCCACGCATCCAATATTGCCCCTAAACCCCTGATTTTAAACAAGCTATCAAATATTTAACGGAAGTTGGCTCGACATTTGCTACCTCTTACATAGGAGCCTAATAAGAATTAATTCATAAAAGGGATTTAATAAAAAATGGTTTTTTCTAGCAATATCTTTCTGTTTGCTTTTTTACCGATTTTTTTGACGTTCTATTACTTAACCCCAGAGCGACATCGATCTTGGGTAATACTGATTGGCAGCTATGTTTTTTATGCCTGGTGGCGAGTTGATTTTCTATTGCTATTTGTTGCCGTCACGCTATGGAATTATTTTATTGGGCGCAGAATCTCAAATTGCGGCCCCCAGACTGCGGGTGCTCGTCAGTGGGTATTCCTTGGCGTCAGTATCAATCTCTCGGCATTAGCGTATTTTAAATACGCTAATTTTGGTGTCACCACTGTCAACGCCGCAATGGCTGAATTAGGGCTAGACCCTTGGCTATTGACCGCCGTGATATTGCCCATAGGTATTTCGTTCTACATTTTTCAGGCCATCAGCTACATCATCGATGTCTATCGCGGTGATGTGCCGGCGACTAAGAATCTAGTCGATTTTGCCGCGTTCATTGCGTTATTTCCACAACTGATAGCCGGCCCGGTGTTGCGCTACAAAGACATCGCTGACCAGTTCTCACAACGGACCCACAGCCTGGATAAATTTTCAGAGGGTGCTCATCGGTTTATGCTCGGGTTCGTTAAGAAAGTGGTTATCGCTGATACCTTGGCTCCTTTAGTTAATAAAGGCTTTGTGTTACAGGATCCATCTTTTTTGGATGCCTGGTTAACGCTATTGGCCTATACAGCGCAACTGTATTTTGATTTCTCTGGTTATGCCGATATGGCTATTGGTCTAGGCCTAATGATGGGCTTTCGCTTTATGGAGAATTTTTCTCAACCCTATATTAGCCAGTCGATTACTGAGTTCTGGCGACGCTGGCATATAAGCTTATCCAGCTGGTTGAGGGACTATCTGTATATCCCTTTGGGGGGAAACCGATATGGCGCAATCATCACCTATCGTAATTTGTTTTTGACCATGTTACTGGGTGGACTATGGCATGGCGCCAATTGGACCTTTTTAGTATGGGGAGCCTGGCATGGTGCGATATTAGCGCTGGAAAAAGCCTTTGGTGTAGACACCTCTGGAGCGCGTTTCTCGATACTGCGGTGGCTGTTCTGTCTTCTTTTGGTAATGCTTGGCTGGGTAGTGTTTCGCGCTGAAAATATATCTCAGGCCCAGAGTCTATATGCGGCATTAATGCCTACCATGGCTCCTGAGACCTTAAAATTTAGCCCGGTTTACGCAGGACAAATCACTTCTTTGCAGCTGTGGACATTAGCTCTTAGCTGGTCGGTGATTGTGCTTCGCGGCTTTTATCAGCGCCAGCAAGACAGCTCACCTAACTATCCAGCCCATGGCGTTGGGGGTTCAGTGATGGTTCCCTTCGCCCATGCTGCGCTACTACTACCAGTCTTTATGCTGGCAATATTCAAGCTTTCAGCAGAGAGTTATTCTGCATTTCTCTATTTCCAGTTTTAAGGAGTTTGTAATGACAGGGATGTTACTTAAAAAACTGATTGTGCTGTTCTTTTTAGGGACGGTATTTGGCGCAGGTATTAGTACCCTATTTGATCTTGAGACGACGAGTGACTCAAAGAAAAGTTCGACAGAGGACTTTAATGGGAACGCATTAATGTCAGGAGAACTGGCGCGAAATTTTGAGTCGCGCTATGACGATGACTTTTCGTTACGACAGTTTGGTCTTAATGTGTGGGCCGCCTTCCAATACAGCATCTTTAAGGAAGCACAAAACGGTTTGTTAATTGGTCATCAGGGTTGGCTTTTTACCAGTGAAGAATTTATCGCTAACCCAGGTGGTGATGAAGCCTTGGCCGCTAATATTAACTTTATTACCGAGGCCTCAAGGCTGTTGGCAAGTAAGAATGTAGCCTTGATAGTTGTGCTGATCCCATCCAAAGCAAGGCTGCTATCGGGGCAGACGGGGCGTCATCAACCGTCTCTGGTACAACAAAAAACCTACCCACAGGTGCTTAACCACCTCCAAGAAGAGTCTGTTCTGACTGTTGATGGTTTGCAGGAAATGATCAGTCATACCCAGCCGGATTCGTTGTACCTTAGAACAGATACTCATTGGACCCCAAGGGCCGCAAGGCTAATTGCCTTCAGTACGGCCGCACTTTTACAACGGGAAATTCCAGATATAAACCTGAGGCCTCAGGCCTTTATTACTGAGAGATCGGGGAGTAATACCATTGAGGGTGACTTGCTGAGCTTTTTGCCTTTGGCGCCACTGTTTGAAAATTTGATGCCCGCTACAGAGACAATTGAGCAATTCCAAACCTACCCAGTAGGCGATGATCCGTTTGACCAGGCAGTCTTTGATGACAGTGTATTGATTATTGAAGAGGCGCTCTTTTCCCCCATTGAGCCTTCAGAAGTCATTCTATTAGGGACCAGCTTTAGTGCCGATCGACGGTGGAACTTTGAGGGTGCTTTGAAGCAGGCACTTGAGGTAGATGTGCAAAATATTGCAGTGCAAGGGCAGGGGCCTATAACCCCGATGGCCAATTTTTTGTCCGATGATTCCGCTTTATCGACCGATCTGAAGCTGGTGATTTGGGAAATTCCTGAGCGGTATCTCACGGTTGCCTATCCCCAGACCAGTTTTTAACCTTGTTCTTAAGACCAAGCACTAACAGTATAAATAGTCACGAGGAGATTAAGTGATGAACAAAATCGCGCAGATAATACTAGGATTAATTCAGGTTCTCGCCTTAAGTGGTCTCAGTTTTACTAGTTTGGCTGATGAGGCGGCCCTTTACGATTTGGCTCCACCGGACGCTGCGTTCCTGCGGGTTATCAATCTGCAGAAAAATACTCCCAGTGCAGGATCAAATCAGCACCTTACACTGCGGATAGAGGGTAAGAACTTATCCACTGCAGGCTACTGCAGCGCCTCTAGCTTTGTCTACTTGCCCGCCGGCGAATATAACGAGCAAGTCAGCGGATTACGTTGGCAAGCCTCACTGGAGGCTGGTAAGGCTTACTCTCTGCTAGTGGATGATGACTCAGTGACATTAGTTGAGGATTATCGTGCTAAGGATTCACGGCGCGGCATGTTAGTGGTTTATAACTTTTCTAGCTATTCTAGGCTGAACCTGCAAACCGCTAAATTGGCGCGATCTGTACTGAGTAATATTGCTCAGGCGACATCTGGCGCTCGAGCGATTAACCCTCTTAAGAGCGCTTTTTCGGTAGTAGACAGTGCAGATACCCAGGGTACGAGCTTGGTAGTTACCGAGGCGATGATTTTTCAGCCTGGGGTTTCGTCGAGTTTGTTCATCTGTACTAATCCAAGTGGGCTGTTTACGCATTGGGCAGACAGAGCCGGAGGTCGCTAAATGCCGTTATCTAATTATGGCTTAAAACAATTGATCCTTAGCCTACTCTGCACTGCTGCAATGGCTAATTCTGTATTCGCTGAAAGGATGACACCCGCCTTCAGCACAACACTTTGCGCTGCGGCCGATAGCGCGGATAGTTATCGCGGGGCATTTTTAAAAAGCTTTAAAACGCTACAAAAAGGCAATCAGAATTGGCTCTATAGGGATATGGATTTAAAGCGAGCCTATGGCCCACGAGCAGCTGGATATGAAAGTTTGCAGGACTTACAGCGGCTATTGCAGTCGCGGGGTACCACCCTCGTTATGGTGCCCATTCCTGGGCGGGCTCTGATACACCCCGAATATTTGGGTGACATCGATTACGATGTACAGGGTGGCAGGCAGTCCTATAGTCGCTATTTAGAGCAGCTACGTGCAATCCAGATTGTTGTCCCGCAGAT
>Ga0075466_1000862_pt1 | contig 11235 bp, 10 predicted proteins | sample DEB08_DNA_16_FD_71486 | JGI IMG/M metagenome (GOLD analysis project Ga0075466, IMG submission 71486) | Aqueous microbial communities from the Delaware River and Bay under freshwater to marine salinity gradient to study organic matter... | ecosystem: Environmental > Aquatic > Marine > Coastal ... | reverse complement strand
TGCAATCAAGAGGTTATAAAGTTCGATTAAGAAAATTAGATCCTTATTTAAATATCGACCCGGGAACAATGAGCCCATTCCAACATGGAGAAGTATTAGTAACCGATGATGGTGCTGAAACTGATTTGGACCTTGGTCATTATGAAAGATTTAGCGGAATTTCTGCAAAACAATCTGACAATGTTACTACGGGAAAAATTTATAGTGATATTTTAAAAAAAGAAAGAAAAGGTCAATATTTAGGAAAAACAGTTCAAGTCATTCCCCATGTTACCAATGAAATTAAAGATTTTATTAAAAAAGATATCAAGGATGAAGATTTTGTTATTTGTGAAATTGGGGGAACAGTAGGTGACATTGAAAGTTTGCCATTTTTAGAAGCCATTAGACAGTTTTCTATCGATGTAGGATCTAACAGGTCCTTATTTGTTCATTTAACTTTAGTGCCATACATGAAAGCATCGGATGAAATTAAAACAAAACCCACTCAGCATTCTGTTAAAGAGCTGAGAGCGCTAGGCATACAACCAAATATAATTATATGCAGGTGCGAAAGACCAATTCCCATTGGTCAAAGAAAAAAAATATCTCTTTTTTGTAATGTCTCTATCAAAAATGTAATTGAAACTATTGATGTAAAAACTATCTATGAAGCACCAATTAGTTTTTATAAAGAAAAATTAGATCAACAAGTTTTAAATTATTTTAAAATAAAATCTAAAAGACAACCAAACCTTTTGCCTTGGAAAAAAATTACCAAGACAGTTCTGTCTTCCAAGAATTCTGTCAACATTGCTATTATAGGTAAGTATGTAAATCTTAAAGATGCCTACAAATCATTAGATGAGGCGTTGACTCATGGAGGGATTAAAAATAACGTAAAAATAAATTTGATACGAATAGAGTCAGATTATCTAAAGTTATCAGAAGTTAAAAAGAAATTAGCTGGTGTTAACGGCATTTTAATTCCAGGTGGATTTGGCAAAAGAGGAACGGAGGGCAAAATAGCAGCAATTAGCTACGCAAGAAAAAACAAAATTCCTTTCCTAGGCATATGTTTTGGTATGCAAATGGCAGTAATTGAGTTTGCAAGAAATATACTTAAAATAAAGAAAGCTAGCTCAACTGAAATTTCAAAACAATGTATACCAGTTGTAGGTTTAATTGATGAATGGAGCAAAAACGGAAAAGTTCAAAAGGGTACTTCTAAAAAATTAGGTGGTACGATGCGCTTAGGTCTTTATCCGGCCAGACTTAAGGAATCTAGTTTGATTAAAAAAATTTATAAATCCAGAAATATTAACGAAAGACATAGACACAGGTACGAAGTTAACATCAACTACCAAGAAAACTTTGAAGAGAAGGGCATGTCTTTCTCGGGAATATCTCCTGATAACAAGTTACCAGAAGCAATAGAAATTAAAAAACACCCATGGTTTATAGCTGTCCAATTTCATCCAGAATTTAAATCTAGACCTTTGTTACCACATCCTTTATTCTCTTCATTTATCGCTGCAGCAAAAAAAAATAAATGAAACAAAAAAATATAAACATTTCTAATTTTAAAATTGGAAACAATCTTCCATTCACTCTAATTGCAGGTCCTTGTCAGCTTGAGAGCAGGACTCATGCTTTTAAAATGGTTGAAAAAATTCAAAAAATTACAAAAAAACTTAAAATTAACTTTATTTATAAAACATCTTTTGACAAAGCTAATCGAACCAGCCTTAAAGGAAAAAGAGGCTTAGGTCTTGCTAAGTCTTTGTTAGTATTTGACGAAATAAAAAAAAAATTCAAAGTACCTATATTGACAGATGTGCACACTCCAGAACAATGCTCCTTAGTTTCCAAGTACGTTGATGTTTTACAGATACCAGCTTTCTTGTGCAGACAAACAGATTTATTAATCGCAGCATCAAAGACAAAAAAAATTATTAATATTAAAAAAGGTCAATTTCTCGCTCCGTGGGATATGGGCAATGTTGTGAATAAAATTAAAAACTCTGGAAATAATAATATTTTAGTTACAGAAAGAGGAGTTAGCTTTGGTTATAATACTTTAGTTTCTGATTTTAGAGCCATACCCACCTTGGTAAAACTAGGTTATCCTGTTATTTTTGATGCTACACACTCGGTGCAACAACCTGGTGGCAAAGGAACAGCAAGTGGTGGTCAAAGAGAGTTTGTTGAGCCTCTTTCAAAAGCCGCTGTTGCAATTGGAGTTGCTGCCATTTTTATTGAAACTCATGAAAACCCAGATCGTGCTCCTTCAGATGGAGCTAATATGATAAATATTAATAAATTAGAATCTTTATTAAAAAAATTAAAAAAAATAGACTCAATCGTTAAATAATAATTTTTACAATGTCCAAAATAAATTTTGTTAAAGGTAGACAGGTTTACGACAGTAGAGGCTTTCCTACAGTAGAAGCTGAAATAATCTTAGAAGATGGAAGCCATGGATTTGCTATAGTCCCATCGGGAGCTTCAACAGGAACTCATGAAGCTCATGAACTAAGAGATGAAAATATAAAATATTTAAACAAAAGTGTTTTGAAAGCTGTTGAAAACATTAACAATAAAATATTTCCAGCCGTAAAAAATATTTCAGCATTAGAGCAAGAAGAAATAGATGCAATAATGATTGATCTTGACGGAACATCTAATAAATCAAACTTGGGAGCAAATGCCATACTAGCCGTCTCAATTGCATGTTGTAAAGCAGCAGCACAATCCCAAAAAAAAGAAATATATGAACACATTAGCAAAGATAAAAATTTTTCCCTTCCTTATCCCATGTTAAACATTATTAATGGTGGTGCTCATGCCAACAACTCTTTGCAAATTCAAGAATTTATGATTAGACCCGATGGAGCAAAAAATTTTTCTGAATGTATGCGCATGTCTTTTTTAGTTATTCAAAATTTAAAAAAAATTCTTATTGAAAAAAAACTTAGCACCAATGTTGGTGATGAAGGTGGGTTTGCTCCATCTTTAAATAGTGACGAAGAAGCTTTGGATTATATTGTCGAATCTATTGAGCGTGCAGGCTTTTCACCGGGTTCAGATTTTAATTTATGTTTAGATGTGGCTGCTAATGAAATTTATGATGGGAGATCTTACAATATAGAAAACAATAAAAGTAGCACCCCTGATGAGATGATAAGCTTTTATGAAAAAATCACATCTAAGTATCCAATAAAGTCTATAGAAGATCCTATATTTGAGGATGATTGGGGAACATGGAATAAACTCACTAAAAAAATTGGAGATAAAGTTCAGGTAGTGGGGGATGATTTGTTTGTTACCAATAAGACAAGATTGCAAAAAGGAATTCAAGAGAAGTCAGCAAATGCAATTTTAATTAAAGTAAATCAGATAGGCTCTGTAACAGAGACGCTTGATACAATAAACTTGGCACAAAAAAGTTTATTCAATACAATTATCTCCCATAGATCTGGAGATACTGAGGATACTTTTATAGCTGATTTGGCCATTGCAACAAATTCTAACCAGATTAAAACTGGATCTTTGGCCAGATCTGAAAGAGTTGCGAAGTACAATCGTCTTTTAAGAGTTGAGGATACTAACAAAAAAAAAATTGCAATGGCAAACATTTAAATGAAAAAAATTTTAATTTACTTAAATCTCAAAAAATATTTTTTGATTAATGTATTTATTTTTTTATATATTTTTATCAATTTATTGGATGGTGACAGGGGTTATTTCTCATATTTAAAAAAAAATAACTTACTTGAGGAAAAAATATTAGAAGAAAAAATAATCACCTCCCATCTAGATTCTTTTAAATCAAAAAATTCAATGCTTTTAAAGGAAACTATTAATTTAGATTATTTAGACTATTTATACAGGAAACTTTTTGTTCTAGGAAAACCTGGAGAAAAGCTTTATTTAATTAAATAATATGAGCAAATTACGTCATCCAGAAAAAATTAACAAAGAATACAATCCTATCCAAAAAAAACCCTCTTGGATAAGAGTTAAAATAAGCAACTCAAGTGTATTTGCAGAAACTAAGAAAATTATAAAAGATAAAAACTTAGTGACTGTATGTGAGGAAGCTGGCTGTCCTAATATTTCTGAATGCTGGTCAAAAAAACATGCAACATTTATGATTTTAGGAGATACATGCACTAGAGCATGCGCTTTCTGTAATGTAAAAACAGGTATACCGAATAAGGTGGATTTGCAAGAACCTCAAAAAATTGCAAATTCAGTTAAAGAGCTTAATCTTAATCATGTAGTTATAACATCAGTCGATAGAGATGATCTAGAGGATGGAGGAGCACTTCACTTCGCTAATGTGGTTACTTCTATAAAGTCACTTAACAGCAACACAACCGTTGAAATATTAACACCTGATTTTTTGAGAAAAAAAGATTCCTACAAAATTGTAGTAGATTCTAATCCTGATGTTTTTAATCATAACCTAGAAACTGTCCCTAGCTTGTATTTAAAGGTCAGACCTGGTTCTAGGTATTTTCAATCATTAAACTTACTAGCTAACGTAAAAATTCACAATCCTGAAATTTTTACAAAATCTGGGCTAATGGTTGGTCTAGGAGAAACTAAAGATGAATTGTGTCAAGTAATGGACGATCTGAGGTGTGCTAATGTAGATTTCATAACTATCGGCCAATATCTGCAACCTACACCGCAGCACTATCCCATAAAAAAATTCATCACACCAGATGAGTTTGAAACCTACAAAGAAATTGCTTATTCAAAGGGATTTTTGATGGTTTCATCTAGTCCGCTGACAAGATCTAGTTATCATGCAGGAGAAGATTTTGCTGTCTTGCAAGCAAACAGAAAATCTGGAATAGAAAATTGCCAATAAAAAAAGTTGTAAAAAAATTTAATTTTCCTAAGAACGATTTGATAGAATTAGTTTTGGATATTGAAAATTATAATGAATTTTTACCTTGGTGCAAAAGCTCTAAGATTTTAAAAGTTGATGAAGACAATGTAAAAAAAATAATTCATGCAGATTTAGAGATAGGCTATAAGCTGATTGCAGATACTTATACTAGTGAAGTTTTTTTTGATAAAAAAAAATCTGAAATTATTGTTAAGCCATTATCTGGCCCTATCAAAAAATTATCGAATATATGGTCATTTAAAGAAATTGATAAATATTCATGCGAGGTTAATTTTTTTATAGAAATAGAATTAAATAATCTTCTTTTTAACTCAATGTTTAGTAAATTTTTTGATATAGGTTTTGAAAAAATTCTTTCCTCTTTTGAGGATCGTGCAAAAGATAAATTGACCTAAAGAAATTCCTCAATAAGCTTTAAGGCTTTTATACAAGTCTTTTTTTGAATTTGTACTCTGGTTAACTTGTTATTAAAAAAATATTTTCTAAAATCGATTTTAGATTTCTTACAGATGCCAACATATACTAATCCAACAGGCTTTTTTGTAGTCCCGCCATCAGGTCCCGCGATACCCGTAATAGACAAGGATATATCTGACTTGCTTATTTTTTGAATATTTCTAGCCATAGATAGGCAACATTCTTTGCTGACAGCACCAAATTTAAGAATGGTTTTTTTTGGTACTCTTAAAGTTTTAATTTTTGATTGATTGGAATAAGAAACAATACCAAGGTTGAATATTTTAGAAGCTCCCTTCACAGATGTTATTTGACTGGATAGCATACCGCCAGTACAAGATTCTGCTAAAGATATTTTTATCCTTTTCTTTTGTAGAATTTTAACAATTTTATTAGGAAGCTTTAAGGCCATATCAAAGTAACCATATAAATTAATAGTGCAGAAAATATACCTGCAATTACATCATCCAACATAACACCTAATCCATTTTTCATTTTTTTATCAATTAAATTAATAGGGTAGGGTTTTAAAATATCAAAAAATCTAAAAAAAATAAATGACAGAACAATTAAAATCATAAAGTCTTTATTATAAGTGGCTGTATTTAATGGAATAAACAAAAGAAAAAAAAGTGGTATATTCTGTCCAACAAATTCATCTATTACAATCTCTTTTGCATCTTTTTCATCAAAGGCATCTGAAAATTTATCTATTAGTAAAATAGAAAGAAAAAATATTATGATAATTATACAGATAAGGTAAATACCTCTGCTTTCTAAATACCCAATTGAATATAGTGAGTAAAAAATTACACAAGTAACAAAAGATGCAACCGTTCCCGAAGCGTATTTTGAATATCCAATTCCAAACATTGTTAAAATGGATAATAAAAATTTATTGATCATATTTTAGTACAGATAAAACTTCACAAGCCAAGGCTTTATTCTCTCCTATAATACCCAATCGATCTGTTGTTTTTGCTTTTATGTTAATTTTGTTTCTATCTAGTTTGCATAGCTTTGATAGATTATTTCTTATTTTTTCTTTATATTTTCCTAAATTAGGACTTTGTAAAATTATGTTTAAGTCGATTGAGTCAATTTTTATTTTTTGTTCATTCAACATTAGAATTACTTTTTTTAGAAGCAAAGAAGACTTAACATTTTTAAATTTATTAATATTGGGAAATAAAGTTCCTATGTCTCCATTTTTTATAGCTCCTAAAAAACTATCAATTAATGCATGCAATAAACTATCACCATCAGAATGACCCATTGGCCCCATTTTAGAAGGCACTAAAACTCCACCCACTATTAATTTGCGACCCTTTATCATTTCATGAATGTCGTAACCTATACCATGAAAAGTTTTGACTGGAATATCTCTGATATAGGTTATTTTTTTATTAACAATTTCACCTTTAGTAATTTTTATGGGTAAATTATTTCTTAAAAATAAACTAGAGTCGTCTGTTACATTTTTATCTTTATTTAATTTGTGTAGATTGTAAATCAATTCTAAGTCAAAAGCCTGAGGTGTCTGTATTTGAAAAACTTTATTTCTAGGAATAATTTTATTTCCATAAATAATAGTATCCGAAGATCCAATAGCTGGAATAACTGCATTGAATTTTTTTAACAAATTTATTTGGTCGTTTATCATCTTCTCTGAAAAATAAGGTCTAGCAGCATCGTGAATCAGTATCTTGGTTAAACGGTGACTATTCGCAATTTTTAGACCATTTTTGACAGAGAGAGCCCTAGTTTTTCCACCATTTACTATTATAATTTTTTTGTCTTTTATAATTAATTTTTCAAATTTAATGTAACTTTTTTTATCTACTGCTATTATTATCTTTGAGATTTTTTTATTTTTTAAAAATTTTTTAATACTATGATTTATAACTATATCATCATTAATAATATTAAATTGCTTAGGTATTTTGCTAGCAAATCTTTTGCTATCACCACCAGCAACAATTATAGCGCCTAAAGACATTTTATGACTTTTAAAAAATTAAACATGAATTATCTGATTGGATTTATCACTTTTTTATCCTTGTTGGTAGGTTTTTTAACGATTCAAACTTTTGCTGGAAAAGGATTTCTTGAACTCAACGCCTTGAATATTCAAGTTCTTTTAATAATTAATTTAGTGCTTTTATCAATTTTTTTATCTGTTCTAATCTTTAAACTCGTTAGACTTTTTACGGAGGGAAAGAATTCAAATTTAATTGGAACTAACACCAAAAAAAAATTTTTAATTTATTTTATTTCCTTATCTGCCATACCAGGTATCGTTATTGCAATATTTTCACTTTTAATTTTTAATTATAGTATCGAAAAATGGTTTGATAAAAAAATTAATGAAGCAGTTACAAACTCCGTTGAAATAGCCAAGGAATATTTACGCGAGCATCAGTCGTCTATTAGTAAAGACATATTATTAATTGCAAATGATTTTAGTAGAAGTAGCAAAAGATTGATTAGCAACAATAAGGACTTTGAAAAATACATTCAGATTCAGAGCAATGTAAGGTCTATTAAAAATATCTTTATAGTATCTGACAAGGGAACACTTATCCACAAGAATCCAAGGCTTGATATTAAAAAATTTAATAAACCAGATGTTTATATTTTGACAGCAGCGAAAAAAGGGAAACCTGTAATTATATCCAGTGCTTACACAAATAAAACATATGGAATGGTCAAGTTACGAGGATTTAAAAATTCTTTTTTATATATAATTCAAGATGTGGATCCTAAAATAGTAAATTATATTAAAAAAACAGGAAAAGTTTCTGAATATTATTTTAATATAAAAAGTAATATTTTTAATCTTCAAATAACCTTTATGATTATTTATATAATTATTACTCTTTTGCTAATATTTGTTGCAAGTATTATTTCAATTAATCTCTCTAGCTATATTTCAAAACCGCTAACTTATCTTTTTAATGCCTCATCCGAAATAGAAAAAGGAAACTATAGCATTCATTTAAAAAATGAAAATTTAGATTCCGATTTTTCTCAATTGTACACAACCTTTAATAACATGATTAAACGGATAAAGGATGATCAAGCAAAAAAATCTCAGGAAGGTCGCTACGAGGCTTGGAAATTAATCGCCAAAAAATTAGCACATGAAATTAAAAATCCTCTAACCCCAATTCAACTTTCTTTAGATAGAATAGACTCTAAATTTAAAAAACAAATAGTAGAAGATAAGACTTTATTTGAAGATCATATAAAAACTATAAATTTGCAAATTTCTGAGATTACCAATCTACTAAATTCTTTTTCTGAATTTGCCAGAATGCCAGATCCTGAATTTTCAGACACTAATATTATTGATCTTATCGAGAGGGCAGCATTGCCTTACAAAACTAATTACAAGCAAATATCGATAACCATAAATTCTAGTTTAAAAAACAATGTGATTAAATGTGATAAAAATCAAACATTTAGACTTTTTACCAATCTGATTAAGAACAGCGTAGAATCTATAGTTGAAAAAAATAAAAACAAAGGAAAAATAGAAATATTGATACAGGGCAATGGCAACAGTGTTGATTTTTTATTTCAGGATAATGGAGTTGGTTTTGAACTTGATCAGATGTCAAATATTTCAGAACCTTACTTTACTACTAAACAAAACGGATCTGGTCTTGGCCTGTCCATTGTTTCTAAAATTATTTTTGAACACAAGGGGAATATTAATTTTTATAACAGTGAAAATGGTGCAAATATTCATTTTACCTTTAACAAATACCTATGAAGAAAATTTTAATTATTGATGATGAGAAAGATATAAGAATTCTTCTATCCAGTATTTTAAGAGAAGAAGGCTACAGTTGTATTGTCGCTGGAACAGTTAAGGAAGCTGAAAATATTATAGAAAACGATTCTTTTGATCTTGTGTTCCTTGACATTTCTTTAGATGATAAAAAGAAAGATGGAATATATCTTTTAAAAAAAATTAAAAAAATTAATAAAGACATTCCTGTGATCATGATATCGGGTCACGCAACAATTCAAGTTGCCGTAGAATCTGTAAAACTTGGGGCATTTGAATTTTTGGAAAAACCTTTTAATACGGATAGGCTTTTGAATTTTACTAAAAGAGCTTTTGAAAATCTAGATTTAAAAAAAGAAAATAAAAATCTAAACAAGCTTTTTTTCGATACCTATGAAATTGTTGGAGATAGTGAGGGAATTGCAAAAATTAAGAATATAGTCAAAAAAATAGCCGCTACAGAAACAAGAGCTTTGATTCTGGGACCAGCTGGGTCTGGAAAGGAATTGATTGCAAGAACTATTCACAAAAGCTCATTAAGAAAAGATTTCCCTTTTGTTGTATGCAATGGAGCACTTTTGGACCCAAAAAATTTTGACCGAGAATTATTTGGTATTGAAAATCCAGATAGCACTATAACAGTCGGTTTTTTTGAGAAAGCAAACAATGGTACCTTATTGATTGATAATGTTTCTGAAATACCACTGGAAACACAAACCAAAATCTTAAGAGTTCTGACTGATCAAAAATTTCATCGTGTAAATGGCAATAAAGAAATTTTAACAAATATACGATTCTTAAGCTCCACCAGTAAGAATTTAAGAAAAGAAATAGAGCTAGGAAATTTTCGTGAAGATCTTTTTCAAAGACTTTCCGTTGTAGAAATACAACTGCCCGATCTTCAAAGCAGAACTTCAGACATACCATTATTAATTGAATACTTTATGGAAAAAATTTCTAAGAATTTAGGAAAAAAAGTAATTTCAATTAAGCCTAATTATGTAAAATTATACAAGCATACATGGGCAGGAAACGTGAGGGAGCTTCGAAATTTAGTCGAACGTGTAATAATTTTATCTGATGGAACTAAAGAAAACATCGAATTATTAGTTAATGAAAGCATAGAATCAAAAAATACTAATGAATCTGATAGTATTTTAGACTTTAATTCGCCTCTAAAAACCGCTAGAGAACAGTTTGAAAAAGAATATTTGATGCACCAATTGAAAAAAAACGGGTCTAATATTTCCAAAACCGCAGAAAGTATTGGTATGGAAAGATCGGCCTTGCATCGTAAGTTAACTTCTTTGGGAATTGAAAATAAATGAACATTATAATTTGTGGCGCAGGAAGAGTGGGAATCTCCATATCTTCTCAACTGTCTAAACAAGGCCATTCCATCACTGTTGTAGATAAAAATAGTGAAGACATTCAGATAGTAAATGACACTCAGGACGCAAAAGGCATTGTTGGAATAGCAACACATCCTTCTGTGTTGGAAAAAGCCGATGCTAAAAATGCGGATATGATCATAGCGGTAACTAGAAATGACGAGACTAATATGGTGGTATGTCAAATTGCACATTCGCTTTTTAATGTACCTAGAAAAATTGCAAGAATTAGATCTAAAGAATTTTTAAAACCTGTATGGAAGAATTTATTTAGTAAAGAAAATCTTCCTATTGATATTATTATTTCTCCAGAATTTGAAGTAGCAAAATCATTGTATAGAAAATTAGAAGCGCCAGGTGCCATTGATAGCATACCCTTTGCTGACGATATGGTAAGATTATTAGAAATACAAATAGATGAAAAATGCCCTTTATTAAATACTTCTTTATCTAAACTTTCTGAAATTTTTTCTGATCTACAGGCCAATGTGCTTGGGGCCATAAGAAAAGATAAATTTATAATCTTTAAAAAAACAGATAAGCTTTTAAAAGACGATAAAGCATTTGTCTTGACCAACTCAAAACAAGTGGACAGAACCCTTTCTATTTTTGGAAGAGACGAAAAGTTTGCAAAAACAATCTTGATTATTGGTGCTGGTAACATAGGCCTGGATCTGGCAAAGCTACTT
>Ga0075466_1000855_pt1 | contig 11264 bp, 12 predicted proteins | sample DEB08_DNA_16_FD_71486 | JGI IMG/M metagenome (GOLD analysis project Ga0075466, IMG submission 71486) | Aqueous microbial communities from the Delaware River and Bay under freshwater to marine salinity gradient to study organic matter... | ecosystem: Environmental > Aquatic > Marine > Coastal ... | reverse complement strand
CTTGTCCAGCCATTATCTTATCCTTTATCTATTCCCGCCAGTGTAGACGCCGCCGCCGCCACTTGCTTCAATTCCCTGACGGCGCAAACCTCTGGCCACCGACTGTGATGGAGTATCGCTGAGGCCAGCAATAGCATCTCCGAACGCGCCAAGTATGCCGCCGCCAGACACAAAATCCACAATGCTTTCGCCGAAATAATCATCTGCATATGGGTTGCCGGTTGGCATAATATATGAAGTGCCGTCAGAGCCTCCCCCGCCACCCGCGACAGGTGATTCCACAGGCGCAACGGGAGATACTGTTGGCTGGCTGTAATCCCGTATGGCCTCGCCGGTCATCGGGTCAATAAAGAAGCTTTGCAGATATTCAGCTTGCGCTGGGCGCTGCGCGGCAAGCTCAGACACGGCCTGCTCATACATTGGCGCTGCGCTGTAGCCTCTTACCCCGCCAGCGTATTGAGTAGGGGCAGGCATACCGCCCATAATATCCGCTTGTGTCGTAGGCGCGGCAAGTCCAAACGCAGATGCCACATCAGCAGCTTGCTGGAATGATGCCTCTTGCATTGGCGTGAATGCTGCAACGTCTGGCCCGTAATAAGGCACATAGCCAATCTGGCTGACGTCCTCTGCTTTAGCCAAATTGCGGCGTGCCGCATCCTCAATGTAATCTGGGATCGTAATTTGTGACGTCTGTGTGCCGCCCTTGCCGCCTGCCATTATTCAAACTCCTTCAAATATGAGGCGTGCAATGGAACCCATCCATGCGCCTTCAATGGTTTCTTCCAGCCAAATCGGCCCGTCATCGTCAATGCAGAGCATCCTTGAGATTTTGCCCATGCTACCACATCTTCGTGCATATCTAAAATCTGACCCAATTCACCGCCGCCAAGAAACACGTTTAAAACCTTCTTCTTAGGATATACCACGATTTCAGTGACTATACACCCCCTCGGCGTTGGCCAGAGCTGCATGCTACCTTTGTATATACCCTCGGCAACGTCGATAAAGTCATGCGTGCCGCCTGAGTATTCCAGAGCGGCTTCAATCCAATCGCGGCATCTTTCAAGCTCTTTATCCATGAAGCCTCGTAATTGCTAAGGTGGAGGCGGGGATCGCTGGCACAGGCGATGACGCTGCTGTGTAATTTAGGAAGCCGTCTGTGTTGTCGATCATGTAATTCACTTCCAAGTAATCATTCGCTGCTACGGTAAATATCTGCGTGCGTGACGTGACCAGTGTAGCGTTGTTCTGGTGTAGCGCGGTTGTCATCGCGCTGTTAGCCACGTCTGTTCCGTTGACGCTCGGCCAGAAGTAGAAGTGAACCGTGCTGGCTGACGTTGATGATATTTGCGCCGAAAACGATATGACGTATTCGCCCGCCTCCTCAAACACGATGCGCGACGCTGGCGTGCCTTGCGTGATGCCGTCGTTTCCGACCGGCGCGTCATATGTCAGCTTGTATGCCGTGTTGGCGACCGCTGGCACGACGTCAGCCGTTTTCATAAAGTCAGCGTGTCCATCTTCCAGCACAATCTGCCTAAACTCGCCATTTTTTGACACAACAGGGTAGCCGTTTACGTTATCCCATAAAATGACGCCATTCTCAGACGGGTTGTCTGTTGATGTTTTAAACCCAAGCTTTGCTAGGTTTTGCTGCAAGTATATTGTTAGCTGACGCCCCCACTGACGCAAGTCTGGGCCAATAGGGGGTAATACTGGAACCGGCATTACCTACGGCCCCCAGCCTTCATATCAATTCGCATATTGCCGACCCTAAAGTCAGACAAGATCGCTCCATCAACCCGCATACGAACCTGCCGACCAGTAAATCTTACTGACGTTGGGTTTGCAGTTGTGAATGGCCCATGACTTGTTTCAGCGCCATTTGGGTAAAGCCGTGTCTTAAACGTGACGTTGACATCGCCTTGTGTTTTTTCATCGGGAATAAGCTCAGTAACACGCGCAACCTGATCTCCTGCGCCTATAGATATTGGCCCGCTTTCGGCAAAGATAGATGAGCTGTCTACGTTAAGGCCCACTTCATGCTCATATATATCACTGTCTGCGTTGTGACCCGCCATGAACGGATAACGGAAAACGCCGCGTTGAACGCCAGAGGTGCGAGACAGGTTTCCAATTAGCCAATGGCCCTCTTTGTAGTCGTAAGCAACGTAGCGGTCTATTTCAGTCGAATTTTCGCTGCAATAAAACCACCAAACTTCACCATACTGACCATTCGCAAATGACCAGACTTTAGATTGTTGCGCTGGGTTAAAGTCGCCAAACACATAATCAAACACATCGCAGGGTATTTCCTGAACGCTATTTCCGTCAAACCTAAAGAAACCGCGTTGGCCCATCCAGAACACACCCATATCAACGTCAGATGCAGCCTTGCGGGATATGGCCCCACATGATGTGCCGACACGCTCAAAGCCATACACATAAGGCGGCCCAAGGTATCGCGCTGTGTGGGCTGATGTATCCGTCAGGATAAGCGTTTGGCCTCGCGTTCTGATCCCCTGCATGATCTGCCCACTATCGGCAAGCTCAATATCACCGGCCTCGTTTGTAGCCGCTGGCGTCCATACCGTGTTGTTTTCACGATCACACCAAGAAATTTTGCGCGGGTTGTTGCCGCTACCCAAGGCAAAGATAAAACGCTCTTCTGTTACAACTAAGCCAAGATTACCCGTAGGGGCATTTGCAATCGGCGCTGCCTTAACTGCTGGGTTTAATTGCCACTCAAGCAAGCGCCCGTCATCTTTGTTGGCAGCAACAAGATATTCGCCCCAGTTGTCTATATTCCATTGCGTGGCTTCCTCTGGCACGGCGTTTGCGTTTTGCTGGATTGGCGTTCCATAGAAGCCATCGCCATAAAATCCGTAACCGTAACCCGTCTCAACTTCTGCGTCCTCACGGCCAGCCGTTAAATCTGTTGGGGCGATGTCATACACAGTGCCGCTGCCCGTCATGGCCTTCAGCTCGTTATATGAGCCGCCAGCAAAATACGCAGTGCCGTTATTTGCTTCCCACGTATGCATCCCGCGCACGACATTTGTGCAAAACGATGCTTTACGCTCTTGCCAGCCTCCGATAGGTCTAAGGCTGTTATCACGCCAGCGCACCAAGCTGCCATCACGCCAGCGGCCAGACTGCTCTAAGTCAGTGCCGTTTCGATAAAATCCGGCTGGGATGTCTAAAGGTACGAGTGTCATGTATTTACCTCGTAATAAGTTACGAATATAGCGCCGCCAGATCCTGCGCCAGTAGATCCTGCACCGCTTTCTGAAGCAGAACCGCCTGACCCCGCGCCGTAATTATTGCCAGCATCAGAAGCTCCCGCAGCACCGCTTGAGTGTTGAACCGCAGCGCCGCCTTGGAAAGTTACACTTACGTCAGAACCCCATTCTGAGGGCTTAGTGGGGGCCGCAGTAGTATCGCCCATAGCGTAGCCCGCTGCTGAAACTGTTATTCCATTCTGCCCACCAGAGCCTAAATCTGGGCTACCACCACCTGTAGCGCCACCGCCGTCACCGCCTATAGACAAACCTGGTCCATGACCGCCAGTGTAATTACTTTCTCCACCAGAACCAGAACCACCTTTGGACGCGGGGCAAATACCCCAATGGCTTGTAGTAGTGGTGCTAGAAGCCTCTCCTACAGGAAGAGTAGTCGTTACAGTTGCATCTATCGCGCCCTGCCTACCACCAAAACCCCTTGAGCCACCTGTAGCAGAAATAGTTGTACCAGTGCCATTAGGGTTAAACGAGGTGGTGCCACCGTTTCTCCCTGATATAACCGTTCCTATTCCTCCAGCATAAGATACGCCACTACCGCCAGCACCAATACTAATACTAGCAGAGGTTATAGCATGATCCTGCACAGAGTATCTGCGGAAAGCTGTACCTCCTGCACCCGCGCCTGATGCAACTTTTTCACGCTGACTGTCAGTGGAATGACCGCCGCCAGAACCCCCACCGCCAACAGCATATACGTTATACTGCACACACCCAGACTGTGCAGGTGTCCAAGAAGACCCACTCGCCTTGGTTTCTGTTGTGCCTTTTTTCTTTAATATACGATTTGCGCTTCGATAATTAGAAAACGCTAATGCACTACCTGAAGACGGCAAACTGTCTGGAACAGGATTAGAGCTACCGCTTAAATCACCGCTAAGAGAAACAGAACCAGACTGCCCATAATAATCACGCAACTCGCTCATAGATATTGCGCCGCTTGCGTGACCAAAATTGTCTATCGAGGTTATAGTCATTACGCACTACCAAATGCAGTTACATCATTCTCAACAGTCAACGCACCAGAGCTAGATAGCTTCAGCCTATCCGTTCCCTGATATGCAAATTTCAAATCGCTACCGGACTGAGTAATCGTCCAATCCCCCAAATCAACTGTCGTAACATTTGCAGTTGGAATGTTGGCCGTGCCAGTAAATGTGGGAGAGGCTGTCGGCGCTTTAGCATTTAATTGTGTCTGAATGTTGCTTGTAACGCCGTCCGTATAATTAAGCTCATCCGCTGACGCAGAAATCGCAGTGCCACCGACTTTCCAAGATCCAGCAGTCAAGTCTGGGGTGCTGGCGGTGTTGCCGTTTAGAACGTCAACAACGTCATCAAGCGCCGTGTTGACCGTTGCCCCCCATGTGTTTTCGCTGCCGCCCACGGTAGGTTTGGTTATGCTAATCGTCATTTAATCGCCTCGCGCTTTTTTGCACTATATATCATTTTGCCAGCAAACACTATGCCGCCTCCTGCTCTGTCCAAGCCGGAGCCGTAGACCCCTGCTCAGTCCACGTTTCCGCGCCGACCGCTTGCTCCGTCCACGTTTCTGGCCCTACCGGCTCGACCTGCCACTTAAATCGCGCTGGACCGACAATCGGAGCGCCAGCCGTGATCTCTGCGCCCAGAAGCACATGGTTTGCGGTAGCCGTGCTGTCGCCAACAGTCGGAGCGCCAGCCGTGATTTCTGCTGGGATAAGCAAGTGAATGCTGGTAAGCGTTGACTGGTCAATCGTTGGAGCGCCCGCAGCTATTCCATCTGCCGTTAAAGCATTGTTTTGCGCAACGACTGGAACGCCTATGACTGGGCTTCCCGTAACGATGTCTACCGGCGCAAGCGCATAATCCTGTACAAGTGCAGCCGTCGCAACGGTTGGAACGCCAGACGTAATATTGCTGGCGGTAAGCGCAAAGTTTTCAACTCCACTGTCTGCCAGCGGCGCAGATGCTAATGGGCTGAATCCAAGCATTGTTTAATCCTTACGGCTTAGTGGGCCAAGTTACGCTATAAGGAAAGCCTGCCTGTGATGTAACGTCACGCAAGGATTGCCTATATGTGGCCCATATTGCTTTATCTACTGGTGCATCAGGTAGCTGCGTCCAATCGCACTCCTGTAGTAATTCGTCTCTTTGGTATCTTATGTTGCTCTCTGCCGTATCTTCAGGCTTATTAACTATAGACCACCTTCTAAACCATGCATCAGAGCTATCTTGATAAAAGTCACCTTCTTCTAAGTACTGCACGTTCTTATCAAAAGAAGGCTTAGTATCTTTGCTGTAGCTATACACATTATATGAAGCTAGAAGCTCACTAGATATAACTTCTGGAAAAGAAACATTAGAGTTGTCTTCCCGTAGCCTTTGCACAGAATATTCACTAGCTACATTGTCTGTTACCTTTAAGTACATTTTATTCCCTCTAACTCGTTCCTAATTCATTTAATGTACCAGAAAAACCCTTACTTATAATCCAAACCTTAGTAAAATCAGGTTTAAAAACTATGTTTCCTACTCTACCAGCTTCAGCTGGGTTAAAACTAGCTACTGCTGATATTGTACTAAGATCATAAGGGGTAGACATACTTTTTTCGTATATATTTCTTCTGTTACTATACCAAAGTCTAGTACCATCACCATTCAAAGCTATGCCAGAAGGAAAATCGTCATCACCAGAGGCATCAAAAGTAGCTGTATGACTTGCAGTGCTAAGATCAAAACCAGTAGATAGTGTCCAGCTTTCTATTGTATCTGATGAAGAACCACAGGTAAAAAGTTTAGTTCCATTAGCGCTAAGGAATGCAGCCTGATTTGCTGTAGAATAAGTAGAGGTACTTAAAGTTTGAGTAGCACTGCCAAAGGTAGATACATCCCAAGATGTAGAAAGACTATGCTTGCTAATTAAGTCATGCTCTATTCTGAATATAGTATTACCATCTGAAGTTATTAAAAAGGTTTGCATTCCATCGCTTAGATCTGCAAACTCTCCGCTTACATAGCTGTGTGTACTTATATCCCAAGCAGTGCTACAGGTATAGGTATATGTCCAACCTGTATCACCCCCACTTGTACCCCTATCATTAATTAACCAAAACTTAGTTCCGTCAGGTTTCCAAACAAGACCATTTGCTTGCCAATCAATTTCAGTAGTATCTATTTGCTGATTTTCTGTCCAATTAGCCATAGCTATTGGCAGGTCAGACCCAGAAGCAGGATTATTTAGTAACTTACGTGACAGCAGCATTAAGAGCCATCTCCAACTAAAGCCCCATATAAAGTCGTTGAGACTTTCCAAAGAACTATAACAGTGTAGCCACTTGTAGCTAAGGTTGGGGCAGAGCCACCGTTATTTACCCAAGTCATGGTAGGCCAAGTGACAGTATAGCCAGCGCCATCATCAATCATAAGCGTCATAGATTGACCCGCAGAAAAACTCTCAGTGTAAGTTGTGTTTCCGCTTAATGTGTGTGTGCGAATAGTACCTTCTTGCGGCTCTAAGACATCACTTGTGCCACTTAATGCAGTAACAGTTTCAGTAACTTCATGGTCAAGCTTTAGACCACTCTTCATAGTTACTACGCCACTGGTTCCAGCTTCTAAAGTAATACCAGATATTAAAGTTGTACCACCCTGCCCAATATCTATGGTGCTGCTAGATGTCCACTTTAAAACGTTTCTTAGATAGTTATTGGCTGCGTCTTGGCCTAATATCTGGTTACCGCTATCCAAAACAAGTCCAGCAGTAGTGCTTGTATTAGCACCAGACACAAATGTACCACCTGTTGCATGTAAAAGAGGGGCTTCCACATTAACGGCAGATGTTAAAGCGCTGTCAGTAACCTCTAGTCTTTCTGTGCCACCGGTAACAACTCTCCACTCGTTAGCGTTGTGGAATTGCATATAGGTATCAGTGTCACCATTATGTATGATCTGATCACCAACAACTATATCATTTGAAAATGTAATGGTATTTGATGTACTATCGTCAGCATCACTGCGTAGGAAGCTACTGGCCTCTATCCCGTCAACAGTGTCTGCATCTAGGCCAGAGCCAGATCCATCATTGCCAGAGTGCCATACCTTATACCAAGAGGTCCATGTGTCTGTGCCGGTGTTAGACCTAAAGTGCATCTGGTTGGTTTGCGTGGTCATACCAATGGATATTTGAGACCCGTAACTAGTACCATCACCTGTGCCACCACGGTGTCGGTTGTTGTAGATAGTCTGCCACCCAGTAAACGGACCATTAGAAGTAACTTGAGAGGATGTTAGACGTGATGCTGTTTCCCAGTAGGAATTATTGAGGTCTCCATTACCAGCATCCCCAGATTGGGTTATTCCAGACAGTTGAACACCATCAACTGTGTCAGCATCTAAGCCACTGCCAGAGCCGTCTACTGTTTTAATGGCTGTAAGTATTTCAGCAGCGGTTTGGTCTGCTGTAGCGCCACTCTCAATGCCATCTAGCTTTGTGCCGTCTGCTGCAACATCTCTGCCATCTACAGTACCAGTAACACTTAAATTGCCATTTACATTTGCGCCTGCTGTCTGAACAGTAAATGAATTTGTACCATTTGCGTAAAGCTGCAACGTAGAGTTTTCATTATAATTCAGTATCCATTCACCGTTTTCGTCATCATACAAACCAAAGTCAGTTTGATTTCCCATCAAAGACCACTTGGATGTTGTAGTTGGCTCTATTTGAATACCACGCCAAGTACCAAGCGCTGTATCTAGTGACAGCAATCCAGATCTATCAGTGCTATCTTGCAGTGTGTGACCGTCAACGGTTAGTGCAGCAAAAGTAGGGCTGTTTGTTGTGGCTACACCTTGATTAAGAGCTTTGACAGAAGCTATGTCTGTTAATTCACTGTCCATTAAAGCGCCAGCAGCCGTAACATTAGTAGTGTCAGTTACATCTGCACTAGCTTCAATACCATTTAGTTTAGTGTGATCTGCATCAGTAAATACGTTACTGTCTGTAGCAGACTCAACCAAAGCTCTTATTTCAGAAGCAGTCTGGTCTGCTGTCGCATTGGCTTCTATACCGTCTAGCTTAGTTCCATCAGTAGCAACATCTCTGCCATCAAAGGTGCTGTTGGTGGTAATAGCACCAGTCATAGCACCACCAGATTTAGGCAGTGCATTATCTGCGGTTGTTCCTTGTGCCGCTGTAGCATAATCAGAGCTATCAAAAGCCTTAACCTGAGCAAGATTAGTAACCTCGCTGTCCATAAGTGCGCCAGCAGCAGTTACATTTGTTGCATCAGTTACATCTGCGGAAGCTTCAATACCATTTAGTTTAGTGTGGTCTGCGTCAGTAAATACGTTACTGTCTGTAGCTGCTTCTACCGCCGCTCTGATCTCAGCATTAGTTTGATCGCCAGTTGCGCCAGCCTCTATACCATCCAGCTTGCTGTGATCTGCATCAGTAAATACGTTACTGTCTGTAGCAGCCTCAACTGCTGCTCTAATTTCAGCATTGGTTTGATCGCCAGTTGCACCGCTTTCTATACCATCCAGCTTTGTCTTGTCGCTAGATGACATTAGACCATTTGCAGAGGTGGTTGCCACATCGTCTAATGCAACTGTACCTGTTGCATCAGGCAATGTAATTGTGCGGTCAGCGGTGGGGTCTGTAACGTCTAAAACTGTTTCAAAATCATTAGCTGTTGAGCCTTCAAAAACCAGTTTGGTATTATTAATTAAATATAAATCTTTTGATACTTCTACATAATCAGTAGATCCTTCAACCAACTTAATAAAAGTTTCACCATCTACAGCGAATTTTATAAAAAGATTAGATAATTGAATAGTTGTATCACTGTTATTGCCGCTCTCAATAATAGAAGTTTGTATATTTTGAACGGCTCCAATATTACTAACAAATAAAGTATTAGTTGAAGGATTAAATACTAATCCACCATCGTCTTGAGTTGGCGTCATTTGCACATTGCCAACGCCATCAGTGTCACTAAACAATATGTTATAAAGAGCATTATCATCAGAGCTTTCAGTGACCCTTACTGAGGCAGCAGCAACATTCGTTACACTACTGCCATCTCCAACAAAAGAGCCAGCAACAAAGGGAGCAGAGCCTACAGTCCACCGATCATTTGCCTCATCCCAAGTTAAGGTTGCGTTTGCTAAAAGACTACCACGCTCAATCTCAATGCCGCCATTTTCTGTTGGCGTAGGGCCAGTGAAATTTGAGTTTAATAAAATCTGATTGTCAGCAATATTAACTTCTTCAGTGTTTATTGAAGTCGTTGTCCCTGAAACAGTAAGATCACCAGAAACAATAACATCATTAAATGTAACATCTGATGTTGTTGTTAAACCCTGATTGATAGCTTTTATTGCAGCTTCATTTGTAAGCTCGCTATCCATAAGTGCGCCAGCAGCCGTAACATTTGCTGTGTCAGTGACATCTGCATTTGCCTCAATGCCATCTAGCTTTGCGCCATCGGCAGATACGTCACGGCCATCAAACGCCTGACCTGCTGCAAACGTAATTGCACCCGTCATAGTGCCGCCAGCTTTAGGCAGTGCATTATCAGCAGTAGTGCCTTGAGCGGCAGTAGCATAATCGCTGCTATCGAAGGCTTTAACCTGTGCTACATTTGTAACTTCACTAGCGTTAATAAAGTCATCTTTTGTCACTGCAATAAAGACAGACACATTATTATTGCCGCTTAGATTAATAGCAGAATTTGAATTGCTACTCTCTGTAACGGTTCTAGTTAAGGTTGTGCCGCTTGCCGTATATGTACCAGTGCCAATTTCAAATTCATCGCCGTCATCAATAACATATCTTACAACGTCACCATCTGACACACCAGACTCGGCAAATGTCTGGTAGCCATCCTTTGCTGCGCCCAGCGTAATCGTGCCGGTGCCAGTTGTACTGGTTCCCACCTTCGCTCTGTTTGTCAGTACAACCATGTCTATACCTTACGCTGGATCTGGCATGCGGATGTCAGATGCCGTCAATGAGAATGTGTTGCCAGATGTAACCACCTGAGATGCCGACAGCGAGCCAGTTGCCAGCAAGCGACTGTTGCCAGTATCTGATATGGCATAATGCGTAGCCGTGCCGGTGCCTGTCACAGGTGCGTCGCTGACAGCCGCCAGAGTAACCTTGCGCCCGTTTGGCGAAGCATCAGCGGGAGCCGATATGCTTATGCTGGTTTCGTTGCCAAGCGTGTATGTGCTTGTCGCTTCCGCATATGATGTTGGCTCCTGCGAACAAATATCAACGCGGTTGGCCTCCGTGTCCAAAACCGTTAGACCGTTGTCTAGTACCCTATCGTTCAAGGTTGCCATTAGTAACTCCTAATCTTCATTTTATGGCCTGTGCCGCCATATGTAGCTTTGTCGCTGTCTGAGTTTATACCATCTATGGCGCTTTGCAGCAATGCAGCCCAAACTTGTATGCGACTATCATCAGCAAGATATGGTGCGCTGTGAACCAACGCGCCGTATAGATACGCATCTGGGTAATACGTCAAAAGCCAGTTGCTCGTATTACTATCACTTAATGATGCTGGGCTGGCATAATACACCATCTCCAGCGTGCGATCAGCAGCGGGAGTCGGCAACAATTCAATCGAGCCGTCTGTCATTGCGTAATATCTGGGATCGCCCGTAACGTTATGGCTGTCCTGACGGCGATCAAGCATCTGCGCTTGGCTAAGTAATTCAAGGCGCATCGTTGTGCCGCTCGTAATGCTAAACCGTAGCGGCTCTAAAAAGTCAGCAGGCAAGCCGGTGTATTGCGTGCTTACAATCGCCGTGCTGCGCTTCTCCATACGCCAATGACGCACGGTGCGATTAAAGTTTGCCTCGGCCAGCGAAATAAACGTGGGGATTGTGCTGGTCAAATCATCGCGGTTCAGAAAGTCAGCGATGCTGGATTGCAGCTCTGCGTATGTTGTAATTGCCATCTAACAATCCCATGCTTTGCGC
>Ga0075466_1000850_pt1 | contig 11305 bp, 8 predicted proteins | sample DEB08_DNA_16_FD_71486 | JGI IMG/M metagenome (GOLD analysis project Ga0075466, IMG submission 71486) | Aqueous microbial communities from the Delaware River and Bay under freshwater to marine salinity gradient to study organic matter... | ecosystem: Environmental > Aquatic > Marine > Coastal ... | reverse complement strand
TTCGTGATCTTGCGGGTCGACTTGACCGACGCGATCCGATTTTTAAGGTCCTTAAGATTAGGCACGTGTTCGTCTCCTTACCTTAAGAATTAAGCGAAATCGGCTGCGAATGCGTCCAAAGCGGCTTTGATCTTTGCTTCGGCGTCGCCTTTAATCTTCGGATCTTCTTTGGTGATCATCTCAAGCACATCAGACGCATTTGTACGCAGATGCTTGAGCAAACCAGCCTCGAAGCGGCCCACATCAGTTACGGCGATCTTATCAAGATAACCTTTCGTACCGGCATAGATCACGCAGACGATTTCTGCGGTCGTCAGTGGCGAATACTGTGCTTGCTTCATCAGCTCGGTCAGACGCGCACCACGGTTCAGCAACTGCTGTGTTGCGGCATCAAGATCGGAACCGAACTGCGCGAATGCAGCCATTTCACGGTACTGCGCAAGCTCAAGCTTCACAGGACCAGCAACGGACTTCATTGCGTTCGTTTGTGCAGACGAACCAACACGTGAAACTGACAGACCAGTGTTCACCGCAGGGCGGATACCTTGGTAGAACAGTTCGGTTTCAAGGAAGATCTGACCGTCGGTGATCGAAATAACGTTTGTCGGGATAAACGCAGACACGTCACCACCTTGGGTTTCAATGATCGGCAGCGCCGTCAAGGAACCAGAACCGTTATCTTCGTTCAGCTTTGATGAACGCTCAAGAAGTCTGGAGTGAAGATAGAAAACGTCACCAGGATAAGCTTCACGCCCTGGTGGGCGACGCAGAAGCAAGGACATCTGGCGGTAAGACACAGCCTGCTTGGACAAGTCATCATAGATGATCAGTGCGTGACGACCGTTGTCGCGGAAGTGCTCTGCCATCGCTGTTGCGGCGTAAGGTGCCAAGAACTGCAAAGGTGCGGGGTCGGATGCTGTCGCAGCCACAACGATTGAATACTCAAGCGCGCCGGACTCTTCGAGTTTCTTAACCAGCTGCGCAACTGTTGAACGCTTTTGGCCGATCGCCACGTAAACGCAGTACAGCTTGTCATATTCTTTAGTTGCAGCGTCGTTGTACGACTTCTGGTTCAGGATCGTATCCAGCGCCACAGCAGTTTTACCTGTCTGACGGTCACCAATGATCAGCTCGCGCTGGCCACGGCCAATCGGGATCATCGCATCAACGGACTTCAGGCCAGTGGCCATCGGCTCGTGAACGGATTTACGTGGGATAATGCCAGGGGCTTTGCCGTCAGCAACCGCACGCTTTTTCGCGTTGATCGGGCCTTTGCCGTCAATCGGGTTACCCAGACCGTCAACAACGCGACCAAGCAGTTCGTCACCAACAGGCACGTCCACGATGGAATTCGTGCGCTTTACGGTGTCGCCTTCTTTGATGTCACGGTCTGAACCGAAAATAACGATACCGACGTTGTCAGTTTCGAGGTTCAAAGCCATTCCGCGGATACCACCGGGGAATTCGACCATCTCACCGGCTTGTACGTTATCTAGGCCGTAAACGCGGGCAATACCGTCACCTACGCTAAGTACGCGGCCAATTTCGGCCACTTCGGCTTCTTGGCCAAAGTTTTTGATCTGGTCCTTTAGGATCGCAGAGATTTCAGACGCTTGGATCGCCATTTATCCGACCTCTTTCATTGTGTTCTGGAGTGCGTTGAGCTTGGAGGCAATCGACGTGTCGATCATCTTAGAGCCCACTTTTACGATAAGACCGCCGATAATGCTTTCATCGACGGTTTCTTTGATGGTAACAGATTTGCCCGCTTGGGACTTGAGTGTTTGCGCCAACTTTTCAGTCTGCGCCTTCGTGAGCTTCTTTGCAGAAGTCACTTCGGCTGTGACTTCGCCACGCGCATCCGCCAGCATATCTTGCAAGACGGCAATAAGTTGCGGCATCACAAACAAGCGGCGCTTTGCGGCCAAAAGCGCCAGCACATTGCTTGTGGTGTCAGAGAGTTTCATTTTCTTCGCGACAGCAGCGATCGCAGCTGCCTGATCATCACGGCTATAAAGCGGTGAATTCAGCAATGTGCGCAGATCTTCGCTTTCAGCCATTGCCGCTTCCAAAGCAGCGACATCTGATTCGAGCGCCTTGATGGCCTTGCCTTCAGTGGCGAGGTCAAACACAGCGGTTGCATAGCGCTTGGCGATGCCTGTCGAAATACCAGCAGTTTCGGACACGTGTAGCCTTCCGATATCTTGGGCCCAGTCTCATTGATACCCGAAGATCGGGCAAAACAAGAGGGCAATTTGGTTGGCCCCCGCTTATGCGAGAGCAGCAAAATCTTGCGCGATGTAACAGAGGCCCGTTGGCGTCGCAAGCACCCAGCGACAAGTTTCCGCCCCTTATCGTCGCATATGGGGTCGTCGGCCCCCTTGGCCAGCTTTTCCGCCGCAAAAGTTGGCGATCTTTCAGGAGTTTTGGCTTGCATGGCAAAAAAGGCGCATGACCAATCTGGTCAAACGCCTCCGTTTCGAGTGTCTTCACTGTCAGTCGATGCTAACGCGGCGGCAAAAACTGTCGTTTTAGCATGCGAGGCTAGAATCGCGTCAGGACGCTGCAGCGACCGACGCAATTGTTTGCCACGCCCCACCCGTCCTGACTTTGAGGTCAGCGTCATCTTTACACCAAGCCGTCCAGCCTTCTTGCGGGGCTACAAAAAGCCAACCACCGCCGCGCCAAGATGCAATCATCCCGTCCTTGCCAGCCCAAGCACCCGTCGCAGGTGCGCCTAGCGCCCAAGATTGACCGTCGATCGGCGATGAAGCCGGAACAGTGGCCGCCACGCCTTCAAGCGTGAGCTGCACAATCATATCCAGCAACTCGATTGCTTCGTTATGCGTGACGTGCTTTTGCGCCTGTGCCGGCATGATGAATGGTAAAGACAGGTTCGGAGTTTCATTTGACATGTGCGTTGCAACCTTCCGCAAAGGGGTTAAATCGCGCCAACCTTCGCATTCATAGCTGAATGAACCCTTGCAGCACCGTGCGCACTGATCTGGCCGTTGAACCGCGCCGACAGACTGCCTAGTCTCCAACGGAATTAATGGAGACAACTATATGCGCGTTTTGGTCACCGGTGGTGCGGGATACATTGGCAGTCACACACTGCTGGAACTGATGGCGCAGGGCCATGTGGTCTGCGTGCTCGACAATTATGCGAACGCGACCCCCACAGTCCTGAACCGCGTGCGTGCCCTTTCTAACGGCCAAATCACCGATTTCGTCGGTGACGTACGTGATGCCAAAAAACTGGACGAAGTGATGGCAGCATTCGCCCCAGAGGCCGTGATCCATTTTGCGGGCCTCAAGGCCGTTGGTGAAAGCGCGCAAAAACCGCTCTATTACTATGATGTAAACATCACAGGTACGCTGACGCTGCTACACGCAATGGAGCGCGCTGGCTGCAAGCGCATCATCTTTTCGTCCTCTGCCACCGTTTATGGGGAACCGCAGTATTTGCCCTATGATGAAGCCCACCCAACAAATCCCATGTCGGTCTATGGCCGCACAAAGCTGATGGCAGAGCAGATTTTGACGGATTGGGTCGCGGCGCACGCAGACCGCACGGCCGTGCTGCTGCGGTATTTTAATCCGGTCGGCGCGCATCCCTCGGCTGACCTTGGCGAAGACCCGCGCGATATTCCAAACAACCTGATGCCATTTATTGCCCAAGTTGCCATCGGCAAACGGGACGTGCTCGAGGTGTTTGGCGATGATTATGACACGCCTGATGGCACAGGATTACGCGACTATATCCACGTCGTTGATCTGGCGCGGGCACATGTCGCGGCTCTTGGCTATGCCGCTGTGCACAATGGCGCACGGCCCTTCAACATTGGCACAGGACAGAACTACAGCGTGCGCGATATGGTTGCAGCGTTCGAGATCGCGTCAGGGCGCAATATTCCCACCAAGCAAAGCCCGCGTCGGGCAGGTGATGTGGCAGCAATGCAAGCTGATGCAAGCCGTGCCAACGCAGAACTGGGCTGGCACGCAACGCATGGCTTAGACGACATGGCTGCAAGCACATGGGCGTGGCAATCCAAAAACCGCAATGGGTACGATACTGACTAGGGTGATCTGTTTGGTCGCATCGCCATGAGTTGTATCGAATTTTAAGCAGTTTCTGTGGGCTGAAAAAACCGCACAGCGACCATCAAATCGCAATGCCGCCCGTTATTTGGAACAACAGTTAGGGAGAGGCATGAGACAAGCCAAAACCCGTGCGCCGCGCACCTAATCCTTCGCGCTTCGATTTGCACAATATCCGCTGTATCCCAAGACGATGCGGGCACGACCTGATCTTCTAACACTCCGGCAAACATGGGAAAAACCGCAATGGGTGCCAGCGCAAAACCCTAGACTGGATCAGATAACATTCCGCGCAAGCACCAGGTTTTGAGCTACGCCTGCAGTGCTCTTGCGATGTCATCACGACCAGTTAAAGATTTCTGATTCCAGGGCTTCGAGCGAGGCTCGTTCAAACTCAAAGTGCTTTTGAGGTAATTGTATCGTTTTGTTGAATCAATTGCGCGCCAAGCTCCACTTTGGTGACTTGCATGGTTCACGTACCAATCCCCCGAGGGTGCCAAAATACCCTGATATTTTGACGACCATTGGTTCCGGGGGGGGGCTTTTATGTCAACACTCAACTTTACCGGCTTCGCCGTGTCCGGCGATAGCGTCGGCCATTCGCGCATTACCGACTTGGCGCTGGTCATGGTCGGCGGATCAACGCATCTGTATAGCACGACACGCTATGACGGGGTTCTTCAACATTGGGACATTCGATCTAGCGAGATTGAACTTGGGGATAACCGCGCCTTTGAGGGCCCATTGCAGGCTGGCGCAGTAAGCGGGTTGGCCACGATTTCTTTGGGGTCTTCAACAGGCATTCTAACAGGCGGCGCACAAAACGGGGATCTACAACTGGTTAGTTTGGGCGGAACGGGGGCGTTCACAGCAGCAAGTGCGCTTACGACGCTTCCCCCCACGTTTCATGGATTTCAACACGCGAGCACGATCGCGTTGCCCGATGGCACACAAGCCGTCTTTGGTGCGCTCGCTGGCGCCATTGGTATTGGTCGCATGCGGTTCACTGACGAAGGTGCTTTGATTGGTCATACTGTCCTACAAGACCCAACGGCAAATACTGCGTCGCAAATTACCGGCACCACCTACGTCACGATAGCAGGACAGGTATTTCTGCTAAGCATCAGTGCCAACCAGAACGGCCTGACCAGTCGCAGCGTCACCGCTGATGGCACGCTAACAAACGTGCAATCAATTGGGACTAGTGACGGCCTTTGGATCGATGCGCCAACAGCCATTGCGACCGCCTTTATCGGTGGGAAAACCTACGCGATTGTGGCCAGCGCCAACACCGACAGCCTAAGCGTCGTGGAAATCGCGCCCGACGGCAGCATGGCCGTGCGCGACCATTTGATGGACAGCCGCGAAACACGCTTTGGAGGGGTGACCGCGCTGGAAATCGTTGAAAGCGACGGCAAGACATATGTTATCGCAGGTGGGGCGGACGATGGTTTGTCGGTGCTAATGTTACTCGATGGCGGCTTGTTGGTGCACCGCGCAAGCATCGAGGATACGGTTGACTACACACTTGATAACGTGAGCGCATTGGCCGCAATCCGGCGTGCCTCAGGTCTGGATATCTTTGTGGCAAGCAGTTCAGAGGCAGGCATTTCACAGCTACACTATGAGACTGGCTTTGCCGGAATCACAGCGACTGCCGTCTTTGCGGGCGGTGCTTTAACTGGCACAGCGGGCAGCGATATTTTACAAGGTCATAACGGCGCAGATGTCATCAACGCCGGTGCTGGCGCAGACATACTACGCGACGGTGCGGGTGGTGATATCATGTCGGGAGGTGCTGGCGCAGATTTGTTTATTCTCACTGCCGATGGCAAAGCCGATACAATCACGGACTTCATAGTTGGAGAGGACAAGCTTGATTTGTCGCTTTGGCCAATGCTGCGCGATATTAGCCAACTCTCTATTTCAATTCGTACTGACGGAATGCAAATCGTATATGGACCAGAAACCCTGATCGTCCAAAGCGCAGATGGTGGTGCAATCGACTATCGCAGCCTGCAAACCTCGGACTTGATTGGTGGGTCACGTCTTTCGTCGATCATCGTGCCTGGCTACCCTGGTCCTGCAAAACCAACACCCGATAGCAACCCATTACCCGACCCCGCTGCGGATCAAGGCGGGCCGAACAATACGCTGACACCTTTGCAGATGATTGCCGTCAATAACATTGACGCCTTGCGTAATGCGCTTGGTGATCAAGGCTCGGCCATAGACGGCTTGGTTATCAACGGAATGAATCAACCTGAAAGCTTCACCTGCAGTACCGGATTCGATCTGATTTTTTCAGGTGGCGGCAGCGACAGCGTTATGGGTGGCGGTGGCGACGATATTCTTTTTGGTCGCGCTGGCGATGACTTCCTTTCCGGCGAAGCCGGCGCCGACACGCTGAAAGGCGGTGCAGGTAACGATATTCTGTCAGGCGGCGATGGCCAAGACCACTTGAATGGCGGCGCAGGCGACGACCAGCTTTCAGGTGGTTTTGGGGATGACACCCTGATTGGTGGCGCGGGCGCGGACACGTTTATTTTCAATGGTGGCCGCGACACAATCCGCGACTTCACATCGGGCGAAGATCAAATAACGCTAGGTCCAAACCTATGGACGGGCCTCACGTCCGCCGCAGATCTCTTGTTTTTCTACGGCAGTTTGGATGCGACCGGTGCTTTGATCGCTTTCGAAACCGGTGACACCCTGCGCATTGAAGGGATCACCGATCTGGCCATTCTTGCGGACGATTTTGCGCTGTTTTAGGGTCGTTTAATTCAACGTTGTCGCAAGCGAATTACCCAGCCCAAAGACCGTCAATGCAGGTCCCAGCGCGCTTTCAGTGCCATAGATCAGGTCGCCATCTTCAAGCAAGAAACGCCCTGCCGAAAACAAACCATCGGCCGATGTCAGATCAATGGTAAACACGACCCGCTCTTTCGGAGGGCCAGAGATTCCATCGCGCACTGCGCTGCTGGCATATTCACGCATAACCAAGATGCTTTCAGGATTGGCGCTGCCAGCGTTCACGCCGCCGATCAAAGCCATAGCTTCAAGGGCTGAAAACTCATCCTCGGGAAAGTCGAAAATTGCTTGCGATCCGGTTGCACCTAGCGTGATGAATTTGCGATCATCATCGACCACATATATCCGGTCACCACCGCGTACAGTCGTATTCATACGTGGATCTTCAAGCAAGCGATCGAACGGGAGGCCAAATGTCTGCCCATCGCGCACAAGACGTACCTGCGGGGACACCAAAGTAGGGTTCGGGCCACCAGCAAGTGAAAACAATTCAAGCAGTTTTAAGTTTCGATCTGCCAACGGGTATAGGCCCGGCGCAGACACACCTGACGCCAGATTGGCGGTGTTGGCACGACCCGGTTCGACAACCAGCTGCACTTGGGCAGACGGAACCGTACGTACCAATTCTTCTTCGATGCGCTGGCGGGCTGTTGTTGGAGACATGCCTGACACGCGCAGATCACCGATAAACGGGACAAATATCTGACCTGCAGAGTTCACTTGCGTGAGTGGCAGTGCAGTCACACCGCCCGGTCCAAAGATCGAAGTTTCTTCCGCGTCCCAAATCGTCAATTGCACTTGATCACCAGCCGCAATCATCAGCGATGCTGGCTGATCACGCGCTGTGATCCACGGCAGTGCTTCTTTGCCAGTCGCTGGCCATGCAGCAAGAACGGGCAGTGTTGCGCGATCCACATCGTAGACGGCGAAGTCATAAACGGGGTCTTCGCCAGCGGCTGCGGTGTTGGCATTTGATGCTGCCAGAATTTCTGATTCGAAACCGGCCCCACGGGGCAATCCACAACTGGCCAAAGCCAGACATGCAATTAGGGCAAAGCAACGTTGGGCGAACACGGGGCAGCTTCCTTTCGCGAATTGCCTCAAGCGATACTGAACCACACCCGTTTTGTCCATGCGTGATGGCGCTTCAAATCGCGACAAACAGTGTCGAAACCGTTAGAAATCGACAGCTATGCCCTTTCGCTCCCAATCGCCAAAGCGCACAGGCTCTGGCCCGTCGCGGCCACCCAGTTCAGTCGGCAATCCTTTGCCGTCAGCCGCAAGACGGCGTTCTTCGGCCTCGGCCAAGGCACGTTGGGCGGCAAGTGGCAGGTCTTTGGGTTCATTAGTCACTGTGTCGGTCTCCTTGTCGCGGGCTTGTCTTTGATATACGTCCCGCGCACCCAGCTTCAAGTGAGAGATCTATGAACCAGACCGGTCTGCCTGCCCGCCGCGCCGCCCATCACCTCTTGATGGAGATCACAGACGAAGGCCGTTTGATGCCTGAATTGATCGTAGGTGGCGCTCTTGCGCGTTTGGAAAACGATGATCGCGCCCGCGCCCAGCGCCTTGCGACCGACGCCTTACGCGGCTTGGACCGTGCTGATCGGATGCTGAAACCGTATTTGAAAAAAGCACCCCCCTCGCATGTAATGAACGCATTGCGCCTTGGCGTGATCGAATTGTGCGGTGGCGAAGCCGCCCACGGTGTCGTCAACGCTTACGTTGAAATCGTCGCGCGCAACAAACGCACACAGACGATGAAAGGTCTTACAAACGCTGTTTTGCGCAAAATCGCCGATGATGGCCCTGCCGGTTGGAACAAACGTGCTGTGCCTTTGACACCGGGTTGGCTACGCCAACCATTGGTCGCCGCTTGGGGCCGCGACGCGGTTGAGGGTATGGAGGCTGCGCATTTCGCTGGTGCACCATTGGACCTGACGATCAAAGCCGATCCCGAAGCCGTCGCTGAAACTGTCGGCGGTGTAGTTCTGCCAACGGGTTCTGTGCGGGTCGCGAACGCTGGCCAAGTCTCGGCACTGCCCGGCTACGCGGATGGTGCATGGTGGGTGCAAGACGCAGCCGCTGCGATCCCTGTTATGCTGCTGGGTAATGTCCAAGGACAGAATATCTTGGATCTTTGCGCCGCACCGGGTGGCAAGACCATGCAACTCGCGGCTTTGGGTGCAAACGTCACTGCCGTTGATGTGTCAGAAAAGCGGATGGCACGCGTGTCCGAAAACTTAACCCGCGTAGGCCTAACGGCTGAGGTCATTGTCAGCGATGCCTTTGCATTGGACGAAGGCGGCTATGACGCGATCTTGCTGGATGCGCCCTGCTCTGCCACGGGTACGATCCGGCGTCACCCTGATCTTCCCTACGCCAAAGACGGCTCAGAGTTTGCCGCACTGATTGATCAGCAAGAAGCATTGCTAGATCACGCCCTATCCTTGCTTAAACCGGGTGGTCGCTTGGTTTATTGCACGTGTTCGCTGCTTCCCGACGAAGGCGAAGTGCAAGTCGAAGAAGCCTTGGCCCGGTTTGATGGCCTAACGGTGGAAACACCCGGCATCAAAGGCATCGACGCCGATTGGGTGACGCCCGAAGGCGGCTTGCGGCTGCGTCCTGATTATTGGGCAGAGCTTGGTGGTATGGACGGCTTCTATATGGCGGTTCTGCGAAAGCCTGCGTGACTTGAACGCAGGCTTGTTGCTATGGTTTGTCTAAGCGTTCGTGACGCGTAGACATCAAGGCGGCAAAACTTGGGCCAACCACAGACATGGCGGCAGCGCCGTATCCGTTTCATGCATCGGGTTCACGCCCGCCGTGCGGCCCGTGCCGACACTGCGACTGCATTCGTATCCGCCCCTGAACCGCACACAATTGGCCAAGTCGCACGCGGCCGCCAACTGATTGCGGGCAATTTTCTATTCTCTGGCTTGTTGGTCGAAGGGCCGGATCTTTCTATTTGGGACATCGCCCGCGACAACCCTACGGTCGCAGAAGAAATCCAAGGCTGCGAATGGCTGGATGATCTAGCAGCTGTCGGCGATGACCGCGCGCGCGACCGCGCTCAGGCTTGGGTATTTGACTGGATCAACCGCTACGGTGATGGGCGCAGCGATGGGTGGACACCCGGCATCACGGGACGGCGGGTCATTCGATGGATCAACCACGGGTTTTTCCTGCTGCGCGGTAAAGACAAAGCAGCGGGACAACTGTTTTTCCAAAGCCTCGCACGGCAAACCCTGTTTCTCTCGAAACGTTGGCAGGTCACTTCCCCCGGATTGCGCCGCTTTGAAGCGTTAACGGGCACCATTTACGCAGGGCTGTCGCTCGAAGGGATGGAACATCATATCCCACCCGCAGTTGCGGCCCTAAGTGCTGATTGCCAATCGCAGATCGACAAAGATGGGGCGATCAAAACACGTAACCCCGAGGAATTACTCGAAATACTAAGCCTGCTAAATTGGACCGCAAAGGCATTGACCGAAACGGGACGTGACGTGCCTGCACCTTTAAAAGCTGCGATTGAGCGTATTGCGCCAACACTGCGTGCGCTGCGCCATTCAGATGGCGGATTGGCGCGGTTTCACGGTGGCGGACAGGGTCTTGAAGGGCGGTTGGATCAGGCGCTTGCGTCCTCGGGTGTGCGTGGCAGCCCTGCAAAAGGTCTGCATATGGGGTATGCGCGGCTGACGGCTGGTCGCACCACGTTGATTGCTGACGCAGCAGCACCACCCAGCGGTGATGCTTCAGCTGATGGCCATGCCAGTACATTGGGGTTTGAGCTGACATCAGGGCGCAGGCCATTGATCGTCAACTTCGGCTCTGGCGCGCGGTTTGGCGTTGAATGGCGCAGGGCTAGTCGGGCAACGCCCAGCCACTCGACAATGATGATCGAAGGGGTTTCCTCTTCGCATTTGGCATCTTCAAGGGCGTCAAACCAAGCAGAAGAATTGCTGACCGATCTTCCCTCGTTGGTGCGCGGATATACGATCGAAGACACACAAGGTCGCAGGCTGGAGATGTCGCAAAACGGCTATCAACCCAGCCACGGCCTGACCCATGCACGCATTCTGCACGTCTCGGCGGATGGGCGCACGGTTGACGGCGAGGATATTTTGACCACGCTAGATGCTGCTGACAGTGCCATTTTCGACAAGGCAATGGTCCATGCAGGACCGATTGGCATTCCTTACGCGGTGCGTTTTCATCTGCACCCCGATGTCGAGGCAACCCTTGATATGGGCGCAACCGCTGTGGCCATGCGTCTCAAATCTGGCGAAGTTTGGGTGTTTCGGCATGACGGACAGGCGAAACTTAGCCTTTCTGCGTCAGTTTATCTGCAAAATGGGCGATTAAGGCCCCGCACGACCCAACAGGTGGTTTT
>Ga0075466_1000845_pt1 | contig 11342 bp, 8 predicted proteins | sample DEB08_DNA_16_FD_71486 | JGI IMG/M metagenome (GOLD analysis project Ga0075466, IMG submission 71486) | Aqueous microbial communities from the Delaware River and Bay under freshwater to marine salinity gradient to study organic matter... | ecosystem: Environmental > Aquatic > Marine > Coastal ... | reverse complement strand
ATCCAGCATTCATAATGCTGGGGTCGGTGGTTCAAGTCCACCCGTAGCTACCATCTCTTATTATCCTATCAACACCTAAAAAAGTATCCTCACGCCCTAGGCTTAGATACAAATCTAAAACTAGCATCGCCAACAAAAAAATTTCCCAGTACGTAACAAAACTCAACTCAAAGTGCTCTGAACCAACGCTTATTAACCCTGTCTATTTCTCACGCAACAATGTATTGACCAATGAAACCGCCATCAGCGCCATCACCACCGAGAAGGGCAAGGCCCCAATAATCATAACCGACCTCAGTGCATCCATGCCGCCGGCGGACAGCAGCACACCGATCAATAGCGCGAAGATCACTCCCCAGATAATGACATGCTTGGCCTGCTTTTGGCTCTGATTGCCACCCGAAGCCAGCGTGTTAATGATCAAGATTCCCGAGTCTGCTGAGGTGACCAGAAAGGTCATCAGCAAAACGACGATCACCACTGACAGGGCAACCGCCAGTTCAGGGGAGAGAATTAGGTTAATGGTTTTAAATAGCTGGGCTGAAATATCCGCATTAACAATGGCCCCCTGAGCAACACCAGATAATTCCAGATCAATCGCCGTGGCGCCGACAAAGGCAAACCAAACCAGACAGATCAACGAGGGAATAATCATCGCGCCAATCACATATTCACGGATGGTTCGGCCGCGAGATACTCGCGCTAAAAACAGTCCGACAAATGGCGCAAAGGCGATCCACCAGGCCCAGTAAAAAATGCTCCAAGCGCCCTGCCAACTCTGCAGTGCGGACGCAGGATCTGGGCCGTCGTCTGACCATACGGTGGTCGACATGGCCGGCATTGCCACTAGGTAATCCCAGATAGCGTAGAAAAAAGTTTGCAAGGCAAAAAAGGTCGCGCCGAATATGACAAAGAAGGCGATAACAAAGGCCGACAGGCCCATATTAATATTGGATAGCCATTTGATGCCTTTTTTAAGTCCAGACATGGCCGAGAGGCAGGAAGCACTGATGATAAGCACCAGACCAACCAACTGAGCCACCAGAGTCGGTTTGCCTCCCTCATCCACCAGCCACTGGGCACCACTAATATTGAAAAACCCTGAAGCCAGTTGAGAGACCCCATAACCGATGGTCACACTCAAGCCAACAATGGTCGCTAGAATCGCCACTATATCCACCACATTGCCTACCCCGCCTGACATGGCTCGACCAAACAAAGGCTGCAGTGCGCTGCGAATTGTTAGGGGTAAACCACGGTTGTAAGAGAAGTAGCCCAGAGACATGCCCACCACGCCATAACAGGCCCAGGGGGTCAGGCCATAGTGCAATAGCGCCCATTTATAGGCATTGCGGACATTGTCTTCATTGAGACTATTGGTAAGGCCCATAATCGTATCTGGGTTGTTTGCGAAGTGAAAGATCGGCTCGGCGGTGGAATAGGTCAGCATACCAATACCAATGCCGGCGCCAAACATCATCGACAGCCAGGTGAGCATTGAGAACTCCGGCTGTTCATCCACTTTGCCCAACTTTACATGAGCGGTGCGAGACCAGATGCCCAGCACCAAGCAGACCAGCGTGTAAAAGGCAGTGACATAAATATACCAACCAGCAAAACTGGCGGTCGTCCAATTCTGCATACTAAGCAATAACTCACCTGCAGCAGAGGGCGACAAACCTACCCAGATAACCAGTGCTGCGGTAAACAGCTTGGGGACCATAGCAACGACTCGATTAAACCCCTTGTAGAAGCCAGATTTTTCTGTGGCAATCGCAACAGCTGGTTGATTATCAATAGACTTTGCCTGGTGCAAAATATGATCTCCCCTTTAATGACGTGTAGTAATACTTGTCAGTTTTATAATTTTTTTGTTCCGGATCTACTAAAAATCCTAGCCCTATCGAAAACGTAGCTTATCACGGAACGCATCTACTCGAATTCGATCAGACGAAAGCGCACTTCTAGACAAGGGCCTTCGAATCTATGAACGGGCTAAGGTTCTACTTCAGGAATGAAACCCTACTCAAAACAAGATCAGTTAAGTTAGACTATCGCGATTAAGGGGACCTAATAATGATAAAAAAACCATCCCACTACCTTTTTACCCTAGGTTTTATTCTCGCCATAGCAACACTGCAGGCGAAAGGCCAACCCGAGGCTGTAGGCGCACTACTGTTCGATTCAGCGCCCATCGACAAACAGGGTCGGTTTACCAATTACCAGGCTGATCTCTCTCATGGCTCCGCGGCTGTCAGACTGTCTTTCTTTTTGCGCCGCATTGGCACAGTGTTTCGCAGCGATGAAGGAGCGCCCAAAAAAGTCGCTAACGATGGTAGTATCCTGCGCAATAATAGCGGCACTCCCACTGCCACCTGGATAGGTCATGCCACACTATTGGTGCAGATGGATGGAGTGAACTTTTTAACCGACCCTATCTGGTCCCAGACACCCAGTCCAGTGCCTTTTATTGGCCCCAGTCGCTGGGTTGATCCCGGCCTAGCACTGGAAGATTTACCCACTATCGACTTTGTGGTGATCTCACACAACCACTACGACCACCTAGATCTACCCAGCCTGCGTAAACTGGCTTCACTGAATTCTGAGACAGTATTTTTTGTGCCCCAGGGCAATGGCGACCTGCTGCGTAAAAATGGCATAGATCAGGTTAGAGAATTAAATTGGGGCGATACCGCCAGCTACAAAGGCACCACCATTCACTGTTTGCCAACTCAACACTGGAGCAAACGCAGCCTCACGGATACGCGCAAAGCACTTTGGTCCTCCTGGGCTATTACTGGAACAGAGCGGCGCTTTTACTTTGCCGGGGACACCGGCTATTTTGAGGGTTTTAAAGAGATTGGCGCCAAACTGGGGCCCTTTGATTTGGCTGCTTTACCTATAGGGGCTTATGAACCCAATGCCATGATGGAAGCCTCTCATATGAATCCAGAGGAAGCCGTGCAAGCAGCCATAGATGTACAGACGAATATCGCCGTCGCCATGCACTTTGGCACCTTTGATCTATCGGATGAGCCTATATCTGAACCACCGCTGCGTTTTAAAGCTGCCGCGAAAGAAACTATATTGGGCACCACTAATAGCTGGGTTTTAGATATTGGCGAGACACGAGAGTTTTAACCGCCCCTAGTAGAGAGCGTCGTTAGTGCGCAATCAGACTATCTAGACTGGCCACCAATAAACCCAAGCCTCCAGTCCAAATCGCGCAGGCGAGCAAATCAATCAGGCTAAACTTTAGCTTATTAGTACCGCTAACACCGGCCAGCATAGGCACCAGACTTCTCACAGCAGGTACTAAGCGACCTAAGACTATGGCGCCAGTGCCGTGCTTTAAAATAAAGTGCTCAGCCTTCTGCAGCTGACTGGCACGCTTCTTGGCAAATGCGGTGTTGTGCAGTTTATCGCCGAGCCAACGACCCAGGTAAAACCCAAAATGATCTGAGAGACAGGCACCGGCGAAGGCCAGAGGCAGAATCTGGGTCAATGTTAATACCTGTTCGCTATAGAGAAAAACCGCGACAGCTAATAAAACCGCGCCGGAGACCATAAGGCCAATGCCTGGGCAAGCCTCGAGAAATGCGAGGGGTAGAATTAGCATCCAAGCATTGTGTTTGTTGGCTTCGAGTAAGCCGATTATTTCATCGTTTATGGTATTTCTCCATTTCTTTGGGGGCTGTTAGTGCCAATTAAGGCTGGCCAGCCATAGCCATAAACTCTGCTATTAAAGGGTCATTGAGTTTTTTCTTAAAACAGCAGAGACCCAAATCAAATGGCGCAATGAGGGTTCCCGGCAACAATTCGATGCGATCTTTAACCGGACTGTTTTCCACTACAACATTGGGCGCTATACCAATGCCACAGCCCAGCGCCACCATACTTACCAGCGCCTCCTGCCCCGAGACCTGAGCATAGACATTGGGGCGACCGCTATATTTTTGCCGAAACCACTGCTCGAATCGTTTGCGCGCCACACCGTGCTCAGGAAGAATAATCGGTAAACTGGCCCAGTCGATGGTCTCTGCCTGCAGGGCTTTTTTCACTGCGCAGTTAATCATTGGCGCGGTAATCGCCAGAGGAACTGTCGCTATGGTCTGAAAGTGAATACGCGACGATAGCTCATCTGGCCTTGCAGCTATAGCTAAGTCCACTCTCTGATTTTTAATCTGATCAATACCATCGGCGGCGTCACCTGTATCCAGATTGATATCAATATTGGGATGGGCCCGACGGAATTTTTCTAATAAGGGCGGCAGATAAGAGTAGGAGGCAGTGACCGAACAGTAGAGTTTCAAAGAACCGCTAAGCTCTTTTTGCGATTGATTAAGGGACTGCCTTAAACTTTCAAACTGACTGATCTGCTGATCCGCATAGCTGAGTAGTTTCTTGCCTTCTTTGGTCAACAATACTGAGCGATTGTCGCGTATCAATAACTGGGCGCCAAGCTGTTCTTCCATCCGCTGAATCGAGCGACTCAGGGTCGAGGGGCTTACATGATAGGCCGCAGCGGTTTTACCGAAGTGCAGACTAGTAGCCAGATGCTGAAACAAGGTTAGTGATCGAATATCCATGGAGGCAGCTTAACCCTGCCCGGTCAATATTGCAAAATACGCAACGCTATGATGAACATATATCGTTTTAAGCAACACGGCTAATCGAGTATACTTGCCGGCCTTGTAAATTTAACAATCCACCGACTCCCGGTGGCCGGAGACTGAAAATGGCTAATTACTTTAATACCCTGAGCTTGCGCGACAAGCTGGCGCAGCTGGGAAAATGCAGATTTATGGATCGCAGCGAATTCACCGATGGCTGTGACTTTATCAAAGACTGGAACATCGTCATTATTGGCTGTGGTGCCCAGGGTCTTAACCAGGGTCTCAATATGCGCGACTCTGGCCTAAATATTTCTTACGCACTGCGCCCTCAGGCAATTGCCGAGAAGCGTCAGTCGTTTCTTTGGGCATCAGAGAATGGCTTTACTGTTGGCACCGCTGAAGAGCTGGTTCCGGCTGCCGATCTGGTTCTGAACCTGACCCCTGACAAGCAGCACACTGCTGCTGTCAACGCAGTTATGCCACTGATGAAGCAAGGGGCAACTCTCGCTTACTCACATGGCTTCAACATTGTTGAAGAAGGCATGCAGATTCGTCCTGACCTGACAGTTGTTATGGTCGCTCCCAAGTGCCCAGGCACTGAAGTACGTGAAGAGTACAAGCGCGGCTTTGGTGTTCCAACACTGATCGCAGTTCATCCTGAGAACGACCCACAGGGCAACGGCCACGCTATCGCTAAAGCTTATGCCTCAGCTACTGGCGGCGATCGTGCTGGTGTTTTGGAGTCTTCCTTTATTGCTGAAGTGAAGTCTGACCTGATGGGCGAGCAAACGATTCTTTGCGGCATGCTGCAGACCGGTGCAATTCTGGGTCACCAGCAGCTGATTAATCTGGGTGTCGACGCAGCCTATGCTCGCAAGCTGATCCAGTACGGTTGGGAAACAGTGACTGAAGGTCTGAAGCACGGCGGCATCACCAATATGATGGATCGCTTAAGCAACCCTGCGAAAATCAAAGCCTTTGATATGTCAGAAGAACTCAAAGTGACTCTGCGGCCACTGTTTGAAAAGCATATGGACGACATTATCGAAGGTGAATTCTCACGCACTATGATGGTCGATTGGGCCAACGATGACGCCAACTTGTTGAAGTGGCGCGCACAGACTGCTGACTCCTCTTTTGAGCAGGCTGCTGATTGCGATATCGAAATCACTGAGCAAGAGTTCTACGACAAAGGTATCTACCTGGTGGCAATGATCAAAGCTGGTGTTGAGCTGGCCTTTGAAACTATGGTTGCCTCGGGCATTATTGAAGAGTCTGCCTATTACGAGTCACTTCATGAGACACCACTGATCGCTAACTGTATCGCGCGCAACAAGCTTTACGAGATGAACGTAGTGATCTCTGACACAGCGGAATACGGTAACTACCTGTTTACTCACGCTGCTGTGCCACTGCTGCAAGCCCATGCTAGCTCACTGACTCTGGAAGACTTGGGTGGCGGTTTGGCTGATAGCTCTAACGCAGTCGACAATCTGCGTCTGATCGAAGTGAACGACGCCATTCGCGACCATGATGTTGAAATCATCGGCCACGAACTGCGCGGCTATATGACTGATATGAAGCGTATTGTAGAAGCGGGCTAAGACCGCTACTGTACTACTGCATAGTGACAACTTCATCGAATCAAGCCTGGCTCCCAGCGCTTGGTTCGGTGAATCATATAAGCTTCTCTAATAAGCCCCTCTAATAAGCTCCTCAGATACCCTCGCGATATGCATTACTATACAAAAACAGCTATTTATTAGTCGTTGTTTAAAAAGCTGTACGCAGAAAAATTCTAGGCCACCTTTGAAAAGATGCTTCAGACGAAGTGCGAAAAGAGTGCCGGGAAAAAGTTGCAGAGGAAAGTGTAGGAGAGGTTTTTAAGATGCTTTAAAGCATCATTGGGCGAGCCTATTGCCTAGGCCCGCCCGACGAGATTACTGCAGTCTTATGCTTTTCTTTCAGCACCCTTCAGTGCGTACCAACCGATGTAGATGTAACACAGCATTGGAACGATAAAGCTCAACTGAATACCCATGGTATCCGCTGCCACACCCTGAACCAAGGGAATCAGTGCACCGCCAACAATGGCCTGACAGACAAAGCCGGAACCTTTACTGGTCATGGATCCCAGACCTTTAACCGCAAGGGTAAAGATGGTTGGGAACATAATCGAGTTAAAGAAGCCCACTGCCAGAATCGACCACATCGCGACACTGCCGCTGGTGTTCATGCTGACCACGATCATGACGATAGCGATCAAAGCATTAATCGCCAGATACTTAGTGTCGGCAACATAGTTCATCAGTACTGCGCCAATCAGACGACCGATCATGGCCGCGCCCCAGTAGTAGGCAACCATCTCACCAGCTTCTGCTGTAGTCAGACCACCAATGGTGCTCTCAGAGAAGTAGTTGACCAAGAAGCTACCGATAGAGACTTCGCCACCAACGTAAAGAAAGATTGCCAGCGCACCCAATACTAGGTGACGGTGCTGCCAAACGCTGCCTTCAGCTTTCTCTTCGCTTTCCATATGGGTCAGGACTGGCAACTTGATGCTGCGGAATACAATCGCCGCGACAACTAGCAGAGCAGCAATCATCAGGTAAGGACCCTGAACTGCTGAAGCATCTGCAGCCACAACGCCGAGAATCAAGGCAGCACCAACGATTGGGCCTACAGTAGTACCGAAGGAGTTTGCGGCTTGAGCCAGATTAAGACGGCTTGCAGCGGTCTTCTCTGGCCCCAGTGCTGCCACATAAGGATTGGCTGCAACCTGCAGAATAGTGATGCCACTGGCCAGAACAAAGAAGCCAAACAGGAACAGCGGGTAGAGGTGCAGACTGGCCGAGGGGTAGAACAAACAGCAACCCGCAGCGGTGGTCAGCAGACCAATAACAATACCCTGCTGATAACCGACTTTATCGATTAATCTTCCAGCAAAGGGTGAAACAATAAAGTAGGCGCCAAAGAAACAGAACTGCACCAGCATGGCTTGGGTGTAGTTGAGATCAAATGACTCTTTTAAGAACGGAATTAAAATATCGTTTAAAACCGTGATAAAACCCCAAAAGAAAAACAGACATGTCATCGCGATAAACGCAAACGTTTGCTTTCCCTGAACCTGACCCTCTGCAACTTTTGCGGATGATGCTTCTGGTGTTGAACCTGCCATGAGACCCCCTCTTTAAATAAATAGTTGAGTTAATAATTTGAATTATTGTTTTAAATATTGTTTTGGATAAATTCTTGTTAAGCGGAGGGTAAATCGCAATAAAGCTAGGTACAACAACTATTCGTTGAATGGGGCCTTCTTTAGGCTTGAATGCCAGTTTATTTGCCTGTTACTCCCCTGAGCTAGGAGAATCGAGGAAGCGAGCCCAGTCTGCAGGGGTGTCTATATCCACTGCCGCACAGGGAAGGTCGATTTCCACAAGGTCGATATCCGACCTCTGCAAGATCGCTTTAGCGCCACTATCACCTGACAATGCCCTTAGCTCGGCATATAGACTGCAGGGAAAGAGTGCCGGCACACCGCGACGGTCAGCGTAATAGGCAGAAACTGTATTGCCGCCATCAAACGCATCTAGCAACAAATTCAGATCATCAATGGTAAGGGCAACTTGATCGGCTAAAAGAATTAACAAACCATCAGACTGAGGATCAATATTTTCCACGCCGACGGCAATAGATGCGCCCAAACCCTGTTGCCAGTAATTATTCAGAATAACCTTAGCGCCTGAAATCTGCGGTTCAATCTGTTGATGGTTGGCGCCCAGCACAACCGAAACCCGACCGGAACAAATTCCATTGGCCTTATCTATGCAGCGCTGAACCAGTGACGTGCCATGGTGACTAATCAACTGCTTGGCAGACCCAAAACGGCTGGCAGCCCCTGCCGCAAGAATTAGCACCTCTATATTCAAAGTCATTAGCTATTTTCAGTCACTGTTGTAAGCACGCCACTCAAGGACTGACCGGCAGTGCCCTGCAATACAGCATGGCACTCCGCCAAAATAGACAGAGCTATACCCTCAGGCAATTCAGCCCCAAGATTTAATCCGGCCGGCCCAGCAAGGGGAATGCGCAGCTCTGGCTCCCCAAGTTGCGCTAATGCCAACACCTGATGCTTGCGAGAGTCGGGGCCCAACAGCGCCAAATATTCTATAGCGCTGCTCTGCAATGCTCTAATTGCGTCCGCATCCATCTGTAGGTTGTGGGACATTACCACTGCGGCATCCCAGTGAACTGCGGATTTATGCTGCATTAGCTGATCCAGCGGCTGGCGAAGAATCTGATCCGCAGACATAAAATACCCACGGCGGCCATTGGCCGGTCGCGAATCCCAGAGGGTCACCGTCCAACCCAATGTTTTAGCCATCTGCACAACTGGCTGAGCGTCGACACCAGCGCCGATCACCAACAGATGGGGCGGTGGGCTCAGCTTGGTGAGCAACCACGTCTGATTATCTTTTTCTTTTAATTCTGGGGAGCACCTTTGAGCGGAACAGTCCGGAGATAGCTGAGAAATTTCCCAGTGATTCTCGACAGTCCCATCAGTGGCAATAAGCTGAGAATAGAGGCCTATTCCACCCTGACTTAGATGTTCATAAACCGCAATTAGATCGAGATAGTTAAGCTCGGCCAAAATCGGCTGTAACACAATATGCACTGTGCCGCCGCAGCCAATACCCAGCTGAAAGGCAATATCGTCTTCATCACCACCATCGTAACTCACTGTCAGAGTCTGCTTACTCTGCATCACCCGTGCCGCCTGACGCTGAATATCCGCTTCTAAGCAACCGCCGCTGAGCAGTCCAAACTGTTGCCCGAGATCATTAAACAGCATCATCGCGCCAGCTCTGCGATAGCAAGGCCCAACAGTTTTATACACAGTCGCCAGCACCCAGAGATGCTCGTCGCGACGAGGGTACCAATGTTTTAACAGCTCGGTGAGATGGTTGTTCATGGCATTGAGACTAGCAGCAGCCCAAGCAACTAGCTAAGCCTCAAGGGAAGATCACGTAGACGCTGCCCACTGGCCTTAAATACCGCATTGGCCACTGCTGGCGCCAAGGGCGGCAAGCCCGGCTCGCCGACACCCTCCGGATGTTCCTGACTCTCCACTATATGCACCTCAACCTCCGGGGCATCGGCCATACGTAACATCGGGTAGTTATGGAAATTGCTCTGCTGAATCACACCATTGACCAATGTTATCTCGCCATGGAGCGCCGCCGTGAGGCCATAGATAATGCCCCCCTCCACCTGATCTCGAACAATTCCCGGATTGACCACCATGCCGCAATGAATCGCCGCGGTGACTTTGTGCACAATAATCTGTCGGCCTTTAATCGAGATCTCAGCGATCTGCGCCACTGCCGAACCAAAGGAACTGTGAGTGGCCAGGCCATGGAAATGCCCTTCCGGCAATGTTTTGCCCCAACCCGCCTTAGCCGCAACCAGCTCCGTAGCTTCGATAAGCCGCGGATTGTTTTTCATGTTGGCGAGGCGAAAATCGAGTTCATCGATACCGGCGCTCTGGGCCAGTTCATCAATAAAAGATTCTTTAAAAAAGGCATTAGATGAGTGCCCTACCGAACGCCAAAAGCCGGTGCGCAACCCCGGGTCCTGAGTCACATGGCGCACCGCTTTGTTCGGCGTATCATAGTCAGAATAAATACCATCTCCAGCACTGGGGTCGGCAATAAAGCGATTAAATATAGGCCGGCCAAGCTTGCTCAACCAGTCGACAAAACCTTTGTTGAGATAGTCGGGAGCCAGCGCATCGACCCACTCATCGAGCATATAACCCATAATGTTTGGACCCACCCGGCGCACAGCCCAGGTTTCAATAAGTCCCTGCTCAGAGACGCCAGCCTGCATACGCACTAACGCTGCAGGACGATAGAAGTCATTACTCATATCATCTTCGCGGCTCCATACCAGCTGAATATTGCGCCCGGTTTTCTGCGCAATCAGCACCGCTTCGGCAACATCATCACCGAGGCCGCGACGACCAAAACCACCGCCTAAAAAAGCCGGATGCACTTTTACCTTATCGGCATCGAAGTCGCCGTAATAGACCGCGGCGCCGGCAGAGGCTTGGACATTTTGAGTGCCCAGATAAATCGCGCAGCTGTCGCCATTCACCTCAACGGTGCAATTCAACGGTTCCATAGTGGCGTGAGCTAGATACGGTGCGTAATAATCGGCGGCAACCACTGTCGCGGATTGATCCAACAACTTATCACCCTCACCTTCATCACAGCACTCCAACCCTTTCTGACTACTGTCATTGAGGGTTTCGTTAAACTTGTTATAGATACTGTCTGATGACCAAGAGCCGAGTTCGGTTTTCTCCCAGTTCAGCTCAAGGACTGCGGCGGCCTGTCGCGCTTGCCAGTAAGACTGAGCGACAACCGCCACACCACTTTTAATCTGAACCACATCCACTACGCCGGACCGTTTTAGTGCAGCTGAGGCATCGAAGCCCTGCAATGTCGCACCCAATACAGGAGATCTCACCACCACTGCCCGATAGAGATTTTCCACTTCCGCATCTATGCCAAACTCCGCGGTTCCAGTGGATTTGGACAGGGCATCCAAACGCGGTCGCTCACGGCCAATTTGCTCAAACTGTTCAGGGCTTCTTAAGGGTGAATTTTCTGGCACCTGCATTAAGGCCGCCACAGCGACAAACTCACCAAAGCCATAGAACTT
>Ga0075466_1000840_pt1 | contig 11405 bp, 4 predicted proteins | sample DEB08_DNA_16_FD_71486 | JGI IMG/M metagenome (GOLD analysis project Ga0075466, IMG submission 71486) | Aqueous microbial communities from the Delaware River and Bay under freshwater to marine salinity gradient to study organic matter... | ecosystem: Environmental > Aquatic > Marine > Coastal ... | reverse complement strand
GACGAACTCTATCTTCATCCCGTGCATAAATACCAGTTCCGCCATCAAACAATGCGGCAAGATTTTTGCACGGCGCGGGTGGTCCATGCGGGTGGTGATCTGCGAAGAGCGCTCGTTTTTGGGGGTTCGCATTTGGCGAATCGCGTGATATATGTTCCCGGACAGACTGTCTACTGTCGTCCTCCCGACTGGCCCCCACCTTGGTGGGGGCCTTTTTTATTCCCAGATCGTTGCTGGACCGTAATCGTTCGCCATTTCCATGATACGTTTGATGTTCATCTCGCTCAGATTGACACCGTGGTGCATGCGAGACGTTGTCTTCATGTTGGCACGCATCGAGGCTTCCTTTGTCTTTTCCGTGATTTCAGCTTTGCCGCGGTACTTTATGTTAAATTCCGCAATCTCGCGATCGATTTCCCGAACGGACAAACGGTCACCGCTGTCAGCTGCTTGGTAGCGCCTTGATAGCAACTGGGAGCGCTTCTTTTTTATCGCATTGTCCACGCGTGACAGGGCGGAGTTTATGTCCAGCTGACGGGAATATGCAGCGGGCATAAAACCAACAGCCTGTGCCAAGATACTCGCAGGTGAAATGTCGTCGATTATGGGGTCACCTCGCAGTGTGCGTACCCCCTCTTGGCTATATCTCGCAGCTCTGAACACGTTTGCAATCGACGACGGTAGGGCAGCCTCGGTACCGCGCCAGATTTCACCCTCTGAGAACAGATCGAGCACTCGCGTTGCATATTTGTTGCTGATACCGATCACCGGCCCACCCAGACCTTCAATCAGTCTCCACAACGGCGGTTGGTCCTGAGAGTTCAAACCTGCACGGTAGAAGGGCTCACCGAGGCCAATCCGCTCCGACACCCGCACGCCGGTGATGTAGTCAAGCATGCCGTAGGCACCCTGCTCACCGAGCGCCATCCGTGTCATTGTCTTGAAGTCTTCCTCATCATCGTCCGCGAGAGCGTCGTAGAGCCAACCGATCTGCTGAACGAGCGGTAGACCAAGCGCCCCAGACGTTAGGCTCAGGGCCCCCATCATGCCACCCAGCTGCATACGTGCAATGCGAATATCCTCTTTTGCCACCGCTCGATCTTCTTTTGACATTGCGGCAAGTTCAGCTTTGTTTGGCAATGAGCGCATCAGCTTCTGATACAACAGGTTGTACATGGCCAGAGAGTGGCGTTTGTAGAGGTACAAAATCTTACCAATGTCAGACTGCGAAGCCTGCGGACCGGCCGCGGCAAACATCGGACCGTTTGTCTTCTCTGCGGTGACCATGGCCTCTTTTGCAGCCGAGCTGTACTGAGAATCCGAAAAGGTGAGAGAGCCATCCTGCAACTTTTTGGTGAGCTGCTTTATGGAGAAATCACCTTTGTTCTCAGCCTTTGCGATCTTCTGCAGGGCGAGATGGTATTTTGACACACCAGTGATTTCCCGTGTCACTCTTTCCAAGGTGCTTTGCATGACACCGGACGCCGCAAGCAATTTTTTGAATGGCGCGAACGGGCCGACCATGTCTTCACCAGCTGTCAAATCTTGGCTGAGGGATCTACCGAACAGACCGTTTATACGCCCGGCCTCTTGGAACGCCTTCATGTAGCCGAACTTGCTTGCCGGATCGCTCAGATCAAGATGGTCTGTTCCGAACTCGAAGAACCTGCCTTTTTTCCGGAAGCTCTCAATCTGCCCTTGTGAGGTGATACGCTCAGCGTCGATGTATCTACCAGAACCCGTGATCATTCGAGTCGCGATACCAAACGCCTGCATTGTCGCCTTGGCCCCATGTATCGGACCCATCTCCGTGAAGGCATAGACTGGCAATGTGGCAAGGACCAACAACGCTGACGATATGTTGGCAGCCAGCGTGAGGGCCCATGCCCCCGTGGTCAGGGTTTGGGATACAGTCCCCTGACGGTTAAACGAGGATGTGGTGTAGCTCACAAGCGCATCGTACAATGCACGTGCTTCTTCAACATCCCTACCTCTTTCCACCGGATCCTTTTTACTGCTCGATCCAAACGCCTTGTATTCTTCGGATAGATCCAATTTTGCCTTTGAGAACCTTGCCCCAAACTCGAGATCGACAATGTTGCTGGCGATTCGCAGTGAGTTGTCTCGGATATTCGAAATTGTGTCACCCGGGGTGAGCCCCTGCTCAAGTGGTGAAATGTCTCCGATAAAACCACGCGTACCCTTGCGCACTCTGAACATCTGCATGAACGACGTCTCCGGAGCTGTATCCAGAATCATTTCAAGCACTGCATCCCGTACAGACTTGTCGAGCGATGAGCCCTCAATCTCTGCCAGAATACGAGACGACATTTCCAGAGGCATTTGGCTACGCTTGTTTCTGTCGTTCTGTTGATAGGGAGTTATCGACGACAGATCGATTGCATAGGCGGCAGGTTGGCTTTGTAGAAATCTTATCGCCAAATTTCTCTCACGTGAGGATTGGAACGAGTGTGTCCAATACTGCACATCTGGTTCGGGCCCAATGCGTTTACCGTTCTCGTCAACATCGACCTTCTTTGGATCGGCACCGTAGTACGATAGCGCATAGTCCCCTGTCCGCGAAAGGGTCTGATATGGCGTTACACCGTTTCCGCCGAACACCTTGTCGTAAATTTTGCCGTATATTTTTTCCTGCAGTGCACGATTGGTTGGCAACAGTGCCTCAAGGCGGGTCTTCAGGGCACGTGCAAGGTTCTTTGTGAGAACCTCCGGGATTGCAAAAATGGTATCCATGGCCTTGCGACCAAGTGGACCAAGACTCTGGTACCCACGCATCACTTCGTCGAATGCCGCGAGTTGATCGGCGTTTTCTTGGAAACCTACAGACGCCTCCGAATTTCCCGGAATACCGATGCGGTTATGCTGATCCATTGCAGCATTGAGATCGTCTCGCGTCTTGTAACGTGAGGATTCCACCGTTCTCGCATCGCCTGAAACGGGATCGATCTCGTCGTATTTGTACGAGAACCCGACATACTCGGATCTATTTTTTCGCGGGTCTGCTCCGAAACGTGTTGCCATGAAACGCACGTCGTTGAACGTGTCGATCAGATTCAAGTTGTTCTTCACCCACTCGTTTACGAAAGCAAGAGATTCTGTAACCACGTCGAGTATGCGACTCTTTGCGGCTTTGTGCTCGTTGACCAGCTCTGGGATGACACGTGCGTTTTTGGGAAAGAACGGCTTTGCAGCGTCCCCGATATAATCGAGCGGCATCGACAACCACATGATACCGGCTTTGTATTTCGTTGGCATGCGTAAATCTCGCAGGTGGCCTTTCAGCACTGCGGAATCGGCAGGTGTGATTGTTTTCACCCTGCTGCTGAAATCGTTTAACACCTTGCGTGCGCCAAGGGGGCGGAACGAAGACGCCATGATGTCACCAGCCCCGCGATCTTCCGGGGATGTGGCAATCACCGCATCAAGCGCGAAATCAATAGCGTCGGTCATAGAACCCAGCGGTTTTGACTCCATGCCCATGAGACGACGGAGGAAGTTTTTGATCCGGTTGGTGAACATCTCCCAAGCTGAGAACTTGTCCCCGTCAGGGTTGAGCAATGACATCTCGCGGCGGAACTCTGGGTTGGTCAAACCTTCGGCGATAAACTCCTGCAGGTTCTCAGAACCGTTGAAGCCCGGCTCGGTCTGGGGAGCTATCTTATCCATCAATACGGTAAGCTGACGCGTCAATGGGTGGGAAGGATTGCGCGTAACGCGGTCCATTGCAGCGTGGGATGCTTCGTGTAGCATCGTGGTCACGTCTAAGCCGGAAGACTCGTTGATAAGAATCGAGCCACCGTAGAGCTGTGCCAGACCAACCGCCTCGTCGCGCCCTTGGCGTTGCGCATCTTCGATGGCTTCAGGTGTCATGTTTGGAATGAACACACCCATGGCAGCACCGCGTTGGTCTGGTGTTCGAGCTGGACGCATAACAGATTCGACCTGTGCCATGACTGACTCAGGGACGATCTGCACTTTCGTACCGCTAATCGCAGTAGACAGTTTTCCGGCAAGCTTGGCGTCGTATTTGTTTGTCGCCGTTGCTTTTATATTTCGCAGGGCACCCGCGACGTCGCCAGCACGAAGGTATTCTAAAACGCGAGGGTGGAGCGGTGCACCGTTTGTCGATTTGGATCGGAAGATGGCCAACGTGTCGTCAAGATCGGACAGGTTTTCTTGTGGCAATCCGAAATCTTCGGCCGTGTCTGCGTCATATGGGATCTCGTCTGTTTCCGTGATCGACTCACGATATGCTCGTTCAGCATCAAGCTGCTTAGCCATGGTAGTCTTACGCACATCTGCATTTGCAGATGTGGTTGCATAATCTCGAGGGCGGTGCATTGCCTCAATGTCACGCATGGCTGCTATCGTCTCGGGACTCAAGTTCTTACGCACCCACGCGACTGCTCTCTTGGCAGGTTCCGTTCCGGTGTCTTTGTAATACTCCAGATCAACCTTCATCTGAGGCGTGATGGCACCCTCACCTGCAAGTATGCTATCCGCGTTTCTGAACTTTGGCACCGAGCTTTCACCAATAGCGGCGAAATCACTAACGATCGCATGGAGTGCGGACCCCACATCTGGATGGTTTTTGAAATACGCATGTGCGTAGTATTTATCCGATACTTTCTTGCCCTTTGCCCGTGTTGGCGGGTTCTCCAGAAGAGACAACACTGCGGTTTTGTCCCGCACTGAGGTTGGCATCTGTTCAACATCTGAACGTAATTCACGTGTCTGTGCCACCATTTCACGAGACGAGTTTTCGATAAACTTCTCAGCGATCCGATTTTCCAACACCCTGCTTGCGGCGGGGTCGTCCGGTGTGAGTTTTGTCGGAGCGGCGGTTTGTGGCGCGACTCGCGGTGCCGGCACTGGGCGCACAGGTTTTGGAATAACTTGCCCTGCTGTACCAAGCTCTGCGCCGGGAATAGCGCCGGTCATCGGTTGGCGAGGTGCCGCTTCGACAAGGGGTTTCGGTGCTGGTGTGAAGTTGGGTTCAATTCGAGCCATGCCGGTATCTTCGAGCGCGGCCTGTAGAAACCGATACGGGTCTTCCTGAATTTCACTTTTGCGTTCGGGGAACATATCAACCAAGTCGCTCACGGTATCCGTGAGCGTTTGCACACGTGGCGCACTTGCTCGATAGAGTGCAGCACTGGCTTTTTGGACTGCTTCCGCCAGCGCCACTTCTTCTGGGTTCTTAGACGCCTTGGCTTGCATCATATCCCACGAGCTCCACGTCTTAGGTGACTTTCGTTGGTGTGGCAAACCTCCCTGATCGGGTCGGACAGCGAAGAGTGCGTCGTAATTAGCCGCGGCTTGATCAAGCACCCGTTGGGCCTCGAGCTCGGCTCCGGATGGCTTCATCTTGGATAAGATTCCAAAATCGCCTGTCTCTACCTGCCACCGCTGTACAGCGGCGGCCTCTTCTGGAGTTAGCGGGTTCAGGCGAGGCTGTTTTGGGTTCAGTAGCGGCATCGTCACCGAGGGTTCAGCCATAGGCTCGGGCTCGGGCGCGGGTGTGGGCTCAGCAAACAGATCGCCCTGCACAGCTGGAGACGGTGCTGGCTTGGCTGCTGCCGTTGGCTTGGCTGCTGGCGTTGGCTTGGCTGCTGGCGTTGGCTTGTCTGCTGGCGTTGGCCAAGCTGCATCATGCTCGTCCGGGCGGAGGGATGCCTCGGGCGTTGGCTCAGGCGCAGGTTCGCCCTGCGCAGCGGCCATTTCGAACGCGTCGCTTTCAGATAGAATATCTTCGCGCTTCTGCACGGGTGGGGTACGCAAAGTGTCGATGAACCGCCGGGTGTTCTGTGCGATCTCTTGCAGTTCGGGCCGCCCATCGGCAATGGCAGCTTCGGTGAACGATTCCAATTGATCGGCCGCTTCGTCCCGAGAAAGCGCGTTGTTCTTGAAAACGCGGTAGGTTCTGGCCGAGGACGGAACACCAAGTGCATCAAGTGTGCGGGTTGTGATCGGTTGATTTGGATCCAAAACGCTCTGAATATCAGGTGCCGTCGCAGCTGCTTCTGCCTCAGCTTCTGCTTCCGTTTCTGCTTCTGCTTCTGCTTCCGTTTCAGGGGCGGGTACGATTGTGGTCTCGGGGCGCTGACCAATCGGATCATCGTCAAACTTCTCACCCGTGTCCGGGGTCACAGCAGGGGGCAGCGTTTCTTCTTTTGGTGCCCGGTCCAAAACTCCAGAAACTCCGCCGAACACACCGCCCAAGGTACCGCCGGCAACGCCAGCATCGAGGTATTCTTTGTAAGCGTCGGGGGAATCAAGATCGAGCCCGGCCTGTTTGCGTTCAAGAACCTGCTGTCCCACCTCTGTGGCAGCCTCTGCTGGGATATTTTTCAGCAGGGATGCAATCACACCCTTCGAAGCACCACCGACTAGGAGCAGGTTGGACGCCGCTTCGAGAGCCGTTTGCCCAACGGCGGTGAGAGCCGCGCGGGATGTGTCAACGTCTGGTAGTTCACCCGCTGCGACCTGACCCTCTTGCCGCTGGATGTTCGATCCAAACAGTTGTGGGTAAGACGCAGCGACGGTGCCAATGGCAGTGGCAACTGGAAGTGAGGCACCAGCAAGAGCAGCGGCACCAGTGCCAGCAAGGGTAGCACCGATGAGGGGGAGTTGTTCCCCTATGAGTTCACCAGCGTATGTAAACCCAGAAGACAAACCTCGAACTTTTCGGAAGTCTGCGGACTCCATCAAAGAAGGATCTGTTGCCAATATCGCACGCTGCCGTTTCGCAGCTGCGTCTTCCAAGTAATCGCCGATACCTTCTAGGCCGGCGTATTCTGCAGCGGTCCCCAAAGTTGATTGGAACTGAGGAATGCCACGTTTCAAACCCCGACCGATAGCAGTTCCCGCTTCGGGGTCATACTCTTTGGTCAAACCTGTCCGCTGTTCAAAGTCCTGCTTGTACGCGAGTTCGTCACGCTGCAGGATACCCTGCATGCGCTGCATCTCGGTGGGCGAAGGCTCGTCTCCGGAAATGGTAAACTTGTAGTTTTTACCGCTGAGAAATCCGGGAATGTTATATTCGCCCATGGGAACCTCTAAATGTTAATCAGCCACATTATGCGCTATTTCTCCTGAGCCCGCAACATCAGGGGTTCCCATTGGGTTCAGTCCAACACCCATGCGAGTGATTGCGCTCCGTCGACCAACAAGCTCCCCGAGCTTCTCTTGCTGGCGATTGCGATCTATGACAAGTTTTTCAGGCGGGGATCTTCCCCAAGTTGACGAGTTATTGATATCAGCCTCTAGCTGTGCCAACTTATCCTCCGCGCGGAGGATATCAGGCTCAAGTGCCGTCAGCGCACGAACAATGTTTGCGGATAAGCCGGGTTTGGGTGCCTTGCCACCGCCGCCACCGCGTGCCGCCAATGCACCCCGTTTAAGTGCCATTTGGTCGGCCATTGCCTTGCGTTCTAAGAAGTCTTGGCGAGCTTTACCAAGAGCATCGAGCCCGACAGTTGTTGCCTGACCAAGAGCTTGGCCGAATGTGGGCGCTTGCGACGAAGCAAGTGCCGCACCAAAGCGTGCCAAAGCCAACCACTTGTCCTGTTGCAACATGCGATCTTCAGAGCTTTGTGGTGGTGGAACCGAAATTCCGCCGACCGACGCTCCGCCACCGCCCGGTGCCCTTTGTATTACCGCAGGTGCAGTGTCAGTCAAAGCAGGTGCAGTGTCAGTCAAAGCAGGTGCAGTGTCAGTCAAAGTAGGTGCAGTGTCAGTCAAAGTAGGTGGTAAGAGTTCTCCCGGTGTCATATCTCCGAGATTTTGTGGTTGGGGTTGCGCGGCGTTCGCCCCAAAATAACCCTCATTGGCCAACATAACTGCATCACCTTGCCAGTCCCCAGCTTGATCCAAGTATTGTTGACCTATCTCTGGAAGACCCAAAACCGAGGCTCCTATACCGGCCGCGGCGGAACCCCCTGCCATTACGGACTGGGGAATTGAGAGGGCTGGACCCAAAACATATTTGTCGGCCAAGGCGGGAACTATTTCTCTAAACGGACCTCCAAGTCTGGATATCTTTTGAGCCGTGGTTTCACCCTCAACAGCGCCGGGATCCGGTTGGAAGTAAGGGTCGTAGTAAACGGCTGGAGTTTCACTCGGCACGTTCTGGACCGCTTCTCTAGGCGGACCGATTAGAGATTGCCGTATTCCGACCATGTCCAACTTAGTGGCATCCATGGTTTGGGGCTGGTAGCTGCGATCAACTTCAACCATCGGCACGTTCTGGACCGCGTCTGGTGTCAGCGATGCAATCAAAGATTCAGCAGGGGTCGCCATGGACGACACGCGAGGACCGCGGTTGGCACCGATCTCCTGTGCCCGCTCGACTTCACGCATACGTGCAATGTCCATTCCGGCGAGACCAAGGGCTGCCGGATCTGCATATTCGGGTCGTGGGGTATAATCGGATGAGCCGCCGCCCCGTTGTCCCATTTCAAGACGTTGTGGAACAGTCAGGTCGGACCCTCCAACATCGAGAAGCACGCCAGACATCGGACCCTCTATCATTTGATCCATTGCATAGGGGCCCGGGCGTGGCATATTACCGTCAGCTTTTAGACCGGTTAGTTTTTCCGGATAGACATTGCCATAATCCAGCTGATCCGTGAAGCTTTGGATCGACGGTGACGTCTCGCCGCTTGGTGATGTCAGTCCCGATCGCATCGTGTCTATACCAAGAGACTCTTCCAAATAACGCTGGTTCAAGTCTTCCTGTGTCGGCATGGTCACAGAATATCCGGACGGATCCATTTCCAACATACGGTTACGTTCAATTCGACGTGCATGCTGTTCGCGAGCTTTCGGATCAACGCTTTTCAAATACTCGTCAGTTGTCATACCAAGACGATCCGCCATCAATTGCACAGCGGGATCAACCTGAGATTTGTAATCCTTCAAATCGCGGCTTATGCCGGCGAGACCGCCCTCTTGCATTGCTTGGACCGGTGCAGCGCCTGTTTGTGGCATTGCGCCAGCTTGAGGCGTCAACGCCCCTGTGTTCTGAGTCACATCGCTTTGTGGAGCCAGACTGCGAGCCATGTCCGCAATCCCGCCCTGTGGAACACCAGACGCGTTGACTGCATCTTGGGCAACCGTTGTGGTCGGAGAGCCTTTTTCGAGAGCCGCCGCATTCTCCATGCGGGTTCGACGTTGGAGCTCTGTCATCACCAGAAACGGAGGAGCGTTCCCCGACGGGGACTGCATCTCATTGACGAGCTGCTGCTTCGACAAGTCTTTGAGCTGCTCCTGCAGCTGGAATAGGTTCATCATCCCTGCAACCCTTTGTAAGCACCGATGGCCTGAATGCCCGTGCCAATGATCTCACGTCCAGCATTGGCTGGCGCATATGTGGTTTGAGTCTGAGAGAGTTCCGTGGGAACCCCCTGCAAGATTGCTGACATACCCTGAAGCTGTTGCTGTGGGAACGCCTGTTGACGCAAGAAGTCCTGATAGGCCATGTCCATTGCAGCCTGTCGTCGAGCCTCGTCCGTTTGACCGAGAGCTTCGAGCATTTGTGCACCTTGGACATCGGCTGCTCGTTCAGTCTCACCCAATCCAGCCATCTGCATAGCCTGCTCGCTACCAAACCCGAGGGCCTGCAACTGCTCTTGTGTGGCGCGGGCTTGTTCGGCAGCTTGAGATTCTTGCACGCGTGCGCCTTCACCGATACCGAGTTCTTGGGCCCGGGCGCGTTCAGCCAGCTGGGCCTCTTCGCGTGCCATCTGAGCCGCGCGATCTTGACCAAACATGGACTGTGCGTCCTGATAGGCACCCTGCATCCCGGTGGCGTATATGTCACCCATCTCACGTTGCAGTGCTTCTTCAGCAAGGGCTTGTTGAACGGCAGATCGTGATCCGCCAAATGCCCCAGCTTGCACCGCTTGTGTGTCGCGCGCACCCTGTCCAATGTCAAACTGTCGACGAGCTTCCTGCGTCTGCCGGTTCAAGACATTCTGGATATACGGTGACATGTATTGCTGCGCAGCTTGTGGTGTGAACATATCAGCAGAGCCGAGCTGCCCCTGAGTGGTGTCTCCCGCTGTGAACTGATAAGGCTGTGCACCCGCTGCGATCTGTTGCGCTGCGCCGATGTTACCACGAGTCACATCCATGGCTTGACCAAGGCCTGCAATTCCAGATTCAGCTACGCCGCGCGCCATCTCTGCAGATCGCATTTGGTCTGTACCCGGCCCCGCGATGCGCTGGCCTTGGTACAGAGGTGCTTGTACGCTGGGATCGTAAATTGCCGAAGCGTCCGAAAGGAGCTGACCGTAGTACGGCTCTGACTGTCCAGTGATGCGAGTGCTGGTGACCGTTTGATCGGTCGGTGCGCTTCCCTTACCCATGGTCTATATCCATCCTGTATGCAATGTAATCGGGTCTCCACCCGAATCTACGGAGCCAACGGCCCCAAGCTTTGCGACCATAGCCTTCGAGATGAGTGCAGTCGTTTTGTTTTGCGTAACGCAACAAAGTTTCATGTGCTTGCGGTAACCACTCGCGCATTCGCGAACCACCGATCCAGTCCATTGCGAGAGCTCTGCATTGGGGGTATCTGACAATCCGTGTCGTTATTGCAGCGACCGGGGTCATGTTATCGGCGGCTATCCATAGCAAGAGGGCTCCGGAATCTAAACTATCTTTGATGTCAGATGGGTCAAATTTCCCATCTGCCGTAGCGATGGCCGACGCTAAAAGAGTTTTAGCCTCGGGCCAAACCAGACCTACATGTTCTGGGGGCACAGCACCAAAGGTTAGTCCATTGCTCATACCGGCATCATGCCCCCAGCTGCGACAGCTTTGGGTTGTTCCATTTTACCCGTGCGGGCTTCTCGAACACGACCCATCATGCGATCCAACTCTGCAGCGCCTGCGTCTGTGGAGCCGTTGCCGAGACCGCTCACAACGTCAGCGGGGATGACGAACTCACCATCGCTGAGTAGAACATCGGAACTACCGTCGTCCATTCTTGCGGGGATCATGTCAGACATGCCATCGCCGGGCCCACGAACTGCGCCAGCGTCGCCCTGTGGCGCGCGACCAGATTGTACATCGTCGACCAACTTGCGTAGCGCTTCTTCCCCGTAGGTTTGCACGAAGGCTGCGAGAATCGGAGCAGCCTGCTCTTCAGGTATCCGACCTTGGACCGCAGCAATGGTGCCCTCGACGATCGCTTTCTCATTCATGGGCGGTACCGCTTGTGGTGCTGCTGCAGCCGCAATGTCTGCCAGACCGCCACCTTGCATCGCAATCGGAGACTGACCGGTTGGGCTAAACTCAACCATACCACCCTCTGCCATTTTGCGTGGGCCAAAATACCCAAACTCTGGGCTCACACCGGGATTGTATCCGACCGGCGG
>Ga0075466_1000837_pt1 | contig 11446 bp, 5 predicted proteins | sample DEB08_DNA_16_FD_71486 | JGI IMG/M metagenome (GOLD analysis project Ga0075466, IMG submission 71486) | Aqueous microbial communities from the Delaware River and Bay under freshwater to marine salinity gradient to study organic matter... | ecosystem: Environmental > Aquatic > Marine > Coastal ... | reverse complement strand
AATCTGCTTCAAAATAATTATTCAATACCAATGGGTTATTTGTTTTTTCATCCAATATTGCAGTCAAATTATGCCCAATACCATTTCCTGATGCATTAATTCCACTTGAATCAAAAAGTTCTGCATAAATTGATGGTAATTCATCTGTAATTCCTCCAGAAACAAAATTATTATCATTCATAAATAATCCAACTACTGGTCCATCATTATCAGCAGAAGCAGATAAATCTACACCACCAACATTTATTTTATTAAAATAACCTGCTCCATCATCTTTTCCATTGTAGCAGTAATAACTAATTTTTCCATACCCAAATTGATAATTTATATCTTTTGGGACTAAAAAGGTAAACTCGAATTGCCCATTTTTAACTGTTGCTTTTCCTTTATATAAAACACTGTTTTGTAATTCATAATTATTTATATCTCCTAAGTCTCTATTCCCTAAAGTTGATAATGTGAGTGGCTTATCATAAACTGTAGGATAAACAACTCCATCATAATCCGATATTAATGTTCCGTTTATATCTGACACATATCCTTTTATAGAAATTTTACTTAATGCTTTTAAGGTGTCAAAAGCAGAATTTATTGGCACATTATTTACTTCTGTAGTAACAACTTTTTGCTTAGGAAATGCTAAGTTTAGGGCAGGATCTCCTATCAATGAAAACCTTCTAGAATTGTTATCTCCTATTACTCTAGAGTTATTTTTTGTCTCCAAATATATTTCTCCTAATGTTCTTGGTGTACCATCTGGTTTTTTAATAAATGCTTCTTCAAAAAAAGCTGTTATTAATTGCTTATTAGAACCCTGAAATACTGGTCTTGTTGTAGTAAACATTGCAACTGCCCCTCCATTAGGATTCAATATACATAACTCTCCTGCTGATGTTCTAGAAGGGTCATCATATTTAGTAAACTCACAAGTTGCTGTTAACATTACTGTTAATCTATTTTGGTTTGTCCACCCATTAATAGTAGATAAATCTAGAAATCTTTCAGAACCCCAACCAACTTCTCCTCCATGACCTTCATAAGTAGTAATTAAAGCTCCTTCTTCAACAGTTCTTCTTAAAACTTCAGTCCCGTCTAAATATCTTTCTCCTCCAGAAACCGAAGTTTGTTTATATGCATCCATGTGAATTTTTGCAATATTAAATGTAGGGTGATTTGCCGCAATTGAGTCCATTACATTTTCTGTGTGAACAAAAAAATCAACTTCCCAATTTTCGTCTATATCATCAGACACAAAACATAGTTTATTTCTCCAATCACCATAAGGTGAGCCACTATTTATTCCAGTATTACAATTATGAACTTGAGAAATTGGAACATTCTGTTTTTGATAATTAATTATCTTATCAACTACATGTTGTGCTTGAACTGGTGAAACAACAGTTAATCGTCCTACTGACATATCTAAAAAATCATAGTCTCCCATAGATTCACCATCATCCAAAATTCCATAAAAATCATCCGTTACATAAGAAGAAATATCAGAAAGTGAGTTATCTGATTCATAAACAGGTACAAAATTATGATTAGGTTGAACTCTGCCTTTATAATCATAAGATCCATCTCCAAACAATAACAAATATTTTGGTGGTGTAGAACCTCCTTTATCATAAAACATTTTAGCAAATGTCTTTATTGCAGAAACATCTTGCATTCCACCAGAAAATTCATTGTATACTTCTTCAACACTTGCTTTTAAAACACTTAAGCCATTTGACTCATGAAATTGGATTAATCTATCAACTTGCCCCTCAAATAAAGGGTGATAAACAATCAACAACTCTGGAGTTGGTTGTGAATGTATATTTTGATTTGAAACTTCTCCTTCAAAAACTGGGGTTAAAAAACCAGTGTTTTTATAGGCAACAAATGTTTTTAATGTATCTGATTCAAGAGTAAAGTCAAGATTTGAAGTAGTTCTATTGTATACAACATTCTTAATTTCAAATGGATTAGTTACGTCCCAAACCTCATCTACAGTAGATGCAATAGTCATATTGTACTTTGAAACGTTACCAGTCCCAGTAGAATTTATATCCCTAAAAATCATTTGATTATTACTCATTGCAAGATTTCTTCTTACATTGACTTCTATGTAATCTAAGTAACCCACACCACTTTGACTCAATGGTTTGTTATAAGTTAAATTCACACCAACAGTAGTTGAAGAAGGTAAAAAAGCTAATGACCCATCTCTTCTCAAAGCAACAGAACTGTGTGTTCCAGAAGGTATTCCTGGCATACTTATAGTGGTAGAATTACCACTAGATGTCATTGAAAATGAACTAGATGTTGGGTAATTCGTTAAGGCAAGTACTGAAGTATATATTGTTGCATTCGAAGTGATATCAATATTTGGAAACTTAAAATTATAATTTGCTGACAGAGTTGCTTCAAATACATCTCCTACCCATAATTTTCCTGAACCTCCTTTACTAGACAGGCTCATAATATTGATTTTTTCATCTTCTTTAGCTTGATAATCATCAAAAGATGTAACCGTATTTGTAACAATTGCTGTTGTTGAATTAACATCTAATATTCTTTTCGCTCCTGTGTTATCATTAACATTGACAAAGAAATAGGAATCATTTGAATACAAATGCTTATGAAAAATAAATCTTGAACTTATGGTTTTGTATTCCCATTTGTCGGGGCTTTGCCCATAAAATAAAAAATAATCTCCTTCTCCAAACTCTCCATCTCCTCCATCTATCATTTTTATTGAATTCTTCTCTAAATCATCTACCCTTTCATCTCCATTCCTTTCAGGAAGCATCCCGTTATGGTTACCATATACATTTATTAAACTAGAAGAAATAGGAATTGTTAAAATTCCATTATTTTTAAGAAAATCAAAAGTAACTTTATAAACACCCTCAGTTTTTAATGATAATTTACAATAATTTCCATTTGCTAAAACTGAAGAATTTTTAAATCCTCTAGAACCTCTAGTATTAGTATTTATTTCAGAAAGACTTACTTGTTCATAGGTGTAATTTAATTTAAAAGAAGTGACCTTCTTTATTTGTCCATTTTCTTTAAATAAAGGAACAAAATTTAAAATTCCATATTTAACTTTAACTTGATAACTATAATAAACTATAGGATTTAAATTTGAATTAATCTTATTTTTCAATTCTGAAGTAAGAGAAAGCAATTCAGTGTTTGTTAAATTCTCACTTGCTAATACCTCAATAGAAGGTTTTAATTTTTGATTAGAATTTAGCTTAATTTTAGATGCGAAACGAGGTAATTCATTATATCCAGCTTTAAATCCAACAATATTTAATGTCGATTTACCATTTATGGTTGACATTTCCCAATTTAACACAGTTGTTTTTCCTGATTGTGAGAACACTGTCAGACTTGAGCACAACATTGTGATTAATAATAACTTAATTAACTGTTTTAAATTCATTTATATCTATGTTTTATTGATAACATGGTGTAATACTACAATAATTTACTAAAAAATATGTTTTAAGTATCAAGTAATAAATATTAAATTTAGTTCAGTATTACGACATATTCAACTATTTATTGTTGATTAAGTTAACTCTATCTTGAAATTCTTATTGTTTTATAGTGTATTTATGAAACTTATTTATATTTTTACCGTATTGATTGGAATTAATTCATCCTTATGAACAAAATTTTGTTGAAAATATTTGCGCCTATTATTGCCATAATTTTGAGTACTTCAGCTTTGGCTCAAGACCCTGAATTTAGTCAATTTTACGCTAATCCTTTGTACTTAAATCCTGCTTTTGCTGGATCTAATAATTGTCCAAGAGTGGCACTTAACTACAGGAATCAATGGCCTGCTATTTCAGGTTCATTTGTTACACAAAGTGTTTCGTATGATCAAAGGCTTGGTTACAACAAAGGTGCTGGTATAGGTTTATTAGTTACAAATGATGTAGCAGCAAAAACTTTATCGACATTAAATGCAAGTGCCATATTTTCTTATCATATACCTATAACAAGAAAATTTGCAATAAGAGTAGGGTTTCAAGCCACATACTTTCAAAAAAGTTTAGATTGGAATAAATTGTCTTTTAGTGATCAAATTGATTCAAGAAGAGGATTTGTTTATACTTCAAAAGATGTCCCTAATGGGAACGGGAAAAAAACAGGAGTTGATTTTTCTGGAGGTATTTTAGGGTTTAGTGAACGATTTTATTTTGGATTTGCAGCTCACCATGTTACAGAACCAAATGAATCTTTATTATTAGCAGAAAGCCCACTACCTTTAAAACTTACAGGACATGTTGGTGCTGTAATTCCATTAAGAAAAAGTAGATACAAAAAGACTACCGCTAAGATTTCTCCAAACATCCTTTATAGAAATCAAGGGACATCTCAGCAACTTAATATTGGAGTTTACGTAAACAAAGGTCCTATATGGACAGGAGTATGGTATAGAAATGGTGATGCATTTATTGTATTACTAGGTATTCAAACCGATTTAATAAGATTAGGATATAGTTATGATGTAACTACAAGTCAATTAACATTAGCAACTGCAGGTTCACACGAAGTTTCATTTGCAATGAATTTTTCTTGTAAGCCTCCAAAAAGAAGGTATAGGACAATAAGTTGTCCTTCATTTTAGTTATTATACTAATATTTTTTTAAAGTAAAGAAGAAAAAGAAAACGATATGAAGACGAGAAGAAATGTAAATAAAGTACTTATGGCTAGTTTAGCTATAGGAATGATGTCAATGTCTTGTAATAAAAAACAACAATCTACAGCTACAGGCTGGAATTATAATGATTCTGAAAATGGAGGTTATTTAAGAACAAATTACATTGAACAAGAAACTGGTCCAGGATTAGTACTTATTGAAGGTGGTACTTTTACTATGGGTAGCACAGAACAAGATGTAACTTACGATTGGGATAACACACCTAAAAGAGTAACTGTATCGTCATTTTATATGGATGAAACTGAAATAACTAACCAACATTGGATAGATTATTTACATTGGACTGAAAGAACTTATACTGATTTTCCTCTTATTATTGAAAAAGCAAGACCAGACCAGAATGTTTGGAGAAGTAAATTAGGTTATAACGAACCAATGGTTGAGTATTATTTAAAGCACCCTTCTTACAGAGATTATCCTGTTGTAGGTATAAGTTGGTTACAAGCTACTAACTATTGTTCATGGAGAACAGATAGAGTAAACGAATATATTCTTATTAGAGAAGGGATTCTTTTATGGAATAATGACCAACAAAACGAGCCTTTTACAACTGATGCTTATATGGCTGGTAAATTTGAAAACAGTGACAATCCAAAAGGACAAATGGTAGATTTTGATCCTAGTAATGGGAGTGGATCTAATGGGAAGAAAAAAATTCGTAAAAAAGATTTAGCAACAAGAATAGTAAGAATGGAAGATGGTATTATGCTTCCAAGTTACAGATTACCAACTGAAGCAGAATGGGAATATGCTGCTTATGGTTTAATAGGAAATTCTGAAGATGAAAGAATTACTAGTAGAAGAATTTATCCATGGGATGGTCACTGGGTAAGAAATCCAGAAGATAAATTCCAAGGACAAATGCAAGCTAACTTCGTAAGAGGTAGAGGAGATTATATGGGTGTTGCAGGAAAACTTAATGACAATGCTGATAGGACTGCTCCAGTTACTTCATACTGGCCAAATGATTACGGTTTGTATAATATGGCTGGTAATGTATCTGAATGGGTTATGGATGTTTATCGTCCACTTTCTTCAGAAGATTATGATGATATTAGTCCTTTTAGAGGGAATGTGTTTAAAACAAAAGTACTTAACTCAGAAGGTGCTATAGATGAAAAATTAGACGAAGCAATGTATGATGTTTCTGCTATTAAAGAATATCTTGTAGACTTTACTGCTGAAAGAAATAGAAGAAGAGGTGGAACAATTACAGATTCTTTAGATAGAGAATTATTAAAAGAATTGGACTCTTTAGTATCTGAAGCAAATGAATTATACAATGATGGTAGAAACCTAGAAGCTTCTAGAGCTATAAGAGAAGTGCTTGAAACAAGCCTCCCAGATATAGGTTTTAGAGTACAATCAATACCTGGACTTGAAGATTTTCAATATGAAATTATTCCTAAATTGATTATAGGAATGTCTGATTATGTTGTGAATTCACCAGGAAGCCTTAAAGTTAGAGAAGTAACTAAAGAAGAAAATCTTGATAGAAGAAACTATGATGAATCTAATTATATTGATTATTTAGATGGTGATCTTAACTCAAGTCTATATTACCAAGATGATGAAATTAAAGAAGGAATTAATGACTTTGATAATCAAAATGGTGCCAAAAGAAATAGATCTGGATTTAACTCAGATAATTTAGTTTACCAATCTGGTAAAAACAAAAAAAGTAAACCATCATCTTTAATTACAGATAGATCTAGAGTTTACAAAGGTGGATCATGGAAAGATAGAGCTTTCTGGATGTCTCCTGGTAACAGAAGATTTTATGATGAATTTAGATCAACAGATGACATTGGATTTAGATGTGCAATGACAAGAGTAGGAAGCCCAGTAGGTTTAGGAGCTTCACAAAAAAGAAGTAAAAAATAATATTAATTATTAATAAAATTTTTAAGCCTTGATAGAATTTCTATCAAGGCTTTTTTATATTTAGGAAATTAAATTAAAAATGGAGATAAAAGATTTGTATTCAATTTTTCTCAAGTATCCTCAAATTTCAACTGACACTAGGGCTATTAAACCCAAATCTTTGTTCTTTGCTTTGAAAGGAGATAATTTTGATGGTAATAAATTTGCTAGTCAAGCATTAGAAAATGGTGCTTCTTATGCTATTATTAGTTCTGAGGAATTTAAAAAAGATGATCGTTACATTTTAGTTGAGGACACATTAGTTACACTTCAAGAATTAGCTAAATACCACAGGGACCAATTGTCAATTCCTATTATTGGAATTACAGGGAGTAATGGAAAAACGACAACAAAAGAATTAATGAGAAGTGCTTTGGCACAAAAATATTCTGTTTTTGCAACCCACGGAAATTTAAATAATCACATAGGAGTTCCTCTCTCTTTACTTTCTATAAATAAAAATCATGAAATTGCAATTATAGAAATGGGTGCAAATCATCAAAAAGAAATAGAATTTTTAGCAAATATTTGTATGCCAGATTGTGGTTTAATCACTAACATTGGAAAAGCACACTTAGAAGGTTTTGGAGGAATTGAAGGAGTTGAAAAAGGAAAGCTAGAGTTATTTCACAATTTATCATCAAGAAAAAAACAAATCTTTATCAATGCAGATGATGGAAGGTTGTCCAAACATATTGAAAATCTAAAGCCAATTACTTACGGGAAATCAAATAGTGATTATAAGGGTGAAATTACTTCTACAACTCCATTTTTAAAAGTAAAAGTTACATACAAAAACGACTCTTATGGCATTAATTCTCAATTGATTGGCACCTATAATTTTAGTAATATTCTATCCGCAGTAGTTATTGGTGATTACTACGGAGTTACTCCAAAACAAATTAAAAAAGGTATAGAAAACTTTGTGCCCTCAAATAATCGTTCTCAATTAATAGAAAAAGACACCAATAAAATTATTCTAGATGCCTACAATGCCAATCCATCAAGCATGAAAGAGGCTATTGACAACTTGGTGAAAACCGAATCCAAAAAGAAATATTTTATTTTAGGTGACATGCTTGAGTTAGGAAAAGAAGCTAAAAAAGAACATGAAAACATTGTGGAGTTATTAATGAATCATGATTTGAAAGGAGTTTTGGTTGGCAAAATTTTTAAATCTATAAAACAAAGAGAATACATTACTTTCTCAAACAATGAAGCAGCCAAAAAATTCTTAAAAACTAACCCTAAACAAAACACACTCTATTTAATAAAAGGATCAAGAGGTATAAAATTAGAAACTGTTCTAGAAGTATTGTAAATTTGAATAACTAGACTTTAAAAAATAAATTATGGCAAAAATATTGACAACCAAATCAATCAAATTTTTAGAAAAATACCTAAATAATGCATCACCAACAGGTTTTGAAAGTGAAGGACAAAAATTATGGTTAGAATATTTGAACCCCTATACAGATGAATATTTTGTAGATACATATGGAACTGCTGTTGCAGTTATTAACCCTAAGGCAAAATACAAAGTAGTAATTGAAGCCCATGCAGATGAAATTTCATGGTTTGTTCATTACATTAACAAAGATGGTTTTATATATGTAAGAAGAAATGGAGGTTCTGACCACCAAATTGCTCCATCTAAAAGAGTAAATATACATACAGACAAAGGAATTGTACCTGCAATATTTGGTTGGCCAGCAATTCACACTAGAAAATCTGGTACTGAAAAATCACCAAAATTGGAAAATATTTTTCTTGACTGTGGCGCAAGCTCTAAAGAGGAAGTAGAAAAAATGGGGATTCATGTTGGGTGTGTTATCACTTATCCAGATGAATTTATGGTTTTGAATAAAAAATATTTTACTGGAAGAGCTTTAGATAACAGAATGGGTGGTTTCATCATTGCTGAAGTTGCACGTAAACTGAAAGAAGAAAAAATTGAACTTCCATTTGGATTATACATTGTAAACTCTGTACAAGAAGAAATTGGGCTTAGAGGAGCAGAAATGATTGCTGCAAGAATAAAACCAGATGTAGCCATAGTAAATGATGTTTGTCATGACACAAACACACCAATGATTGATAAAATTGAGCAAGGTGATTTTAAATCTGGAGATGGTCCCGTTTTATCATATGCACCAGCTGTACAAAATAATTTATTAAAGTTGTTAATTGATACTGCTAAGAAAAACAAAATCCCATTCCAAAGAATGGCACTTTCTAGTCGTACAGGAACAGATACTGATGCATTTGCATACTCAAATGAAGGAGTTGCCTCTGCATTAATCTCTTTACCGCTTAAGTATATGCATACAACAGTTGAAACTGCACATAGAGATGATGTGGAGAACTTAATCAAACTGTACATAGAAGTATTGCAAAACATTAAAAATGGACATGATTTTAGATATTTTAAATAATGAGTAAGATTATTACCAACATAAAGCAAGTATCAGTTGACCAAGTAGGAATTGGAGATCGAGTTTCTCGTATCACTAAACGAAGTGTAAAGAACGAAGCTAAAATCGATGGATTGAAAATGGCTTTGAACATGATTGACCTAACTACATTGGAGGGAGCTGACACAGAAAACAAAGTAAAACAATTGTGCTACAAAGGGATGCATTTACATGATGCATATCCTAATTTACCAACTGTAGCTGCAATTTGTGTATATCCTAATTTTGTAGGATTAGCAAAGCAACAACTTAAAGGAAGTGGAATTAATGTAGCTTCGGTTGCAACTGCTTTCCCTTCTGGAAACTCCTCACTTGAAGTGAAGATTACCGATACCAAAATGGCTATTGATAATGGAGCAGATGAAGTGGATATGGTAATTTCGAGAGGGAAATTTCATCAAGGAGAATACAATTATGTATTTGATGAAATTGCTAAAATAAAAGAAACTTGCGGGAAGAATGTTCGTTTAAAAACCATTCTTGAAACTGGAGAGCTAGGTAGTTTAGATAATGTTAGAAGAGCTAGTGATATTGCTATGCATGCTGGTTCAGACTTTATAAAAACATCTACAGGTAAGATTAGCCCAGCTGCAACTTTACCAGTTACTTTGGTGATGTTGGAGGCAATAAAAGATTATTATTACGAAACAGGAATCCAAATAGGAATGAAACCTGCAGGAGGAATTTCTAATTCTAAATTGGCTTTACAATATTTAATGTTAGTGAAAGAAACGCTTGGCGACAAATGGTTAACCAATCAATGGTTCCGTTTTGGAGCTAGTAGTCTTGCCAATGATTTATTGATGCAATTGGAGAAACAAAGAACAGGTAATTACCAGTCGAAGGATTATTTTTCTAAAGATTAATTAAAGGATTATGTCTAAAAAAGAAACTAAATTAAACTTAAAAAGCAATTGGGATTTAGCTCCATCTTTGGAAAGCACCAGTCATGTTAAGTTGAAAAAACAATACGGATTATTTATTGGAGGGAAATGGGTAAAACCTAGCTCTGGAAAATATTTTGACACAAACAACCCTGCTACAGAAGAAAAATTAGCTTCTATTGCAAATGGAAACAAAAAGGATGTGGACTTGGCCGTTAATGCTGCTAGAAAAGCGTACGATACTACTTGGAGCAAACTTTCTGGAAAAGAAAGAGGTAAATACATTTTCCGTATAGCAAGAATAATGCAAGAAAGAGCCAAAGAATTGGCTATTGTTGAAACTTTGGATGGAGGGAAACCAATCAGAGAGTCGAGAGACATTGATATTCCTTTGGCCGCAAATCACTTTTTCTATTATGCTGGATGGGCAGATAAATTAGATTACGCTTTCCCAAATAGAAATCCAAAATCACTGGGTGTTGCAGGGCAAATTACTCCTTGGAACTTTCCATTATTGATGGCTGCATGGAAAATAGCACCAGCATTAGCTTGTGGAAATACTGTTGTATTAAAACCAGCAGAAACTACTTCACTTACTACTCTCCTACTTGCAGAGATCTGCGAACAAGCTGGATTACCAGAAGGAGTTGTAAATGTTGTAACCGGAGCTGGAGATACTGGAGCAGAAATTGTAAATCATTCTGGAATTGATAAAATTGCTTTTACTGGTTCTACTGGTGTTGGAAAAATAATCCAAAATGCTATTGCTGGAACTGATAAAAAAATAACATTAGAGCTAGGTGGAAAAGCTGCGAACATTGTGTTTGAAGATGCACCACTTGATCAAGCTGTAGAAGGAATTGTTAACGGAATTTTCTTTAACCAAGGACATGTATGTTGTGCCGGTTCAAGATTATTAGTTCAAGAATCAGTGTATGATGTTGTTCTTAGAAAACTAAAAGATCGAATGGAAAGCCTTATTGTAGGAAACCCATTGGATAAAAACACAGATATTGGAGCTATCAATTCAAAATCTCAATTGGATACAATTAACCATTACATCAAATTAGGGAAAGAAGAAGGTGCTGAAATTTATCAGCCAGAAGGTAAATTAGATAAAAAAGGATATTGGTGTAAACCAACCCTATTTACTGGAGTAGCTCAGAGTAACAGAATTGTACAAGAAGAGATTTTTGGGCCTGTATTGGCAATCCAAACATTTCGTACAATTGAAGAAGCAATTACAAAAGCTAATAATACACCTTATGGACTTTCTGCTGGTGTTTGGACAGATAAAGGTTCAAAGATATTCAATATGACTTCGCAGCTTAGAGCAGGTATCGTATGGGCAAATACATTTAATAAATTTGACCCAACTTCACCTTTTGGAGGATACAAAGAAAGTGGATTTGGAAGAGAAGGAGGTTTACATGG
>Ga0075466_1000829_pt1 | contig 11483 bp, 7 predicted proteins | sample DEB08_DNA_16_FD_71486 | JGI IMG/M metagenome (GOLD analysis project Ga0075466, IMG submission 71486) | Aqueous microbial communities from the Delaware River and Bay under freshwater to marine salinity gradient to study organic matter... | ecosystem: Environmental > Aquatic > Marine > Coastal ... | reverse complement strand
TTATATAACCATTTTTCCATAAATATTACCTGTCTAGGTTAATTACTATTGTTGTGTCTGATGTAGGGCTTGTTGGTAGGGGTTTAGCCATTTTAGCGATAGCGAGTAGTTCTTGATTATCGTTGTATAGTCCTATGCTAGTTATGTATGGGCTAAATTCTGAACCGGTTGCAAAGTCTGAAAGTGTCCCTCCTTCCGGTTGGTAGTATGAGCTAGATTCGTAGTAGTATATACTCGATCCTGAGAGTACGGTCTCGTTTAGTGAGAAGTTGAACTCTGAAGGATTCACTGTGCATTTGTACTGTGTCTCATAAATCGTGAAAGATGAAGAGAATTGACACTGTATGTTGGGTGCTGTTAGAAATGAATCTATTATCCCTGTTACAGCTTCTGCTGTATCTTTTGTTATTACTGCTATCCCGTGTTGGTATATTATATTACCTACTATCGTTCTAGGAGTAGTGTTCATTATGAGGTTTCCTTCCCCGTCATCTACTATTGTGCCTTTTAATGAATCAGTTAGCCAGAATGAGTTAGGTTGAATCTTATCTCCGAATAAGGCTTTAGGTATAGAATATACTGCTATAGTAGCATCTGAGGCTGTTGGAAAGTATCTTTCGTATGTTAAGTCAGTTTGTAGATAGTTCTCAAACCTTCCTGCAGAGCTTGAGGACCCTGAAGCGTATTCATTAGGTAAGAATGTAGGTAGATGTGGTCTATCTCCGTAACTAGAACTTTGGTAATTAGAGTAGTACATCTCCTTTACCTCATTATAAACAAGTCTTTGGTACTCCGTACCTATATCTCCTGTTGTAGCCTCGCTAGTTGAGAAGAGCCCGGTAATATTTTTCCCGAGGTACCTTCCTACACCTGCGTTAAGTATGGCAGTAGGTGTCTGTAAGTTGTATGCTTTTCCGACTTCTAAAGGGGTAACTAGTATGTCAGATGCTAGTAGTGGTTTGTAAACGCTCATTCATCTTAAAAGTCTAATTTTACTCTTAACAAAGTTTCTTTTGTGAAATCTTTTACTAATGGTTTTGAGAGTTTAGCTACTGCTAACAATTCGTTTGTATCGTTATAAAGTCCTACGGTTGTTACATAACTCTGTGGAGAGTTTATGAAAGAGTCGTAAAGAACATCTCCTGTTGATCCTGATATGAAAGAAGGATTCTCTGAGTAGTTTAGTTCGGAGTTTCTTGCTCTTACGAATACGTAATCAGATGTTAATGTCTCCTCGCTGTTTAGTTTAAAGCCTGTACCTAATCCTGCAATCGATCCAGAGATAGCTTCAAACATTAGAGAGATATTATCTCCTGCTGAGTTAGAAGTTCTGTTTGGAGTAACGCCTGTGTGGTAGGCGATAGCAGCTGGGTTTAGTATGAGTGTAGAGATATCTGGTAAGAATAATCCGAAAGATCCTTGGGTTGTCGAATATCCGGTTCCCCCATCGTGAGAAGTACCGTTTGATCCTGATATGATTTGATATACTCTTCCGCAATCTAGGTATGTATCAGTTGACACCATTCCAGAGTTATCAGTTAAGTAGATTGTACCATCTCCGCTTGAGCCTGAGATTGATATGTTGAATGTACCGGGTAGTAGTTTTTCTTTGTATCTTGCTCTGTCTACTGTAAGTGCCCAGAATGTTTCTGAGTCAGTTCCTCCGAAGTTAAATTCTGTGTTTTCATCTCCGTAGATTAGGTTTCTAAACTGTCCGTATACTGTGCGTGTAGGGGTTATGTATGGTACTAGGTCATTAAAGTTAACACTTCCAGATCCTAGCTTATCTCCGTAAGAGATTGCAAACTCTACATCAGTTCTTGAACTATCTTGATATACGTTTTTATAATACTCGTCGTTAGAGCTGGCGGTTGAAGATGTGAAGAATGTAGTTAATGTAGGAGTATTTCCTGACCATACAGTGCTGGTTATGGAGTCTATACTAACTAAGAAATCTTCCGGGTCTAATCTTTTATATGACATGTTATCTTTTTATTTAATTTTTCTTCTTAATCGTCACAGGTATTGATAACCTAGCTCCTGAGTCTCTTCCTACTATTTGTAGTGTTGCTGTCAAGGTAGTATTTACTGCTCCGAATAAAGTATTGATTGTAGTAGCAGTTAGGCTTAAGGTTGTACCTACTACTGTTTTAGATACTTGAGTACCTAGTGTTGAAGTAGAGTTTAAAGCTTGTACTTCTGGAGTATCTACGCCTGCTGCAACGTATGAATTTAAAAGTCTTACGTCGGATATTGTAAAAGTATATCCTGAAGGTTCAAATGTTGTTGCTGAGGAGAGGTAGTTTAATGTCTGTGGACTTACTACTGTAGAAGCTCCCTGTGTTAATGTTATTTGATTATCTGCAAGACTCAATACAGGCATACGAGCTGTTCCTCTAGGTAGAGTCACTAGTTTATATTTCATTATTTGAGTCTCATCTGGGAACGCTTCCATTAAAGGCATACTTTCAATAGCTTCGCCGTAGAAACCTGATCCTGATGGATGGTTTGGGTTATATAATGTGTAGTCTATCTCATCATCTGCTAATGCAAATTGAGTTATTCTAAAGGAGCCGTCTCCTCTTGCAAGAAGTTCTCTTCCTTTTCTAGTTAATATAGCGTCTAGCGTTACTGCGGTGTTGTTAAGAAAGCCCATGATGTACTTTTTATTTATTATAAATATATGTTTTGTTTAAAGTTGATTCCTTTTTATAAAGCCTAATGTTGTTGCAACTTGTCTAGCGTTGTACTTGTTATCGAAGTTGTGCGGAAGAAGTAACCCTTCTCCGGTAAATGCATTAGGTTTAGTTTTTACCAGTACGTAGAATTCTGTAGGAACTCTTCTGATTACTCTGAAGGATTGGTTGTCTACGTCGGTGAAGTCTCCGCTGTTTCCGAAAGCAGCGACAACACTAGCACTGGCAGCTCCTGTTGGTGTTCCGCTAAAACCGTCCCATTTTATAGCTTTAATTTGCCCTAGTGCTTCGATAGAGGAAAGTGTTTTAGTTCCTCCTTGTTGAGGTACATCTATTGAAGCAGTTGTTCCTACTCTTATAAAATCAGTAGGTTGGATAGGGAAGTATGTATCTTGGGCTGTTGATAGATGCTCTTGTGAATATAAGCCTGAAGATTTATTGTATATGTATATGCTACCTAAACTCTGTACAGTGTCAGGGAAGTTGCTTGCTCCTTGATTCGGGTTTGAAGGGTCAGCTGTTAGGAAAGCCATCCATCCAGATTCGTAGTATGAACTGGAGTGCCCGTAGATGTATGTGTCGGAGCCTGCATAAGATTGAGTCATAGCTACTCCTGAGTAGAAGTAGTTTGGTGTAGGGCTTCCGATCTCTGCGTAGTTAAATGATAGTGCTCCAGAGGGATAGAAATTTCCTAAATAACCGGTTCCTATACTCCCAGATTTCATTAAGATAGTTTGGTACAGTTCTCCTGCTGCTTGAACTTCTACCTGCCCTTCTAATATTACATCTGCAACTGCTGGTACTATTGCAGGGAAGTCTCCGTTCTTAAAAAGCTGTCCTAAGAAATCAATATTTTGATTATCGCTAGTCAGGGTAATAACATCTGATGTTTCTGCGTTTATAAGTGCAGATACGTTAATGTTTCCTCCTATTCCTGATCCTAGTTCTGCTGAGTTGTATATTCCGTTAAAGAATGCAAACCAAGGTGTTTTGCTGTCTACTGGATAGCCCGGTGCTACCGTAGTAGGGGAGAATGATTGACTGTAGTTTACCTCTCCTGTATTTTTACTTCCTAGGTATCTAGGTGTGATGCTTCTTAGAGAAGTATAGTTTGAATCCGGTACTGATGCTTTAATTGCAGAGCCTGAGAGTATTAGATCTATATTTACTGGTGTGGTTATGGATGTTGAATAATCTACATCTTCGTAGAATGAAGATAATCTTGCTGTAGAGACGTTATTTAGTAGCGGCTCTTCATTGAGTGAATATGAAATTTGAGCAGTTAGTACTGATCCGGAATATTCTCCGCTGTAGAATTCATATTGAGAGGATTCTATTTGTGTTACGAGACCTAGAGGTGAATTGTAGGAGGCTGTCCATGCTTGATCTATCCCTACTAAACTATTTACCGACCCTCCAGGACCTCCGGAAAATACTTCGATAGTTCCATTTTCGTAGCCTCTTGATTGTGGTTTAATCGAACCTGTTAATAGTAGGTCTTCGTAAGATACTTGTGCCGGCCTAACTCTATTACGCTCTAGTAAATGTTGCTTTATAACTACTCCTGTAGCTACTCCTGCTCTTACTGGAACGAAATCTTTTATCATTTGAAATACTGCATTGTCGTAGTATTTTGATAATCTGGTGTAGTCTTTTAAGTTATACCCGGTGTTATATTTCAGGAAGTATGAATTTTTTAAATTCTCCAATAACGGGTATGTAGTTGCTGTTGACGCATAATCTAAAGGATCTCCAATATATTCTCCTATATTAAAGTACCCGTACGTTGCATTAATGTCGTCGTTTAGTTCGTTCTGCGGGGATAGTGCTACTTCTACGTAGTTTACGTCCCTAGTAAAGCTCTGACTAACTTGTAGCTGTTGTTGTAAAGTTCTAGTGGCGGATAGTACGTTTCCGATAGGTATGTTAGCAAACTCTCCTGAGCTATCAGGCAGTACAAGGTTTCCTTGTTTGATTTTATCAGATACTCTATTACGTACTCCGCTTATTACTTGATCGACTAGAGCGGTTTCGTAATTAGGGGCAAAGCTTCCGCTAATAATATTAAATCCGTTTCCGGTTATAAAGGAATCAACTCTACTAAAACCTCCTGCTCTTGGATGTATTGAGCTTGATGCTGTGAATAACTCGCCTCCTAGTGCTGCTCTAAAGAATAGTCCGCTGCTTCCTTCTATTGAGTTAGAATCTTGAACGTAGTCTTTAAACTGTACTTCTGTTATTACTGTTGAAAAATATCTTAATTCCTGAACCGACCCAGTGAATGGTGTGTATGTCTGTCCTGAGATGTCTCTAGAGCTAGATCCTGGCATGTAGTTATCTGCGGATCTATTCCAATCTAAAGAACCTGTAAAAGAAGCAGATGCTTGAAATCCTACTGTGTTTCCATCTACTCCGTCATATACTTTACTCCCTGCGTATAGGGTATAGTTGTATCCTCCGGATATAGTTTCCTGTGTCACCATTGTGGACCACCACTCTCCGTTTAAGAATGGAAGTTCTATACTTGCAGATAGTGCTAGCTCTTCATGTATGAATTTTAAAGTGCCGTATACGCTGTCTGGGTTAATAATAGAGCCTGAGTATGATCCGCTAGTTGTAGCTACTGTATGTTCTAATACTGCGGCAAACTGGTTAGTATCGGTTTTATCTATACTCACAAATAAGGATTGCGAGGCGGGTGTGCTTGTAGAAGCTACTGGTGATTTAAACCTAAATTGTATACTCTTTGCTTTTGGCATTTATTATAAATAGTTTAGTACTACAATCCTCCTCTATCTACTATGTACCAATTGTATGTATTGGTTAGGATATCTCTTGCACCTTGGCTAGTTATGCTAGTATAGTTAGTATCTGCTGCGCTAAAGGATACGTTCTGCGGTATAGCTGGTGCGGTTGCCCATGCATTTAGTAGGGTATCGTAGTTAGTTCGGCTGAAGCTTGTACCGTCTAGCATCTTCCATGCAGTCTGTAGGTTGTCGATAGGTATGCTTGAAATATCTTGATTAAACGATGTTGCGTTGTAAAACATCTCGTCTGCGTTTTGCAGGGAGGTGAAAGTACTCCAGTTTAGGGATTGGTCGAAAGCAGAGGCAGAATAAAACATACCGGAAGCATCTGTAATGCCGGTTAAGTTCCAGGTGTTTAGGTTTATTCCGTCATTGTTGTATGATACTGCTTCTGCGAACATATTACTGGTATTTCCTACGGAAGTCATAATCCAGTTTCCTATGTTTTGATTAAAGTTTCTTGTGCTTGCAAAGGTGTTCGACATGTTAAGGATGCCGTCAGTATCCCAGGTGTGAAGTGGGCTATTGAAAGATGTAGCGTTAGCGAACATATAACTTATGTTATGTGCATTGCTTAGGTTAAATCCTTGTATATCTTGATTGAATGAGGTAGCGTTATTGAACATATATGAGAAATCAATACCTGCAGCTGTATCGAGGTCTATTGCAGAGTTAAAATCTGTAGCATCTTTAAACATACTGTTAAATGTAAGAACTTGCGAGGTGTTCCAGGATAGTGGTTGATTGAAGTTGGATGCTCCTTCAAACATGCTCTTTACAGTAGTTGCATTTATAAGATTCCAGTCAGTTAATGGACTGTTAAAATTTACAGCATCTTTAAAGGTGTTCTCGAACGATGTTACTGTAGTAGTTATTAGGTCTGATAAGGAGCCACTTAATAAGGTAGTTCCTCTGAACATATCTTTAAAGCTAGTAGTACTTACTGCGGGTCGCCCTGTTGCAGTTAATTTAAAATCCGGCCTATTAGTTCCTAGGTTATCTGCTCCATAAAAGGAAGCGCTTGTAGATAGTTCTAAAACGCCCCAATCGAAGATGTCTAATATACTAGAGGTGTATCCTGTATTATTGAAAGCAAAGCCTTTACATGTTCCGTTTATTGTAATGGTGTAGTTTCCGGAGGTCGAGTAGTTGTGAGTCTTTTCGGCATCATCCCAGGCGGTTATTGTATCTGTAGTACCATCTCCCCAGTCCACTATCATGTTATACTCTCCGTCTGCTACGAGCGGCAGTGAGATTGGGCTATTTGCTATCCAGTAGCTAGTGAAGGGGTCTCCTTCCCACGGAGTACTTATATAACCTGATCCTGATGTCTCAAATGAATAGTTAAATTGATTATACCAGTAGTCCCAGGTGTTTAGGTTTTTATCCTTACCTCCGAATTCTGAGATTCTTAATACTGTATCTGGTATTCCGAAACAGTTTAGTAATACCCTTAGCCCTGAAGCTGTTCCTTTCTTTTTTAATAGGTACGGAAGGTTGTGGTATAATCTCTTATAAATTAGTTTCTGAGCGTCGTTGAAGGGTATAGTTTCTGCAGATGAAGTTACATATGTAGTAATTACCTCACTCCCTGTTGAGGGTAGTGTTCCGCCTGCTTCTGTTATTCCTAATAAAGCGGTAAATAAATCTCCGTCTGTGAAGCTGCTTTCATATAGATCGATTCCGTAGGATTTTAATGCATCTGCTACTAGGTCGGTTGATATGCCTCCGCTAAGGCTATTATCTGCATCTTGTCTATTCTTTAATGCATCAGTATAGAGCCAGATTTCATCAAACATTTGAGCAGTTAACTCGGTGAAGAGTTTGAACTGTGCGTTGTTTTCGTCGTCTACTATATAGGTTGGGAACGTACTGTATAGGTTGTTTCTGTTATCGTTATCATATAATGTAGCGGTGCCAGATTGTTCATCAAGCCAGTTTATTACTGCTGAAGAGCTATAGGAGTATGGTATGTAAGGGGGTGTTGTATTTTGTTTCGGCCACGCTGCAGATCCACTTTCGTAATACAAGTAGTAGTCGTATCCATCAAAGTTTCGGATGATACTCGCAATCTCGTTCTCGTAGAATGCTTTGCTAGATGCTAGTTCTGTGGGTGGGGTATTTGTAAGTCCGTTTAGAGTATCTACTGCATTGCTATAGGTTTCTAAAAGGGTTGCTTTATAATTAAAGTTTGTTAACCTCGTTTCAGCGGAGCTAAAGAATATAAAGTTTTCATAGTCTGTATAGTCTATATTTAACTCTGCTCTATTCTCTGCTAGTATGCTCTGCAATCTGTTAGTCATCCCTGCAGCAGAGGCTGTGGTTAATGTACTGAGTGTCTGATATTCTGTTGTGGTATTCGTCTGAGTACCGGTCTTTAAGTTAAAGTTAGGTCCTCGTAGGATTCTTCCTCTAGGTAGCTGTACCTCTTCTGGCGGGTATATAACACTGAAGGAGGTAGAGTCTGATATTTTCCCGACCAGGTTAAAGTTAGAACTTCGGCTGAAGGTATTAGGGAGAGGTTGGTATAGTTTAAGGAGTAGGTTTCCGTTTTCAAATCCTACATTAACAGCTAACTGTATTTGATTAGAGCCGAAATCTAAGTACATGCCGGAGAAGGCAATACTTGTGTTTAGAGTTGTGTTTAGCTGCTCGTAAACTCCTCGTAGTTGTACTGTGTTTAGGGTGCTGCTACTTACTCTAAGCTCTGTTCTATCGAGTGATATTTCAGATATAAGAAGAGTTGGATTTCCGGTTATTAGCCCGGTTATGAAGTTGTACTGTGTATTGTATCTTCCCTGTGTATATCCGTTCCCTAAGAGGTCTTTCCCGGGATCTATACTTATAGAAGTTATACCGGATACAGGATTGGTAGTTACTACATTATAAGATGTAGTAAGTCTTGATATAAACGTATTGTTAAGGTCGTATAGGTACGCTTGTATTATATCGGTAGCGGGATTAAAAGTTCCTCCAACTTCAAAGCTAGTTACATTTGCTCCGTCTGTAGGAAGTAATGTACTTGTCGTTGTAGTTTCTAACGTATCTACGCCTAGTGCTGTTACTATTGGTTCTGCCATTATACTATACTGTTTGCTAATCGTGTCGTTGTATTAGCTAATTCTATCACCTGTGCTTGGAGTGTCAAATTTTCTTCCCGTAATTGAGTTATTTCCGCTGTCAGTGCTTGTACTTCTGCACTTACATCTTCTCCTCCTGCATACTCTCCGCTCTTATTCGCCAAGTACTGGTGTGAGTTTATTTCTCCATTTTTAGGTATCTCTAAAAATAACCTATCATAAGCAGTGAAGAATCCAGGTACATCTATAGTATCAGAAGCAGCTTCTACGGTTGCGGGGGTTGTTCCGAATTGAGTGAATTGAGTATTTACAGCTCTCTCAAATTGTTCTTTATTATAGTTTACAACTTGTATATTAATGTTCTCACTCATTACTTATCTTAAATTCATCTATTTCTGTTATAAGTACAGTCTCTCCGATAACCGTCTTGAGTTCAATCTTATAATACCTTTCAGGTTGTAGTCCGTTTAAGTATAGGTCGAAGTAACTTCCAGTAGGGTCGCAGCTTATCTTAGTATAGGTAGAATTATAAGCAATAACAACTTCATTTGTAAATACATCCTTTATGCTGTAGAATGATTCTGAAGGGAGTGCGTTATTTATCGTGTATAGAGATCCGGTTTGGTATATTCTTGTGGGGTATGTAGGTCTGGAGTTGATTCTAAATCTATTAACGCTCTCGTTGTAGAATACTCCGGGATTATTTTTAACGCTAAAGGTAGCAGGGACTGTATCTAATACGTTTAAGCTTCCGGTATTGTAAACATAATCGTCCCACATAAACTCTATCTGTGGCGGGTATATTGTGTGAGTATCTCTTGAGAAGTACTTTAAAGTAGTTTGCTCATGTATATTTTCTACAAACTCTTGTGAGGAAGACTGTCTTACTATTACTCCGTAATTTTCAAATGCTGAGGATGACCAATTAGTTACTATGTTGGTTATGTCTGCAGTTATATCTGGATCTGTGTAGTAGTTAAATGTAAAGCTGGCTTCTGATCCTGTGTACCATGTACCTCCTCCTTGTGAGTTGCTATTAGTTGCTAAGTTGTAAGATCCGGTAGTGCCGGTTGCGTAGTTTGATGTTGTCCATAAAGTACCTCCTTCATATGTCCTATATGCCCAGGATGCTCCGTTTTGAGATTCCGGTAAGTCTAAGAATCTTCCAGTACCCATATTCCAGCTTTCTGCAATAGCGTTAACTTTTACAACGCTTGTACTAGAGAGACCAGTTACGTTTGCGGTAAAGCATTTTAAATCTGCTCGCCAGGTATTGTTCTGTATCTTATCCTCGAATAGAGAGGTAATTTCTGCTTGATCAAACTGTAGTAGAAATCTAGAAGCTTGTGGGGTTCCTCCTTCTATTGCAGGGTTGCTAATCTTATAGTTGGTTGTTGCTTCGAGTATTTCATCTAACCCGGTATTAGCGTTTACATACCCTGAGTAGAGAGTTGTGTCTGCAGTTGGAAAGAGTTTATAAATTGCCATTTAGTATAAATATAAGGAGATCTCAATCTTATACTATTCTTATAGTGATACTACTCGTCCTCTAATATCTGTGTTTGGGTATTTGACTTCGAATACGCATGGATCTAGTGAGGGGTATATTATATTATCTCTCGTAGCTCCTGTAATGTCATAAGCGTATTCAGAGTAGCCTAACGATATTCCGGATTTGTTTGTAATCTGTATATCTTTAACGGTCTGTACTCCGTTTATTTTATCTAGGTTTATATACAACTCTTTTAACAGTATAGGTTGATTGAATGTTCTGTTATCTATATTAAAGTAGGATTGTAATTCTACTATACATCTACTTATAACTTCGTTACTGTTAAAATTAGGAAGCGTGATGATTTCGAAATCTATTCCTATGTTAATAATAAAGCCGTCTTTAATACTAACGGTATCCCCTATTATCCTGTACTCAGAAAGGTATGTGCTTAAGTTCTTCTTTACTGTAGAGGATACTGTGTTTAAATTTTTAATTCGGTCAAACCCTAAAATATACAATGTTAGAGTTGCGGGTAATTCTCCCGGTAAGGTGTTCTCACTTGCTTTAGTAGGCTCTACGTAGGCTTTGGCTATTGACCCGTAATCAGAAGGCATTGATAGTGCTCTGATCATATAATCTTTAGTTGTTACGTTTCTTAATTGTGATTGGAATCCTACTAAAGTGTTCTGTCTAATCTCTTCTACAGTATCTCCATCACCGCCGCCAGATGCTGCGGATGGGTTAGTTATTGCTAAAGTATTGAAGATGTAATTAGAAGTAGTTGCGTTAAGGTTACTATTTTGAAAGTTAGCATTTCCTGTAGATACTACTGTGGTGATTGTTTCCGCATCTACGTTTGCTGCTACTCCTCCGCCGGTAAGGTACCTGACTGTTAATGTTGTGTTAGCGGGTGCTATACCGTATGTATCCGTCTGTAGGAAGTTGGTAGGATCAAATGCAGTGTACAGTTTTATTTGCTCGAAAGGTAATCCTAATCCTACGTTATTACTATTAGGTATAATACTCTCATCTACATCTCCAGTAGTGCCTGATCCGAACTGTATCTCTAAGGTGTTGTTTGCTCTAAATCTTGTTACAAATCTTCTGCTTACTTTTTCTAGCTTAAGTAGATATGGCGCGTCTGCATCTGCAAAAGTGTTTGGGTTATCTACGTTGGTATTTTTTAATGACTTATAGATCAACTCTTGACCTAGGTATGGAACTTCGTACCATGTATTTCCGTCGGAGTCTATTATATCTAGTACTTTGATTATGTTTGTATCTGATATAGAGACTGTTGAGAAGGCTTCGGGGGTATTGAAGGTGAAGGCTGTGGTTTGTATAGTAGAAGAGATTGCTTGACGTGTCTTTTTAAGCAGGTAGTATTGCGGATCCCCTCCACTGG
>Ga0075466_1000818_pt1 | contig 11530 bp, 11 predicted proteins | sample DEB08_DNA_16_FD_71486 | JGI IMG/M metagenome (GOLD analysis project Ga0075466, IMG submission 71486) | Aqueous microbial communities from the Delaware River and Bay under freshwater to marine salinity gradient to study organic matter... | ecosystem: Environmental > Aquatic > Marine > Coastal ... | reverse complement strand
ACCGTGATATCCTCGCGTAGGCCATGGTAGGCCGCAAGATCGGATAGCTGGCGCAGGAAAAAAGCGCGATTCTGCGGGCCTTTGGGCGCATCAGAAAGACCGCGTCCATAAAGGTCATACATCAAAACGCGGTAGCCGATGTCGCCAAGGCCCTTGGCGACCGCCTCCATTGAGGTCAGAGGACTTGCTATTCCATGCACAACAACCGCGACCGGACCGCGGACAGGACCGCCCCAACGGTAATGCGTAACACCTTGCGAAAGGGGCGCAAATTCGCCCTCAGCACCATGCCGTTCAGTTGGGCCAATCGCTGTCCTGCGGCGTTCGACATAGAATGGCCAAACCACCAACAGCGCCACCCAAAACAAGCCAAAAATAGCTAACACCAAATCCACAACGTCGCCTTCTCATTTGCAAGGACTGAACCGTATCTACAGTTAACCGCGCCAAGCTTCCAGTATGTAGCGGCTTGTCATCAGATCAAGATGTGCACCGCCACCATTTTTGAACAGCGTGATGTCATCCGCAGCCTTGCGCACAAACTGATCCAGCTCATAATAATCCGCGACGACATCACTTTCGCTGAACGCGCCAGAGGCAATAGGGATCTTTAACTCTCCGATATGACCAATCGTCGTTTTACGACTATCGACGAACACGCGGGCGCGGCCCAGGGCAAGATCATCGACTTCGCGCATATCAGGGCGGTATGCCCCAATCAGATCAATGTGCTGGCCAGGTTGAAACCAACGGCCCATAAGCAGTGGATCAGTCGACATAGTGGCAGAGGTCACGATGTCAGCTTGCCGCACCGCGCTCTCAAGATCCTCTGCAATCGTTATATCCGGAAAAGCCGCCTTAAAAGCCTCTGCGCCGGCAGGTGTTCGGTTCCAAACCGTGAACGACGCATCAGGAAAAGCAGCGCTATACGCCTCGTGCAAAGAATGACCGACCGTCCCTGCACCGACAATCAAGATGTTGCGGCTATCAGGCCGTGCCAAGCGGCGTGCGGCCAAAAGACTGTCGCCCGCTGTCTTCCACTTGGTCACCAGATGAAAATCCAAGATCGCCTCGAGCGCGCCATCCTTGCCTGAGAACAGGTTCACAGCGCCGCCAATCATCGGCTTTCCGTCTGCTTTATTGCCCGGGAAAATCGTGGCGCATTTCACAGCCAGCCCTAACCCCGCAATCCATGCAGACCGGTTCAGCAGCGTATTGTTGCCTTCGTACAAAAACACATCCGCCACATCCGCCTTTGGTCCGTTATGGCCCGCAGCCAAGGCATCCGTTAGGGCCAACCAGTCAAGTTTCTTTTGCCCCTCTTCAAACGGGATCATGACAGTCATTGCGCGGTCTCCTTGCTCAGCAATCCTTCCGCCACCAGCCTATCTGCCCAAGCCTGCGGTCCTTCAAACAAATGCGTCTGCCAGCCACGGGCGGCGGCCATATTGATGTTGTCGATGCGGTCATCAGCAAAAAGCAGACCAGCGGGGGCGATCCCACAGTCATCCTCGACTTGGCTGTAGATTTCAGCGTCCGGTTTGATGACACCCATATGCCCCGAAATATAACGGCGGTCGAATTCGCCCAAGAAAGGATAGACAGGCTCTGCGATCTCAAAGGTCTGGATGCCAAAATTCGTGAGCGTAAAGACCGGCACACCCGCATCGCGCAATGCGCGCAGTAACCGGACCGAATGATCAATCGCGGGTGCTGCCATTTCAATCCAACGGTCGTGCCATATGTGCACTTCGGTCCGCCATTCAGGGTTTGCGTCTGCAGCGGCATAAATCGTGTCACGAAAGTTGCCGCCGCGGTCCACCTCATCATTGATACCGTGCAGGTCGATAGCGGCGAACATTGCGCGGCGGCGTTCTTCGCCGATCACGCTGTCAAAGAACCGCTCTGGCTGCCATTCGATAAGGACATTTCCGATGTCGAGTACGACGGCTTTGACGTCTGGCATAATGGCTCCTGCTTTGGTTCAAGTCAGACTAACGCCGCAAGGGGCGCTGTAAAGCGTCAGGCTTGGTCTGTGCATCCCGCCAAATCGTGAACATGCCCGCGCCAAGGATGAGAGACATACCAAAATAGTCCCATCCATCGGGAAATTCCGCGAAAAACATCATGCCCCAGGCAACCGACATTGGCAGGGCAAGATATTCAAAAGGGGCGACATATGATGCCTCTGACACACGGTAGGCTTGGGAAATAAGGTAGCCACCAATGGCGATGCCAACGCCGATGATTAAGAAAACGGGATAGTCCGCCACCAACGGCCAGCTCCATGCGCGCAAAAGAAAGACCAAGGACGGGTCCGTCTGATCGCCAAACCGCCCGTCACCGACCGCAAGGCCCATCGCAAGACACACGACGATAAAAATGATCTGGATGTAGAATGCCATCGTTGCTGCGGATTCCGTTCCCCCAATCCTGCGTGTGATGATGTGAATACCCGCATAGCAAAACGCCGCTGCCAGCGGCAAAAGCGAGGCCAATTGAAACGCCGTCGTCCCGGGGCGCATCATAATCAACGCGCCCACAAATCCGACCGCAATCGCGGCCCAGCGCCGTGGACCCACCAACTCACCCAAAAACACGACCGAAAAGATCGTAATTACCAAGGGGCTGACGAAAAAGATCGCAACTGCATCTGCCAGCGGCATTGCAGCAAGACCCAGAAAGAAAGTCATGTTGGCAAAGACCACACAAAGCCCGCGCAGCATATGCATTGGCAAACGCTTGGTGCGGGCGATGGCCCAACCGTTTGTCAGAGGCGCGATCAGGACCATAATAATCACCAAGCCAATCACCGACCGGATCAGCACAACCTGATGCAGGGCATAGCCGCCGCTAAGGAATTTGATAGCAACGTCATTGATCGAAAAGAAAATAACCGAAACCGCAGCACAAAGCGCGCCCAACTTTGCTGGCGAAAGCTGTATCAAGGACGCGCCGCCGCGCGCACAGCACGTTCCAACCCGTCAAGAAACCGCGCGCGGTCCGCTTTGCTAAAGGGTTTGCCGCCGCCTTGGCGAAACGGATCAGCCGCGCGCATGTCCGTCATCAGGTCACGTGTGGCAAGGACATTTCCGATATTCGCTGTCGTTAGCGCCTCACCGTTATGTTTAAGGACCAGCGCGCCATTCTCAATACAACGCGCAGCCAGCGGAATATCACCCGTAATCACGACATCGCCTTTAGTGGCGCGGTCCGCGATCCAGATATCGGCAATATCAGGGCCGTCAGGCACGACAACGGTTTCAACCAAAGGGTTCTGCGACGGACGAATTCCGCCGTTCGAAACCACAAACATCTTTAGCTTATGACGAGTGCCAACGCGTTCGACCTCTGATTTGACCGGACAGGCATCCGCGTCGACGTAGATCATGCGTAAAGCGCCTCTGCGTGGAAACTGATGTGGTCTTCGATAAACGTCGCAATAAAGAAATACGAATGATCATAGCCCTTTTGCAGCCTGATCTGCCCCTCTTGACGCTTTTCCGCCATGGCTTGCGCAAGATGTTCTGTCCCCAGTAAATCGCCGAACTGATCATCGGTACCGGTATCAATCAACACCGGACCGTCAAAGCCTTCGCCTTGCATCAATAGCGTCGCATCATGCGGACCCCAATTTTCCTCGGGCCCCCAATATGCGGTGAATTGTTTACGACCCCAATCACTTTTGGTCGGGTGACAAATCGGCGCAAAGGCGGACACGGACCGGAAACGCCCGGGCAACGCCATCGCAAAAGTTAATGCACCGTGACCGCCCATCGAATGGCCGGTCATCGACTGGCGATCCATATCAAGGGCAAAGTTTTCTGCTAGCAATGCAGGCAATTCTTCGGCGACATAGGTCCACATTTTGAAATGCTGATCCCACGGGGCCACGGTTGCATCGATGTAGAAACCCGCACCTTGGCCAAGGTCATAGGCCTCGTCATTCGGCACGCCTTCACCGCGCGGTGATGTATCAGGGAAAACCAGCGCGATCCCCTGCTCTGCGGCCCAAGCTTGTGCGCCCGCCTTCACCATTGCGTTTTCATGGGTGCAGGTCAGGCCCGAAAGAAACCACAACACTGGCACGGGGCCATCTGCCGCCTCTGCTGGCAAAAATAGGCCGAATGTCATGTCACAGGCACACGCCACTGAGGAGTGTGAATAGACGCCTTGGGTGCCCCCAAAGCAGCGATTTTGAGAGATGGTTTTCATCTGCAGACCCTTTCGTTTCAATAAGGGCTAGCGCAGGTTCAGAAGGTTGTCACCCATGCAATGACCAAGGACACTGTCACGACGCTGGCCGCTGTGGACATCAGGATCGACGCGGACACCCGCGTGGGGGCCACGCCATAGTGCTGAGCAAGGATATACACATTGCCCGCGACGGGCAGTGACGCAGCGGCGATCATCACGCCAGCGGCGTATGGATCAACGTCAAACAGGAACAGTGCGGCGATTGCGACAGCCGCCGGGTGAAGGATCAATTTACAAAAAGACAACCAGCCCGCGATAGCCAGACGTTCGGCCGACTTACTGGCCAGCGATGCACCGATTGCAAACAGCGCACCAGGTGTGGCCGCAGCGCCAAGCAATGTCAGAAAATCATTCACCGGAACAGGAATAGGATAGTTGCCAGCGGAAACCAGCAAACCAAGTGTGATCGACACGATCATCGGGTTTTTAATCAAGCCAACGGCCACCGTCCACAAAACCTTGGGGGACATGCGCCCATCGCGCGATCCGGTGATTAGGATCACGATCAAGCTGCCAAAGACGATCAGATCAATAGCGAGAACCATCATCACGGGGCCAACTGCCCCTTCGCCCAGTAGCAAAACCAACATTGGAATGCCCAAGAAACCGACATTGCCGATCACTGCACATTGGGCTTCGACGGCAGCTTCGGTTACGGGCGCACGGCGGCGCAAGGCGACCAGCGTGGCAAAAACGTAGATAACCGTCGAAGCACTTAAATAAGCCCAGAAAAACTGCCAGTCAAAAATCTCGGCAAGTGACAAGTTCGCGGAAAACCGGAACAGCATCGCGGACAGGGCAAAGTAGAAAACGAATTTGGTCAGATAGGCCGTCGCCTCGGGTGAAAAGAACCCTGTGCGGCCCGACCCATACCCCAAAGCAATAAGCATAAAGAACGGCAATGTTTGAAGAAAAATATCCCACATGCGGGTTAATCAAATGTCCCTGTGGTGCGCGCCAAAAGCATGAACGCGCGCGACGTGCGGGTCTCTGCCAGTTGCAGCAAATCCGTGTCGGTGGCGCTTTCCTCAAAGGTCACGAGCATCTCGTCGTAGCGGCGCAGGAAATGGTGCACGGCATCGCGGAAAATCGTGTCCTCGCGCATGCGCCCAGCGGTCAAAGCCAAAGAAGAACGATCGCGCACGCCGCCCAAACGGTCCATTTCCTTGCCGCGTTCACCGCCTGCAAAACGGCGCCAGTATTCAGCACTGATCGGATCAGGGCGCAGGTCATCCATGTAAATGCCGTCCTGTGACAACAGGGTCAGCACATCTTGGCTGGCTTGCACCAAACGGCGGGCACTGCGGTCGCGCAAGGCACGGCGCAACGCGGAAAACCCGTCGGTGTCATGTTCATCATTGGGGAAATTGAGCGCCTGAATAAGGTCCAAACGTTCCAGCGGCGGATTCATTTCCTCGGACGTCGTGCCCAGTTCCAATGCGGGCTGATCGACTGGGACCTGAGGGGCTGCGCGGGGGACAATCAACCGCGAAACTTCGCGGCGTGATGCAAAGCCAGAAGCCGCATTTTCGGTGTTCATGGTGCTTTGCGCAAACTCAACTAATTGCTTTTCAACAGATGGTTCGGGTGCTGACTGCAACGCTTGCTGCGCCATTTGCATTTGGCGCAAGCCATCAATTGCCGTTTGAATGCGGAACGATTCTTCGCGCACAACACGCGCCGAACGCGCAGCAACTGCCGCGACCCACATCAAAGCAACAGGCATGAAAACCGCGATCAGCATCATGACCCATCGCAAATTTGCATCTGTGCCACTTGAGACTTCAGATGACGGAAGCATCCAAAAGAATAAACCGACGGCGACCAGCCAACCAACAGCAACAGCGCAAGCGATTACCTCACCTTTGGTCAGGCTGTCTGCGGTTTGTGTCGTTGCTCTATTGGGCTGATGCGCCATAGATCACGCGCTTTCTACTTAAAGTTAATCGCTAAAACTTCGTAACTGCGTACGCCACCCGGAGTCCGCACTTCGATACTGTCGCCTTCGTCCTTGCCAATCAAGGCGCGCGACAAGGGCGATTTCATATTCAACTTGCCGCTTTCAATGTCCGCCTCGTATTCACCGACGATCTGATAGGTCTTTTCCTCATCCGTGTCTTCGTCAACCAATGTGACGCGTGCACCAAACTTGATGGTGCCCGAAAGCTTGGCGACATCAATGACATCGGCCAGCGAAATAACGCCCTCAAGCTCTTTCACGCGGCCTTCGATGAAGGACTGCTTTTCCTTGGCAGAATGGTATTCCGCATTCTCTGACAAGTCGCCATGCTCGCGCGCTTCGGAAATCGCACGAATAATCGCCGGGCGTTCCACCGATTTCAGGTGCTTGAGTTCTGCATCAAGTTTGTCAAAACCAGCGCGTGTCAGTGGTATCTTTTCCATGGTACGTCCCCTCCCGGGGCAAAAAGTGTCAATCGAACGTTCATAGCCTATCTTGGACGCTCAGAGTCAAGGCATTGGCGCGATTTGGTGTCGCGTCAAGCAGATTTGACGTCGTGTCCTGATTGCCCCGTGATTGCCCTTGAGGTAACCGTGGCCGATGATAAATAAAAGGGCAAGCGCCCAAGAGTTTAAAGGATTGATCAATGGCCGAGATTGAACGCGAAGCAATGGAATACGATGTTGTCATCGTTGGCGCAGGTCCTGCCGGTCTATCCGCCGCAATCCGGCTGAAACAATTGGACGCTGACCTGAATGTCGTGGTCCTTGAAAAAGGTTCTGAAGTTGGCGCGCATATCTTGTCAGGCGCTGTCCTTGATCCGGTCGGTTTGAACAAACTAATCCCTGACTGGAAAGAAAAAGGCGCACCGCTGAACGTGCCTGTCAAAGAAGATAATTTCTACATGCTGGGCGAAGCAGGACAGTTGCGTATTCCAAACATGTTGATGCCACCCCTGATGAACAACCACGGCAACTACATTGTTTCCATGGGCAACGTCTGCCGCTGGATGGCCGAACAAGCCGAAGAAATGGGCGTCGAGATTTTCCCGGGCATGGCGTGTTCCGAGCTGGTCTACGGCGAAAACGGCGAAGTCAAAGGCGTCGTCGCGGGCGAATTCGGCAAGAATGCCGACGGCACGCACGGCCCATCCTATGAACCGGGCATGGAACTGCACGGCAAGTACGTCTTCTTGGGCGAAGGCGTGCGCGGATCGCTGTCCAAGCAAGTGATCGCGAAATACGATCTCGCTGCAAATTCGGACGTGCAAAAATACGGCCTTGGCATGAAGGAAATCTGGGAAATCGACCCAGAAAAACACCGTGAAGGCACTGTGACCCACACGATGGGCTGGCCTTTGGAAAGCAAAGCAGGCGGCGGATCATTCATCTACCACCTTGAGAACAATCAGGTTTACGTAGGCTTTGTGGTTCACCTGAACTACAAAAACCCGCATGTGTTCCCTTACATGGAATTCCAGCAGTTCAAGCACCATCCGATGGTGGCGGAACTTCTCAAAGGCGGCAAACGCGTAGCTTACGGCGCGCGCGCAATTTCCGAGGGCGGTTTCCAATCCATGCCGCAGCTTGAATTCCCGGGCGGCGCGCTGCTGGGCTGTGCGGCAGGCATGGTCAACGTTCCGCGCATCAAAGGTAACCATAACGCTATGCTATCCGGCATCGCTGCCGCAGAAGCCGCACATGACGCAATCAAGGCCGATCGCAGCGGCGATTTGCTACAAGGTTATGATGATGCGGTTCGCAAAGGCGAGATCGGCGATGATCTGAAGAAAGTGCGCAATGTTAAGCCGCTTTGGTCCAAATACGGCCTGCTTGCCTCGCTTGGTATAGGCGGCATGGATATGTGGATGAACACCTTTGGAATTGGCGTTCTAGGGACGCTATCGCACGGTAAATCCGACGCCGATGCAACCGAAGCCGCCAGCAAACACAAAGAAATCAGCTACCCCAAGCCCGACGGCACATTGTCATTCGACCGCCTGACGAATGTGTCTTTCAGCTTTACCAACCATGAAGAAAGCCAGCCTGCGCATCTTCATCTGACCGACCCCGATGTGCCGGTTAGTGTGAACCTAGCCAAGTACGCAGGTCCGTCAGCGCGCTATTGCCCTGCTGGCGTTTATGAATTCGTGGGGGAAGGCGCAGAGACGAAGTTCCAGATCAATTTCCAGAACTGCGTCCACTGCAAGACCTGCGATATCAAAGACCCAAGCCAGAACATCACGTGGACAGTTCCACAAGGTGGCGACGGCCCGAATTACCCCAATATGTGATGCGTAAAGTAAGGTGGATATCTATCCACCTTACCGCAAAACATAATCGCTGGGCCAAGTCAGGTTGTAGTCCAAGACAATCTCTTGCTTGGCACCTGCGTCCAGTTCCAGATCCCACTCCAAGATACCACGGCGGCCCTCGGGGTTAAGTCGGGTAAACGACGGGCTGGCTGTGAAATCAACTTCTAGGTCTTCTTGTTCTGTGTAGGAAAACGCTTCACGCACCAGCACAGACCAGTCTTGGCCGGTTAGATTATCAACAGTCATTACAACCTGTTCGGTCAACTGATTAGCACTGGTAAAAACACCGACGCCACCTTCCGACTTGGCAGGCGTTGCGCGTGTCAGGCGCAACCCATCAAGTGGGCCGAAACCCATGTTTTGATCCGCACCAGCGGCCAGCAATGGCATCTGGTCAAAGCCTATCATCGTACCATCCGCAAACAACAACGCTTGTCCGGGCAACAGGACTTCGTCGGTCGAATTGGTAAACTCGGCCATCCGGTAGGCGATGCTATCACGGCTTGGCACCGCCTCGGCCCAGACATCCGCCTCAAGGCTAATGGTATCCAACGCCAGCCGCAGATCATCGACACCGTTTCGGATCGTCACACGACCCGGATAGGTGTAGGTCACCGTTGCACCGCTAAAGTCAGCTTGCGCGGTTACCGCCATAGGTGCGGGCATCGCTTCTTCCATCATCACTGCGCCAGATCGCGCAAAGCTCTGCGCGTCAGCAGATAACAAATCCACACCGCGTTCACGCTCCAGATCATCTTTGGAAATAATCCGGCGTGGCTGTGGCCAGACCTCGCTTGGGGCGGTTTGCTCACCCGGACGCGCGGTTGACAGAACCAATTGCACATCGTTCCAGTCTTGGCCTGATTGCTGGCTGATTACGACAGCACGGTCGATGTCCAAGGCGGCTGCGTCCCCCGTCGTTAGGCGCATGTCGTAGACGGGCGACCAATTGGCAAAGCCCTCAAGACTGCTGATGTCGACCGTATATGCACCCGCTTCCGCTGCGTTCAAAGTGAACGTCAGCACTGATCCATCCTGATCGGGAACCATCAATGCGGCAAGCGCCTGCTTCGCATCTTTCAACGCATCGAGGTCATCCTGACGGGCACGTTCCGCGGCTTTCGCCTCTTGTTCAGCATCAAAAGCCGTTTGGCGCGCAGCTAGCGTTTCGGAACCAACCATCTGCGCAAGCGCTTGAATGTCGGCAATTGCGCCTTGCGTGAGGGCATCACTCGCACGCCCCTGTGCAAGGTTCTGCAAGAACGTGATTTGCGCATCAGCGGCGGCAACGCGCAAACGGATTGCGGCGATTGCGGCGTCACTGTCCCGCAAGACAGCTTCCAGACGTTCCACCTCTGCTTTCGCGGCTACGATCTCTGGTGCTGTTTGATCTGGCGTGACAGGCAAGCGATCATTGGCAAGGTTCACGGCACCGATCTGCGTTCCAGAGGGCGCAGATACCCGCAGACCTTGTGGCGACAATCCCTCCGGCAAGCCCGGCACGATGATGTCGTGCTGACCTGCGGGCAAATCCAATGTGATCAGCCAGGTTACAGTCGCAAGCCCGGGATAGATCGTGACCAAATCGACACGCGCGTCTGCGGTGAATGTGTCGGCGAAACCGGGGCATGCCAAAACAAGCATGCTGGTTGAAAGAAGTGGGCGAAACATATGCGGCCTCCTGCGATGTTCATAAGTTGAATATACTTAGTTTGACGGATGACAGGGAATGATCCTTGGTGGTCATGGGAAATAATTCGCCGCAAACGAAAAAGGGCGCCCCGCAGGACGCCCTTTCTAATAATAACGCAAAAGGCTTAACCCTTTTTCAAGCACTCGCGACCCAACAGTTCAGCAATCTGTACTGCATTCAAGGCAGCACCCTTGCGCAAGTTGTCGGACACGCACCACAGGTTCAAACCGTTGTCGATCGTGCTGTCCTGACGGATGCGGCTGATGAATGTCGCAAAATCACCAACGCATTCGATCGGGGTGACGTAGCCGCCGTCTTCACGCTTATCGATGACCATTATACCGGGTGCTTCACGCAGGATGTCGCGGGCTTCGTCCTCGTCCAAAAATTCCTCGAACTCGATGTTGATCGCCTCCGAGTGGCCAACAAAAACCGGCACACGCACACATGTGGCCGTGACCTTGATCTTGGGATCAACAATCTTTTTGGTCTCGGCGACCATTTTCCATTCTTCTTTGGTCTCGCCACTGTCCAAGAACACATCGATGTGCGGGATCACGTTAAATGCGATCTGCTTGGTAAACTGACGCGGCGGCTTGCTGTCGGTCGGGTTATAGATCGACTTTGTCTGGTCCCACAGCTCATCAATGCCGCCTTTGCCAGCGCCTGATACAGACTGGTATGTGCTGACGACAACACGCTTGATCGTGGCACGATCATGCAACGGCTTAAGCGCGACAACCATCTGCGCAGTGGAACAGTTCGGGTTCGCGATGATGTTCTTTTTGGAATACCCGTGCACGGCTTGCGGGTTCACTTCGGGCACGATCAGCGGCACATCAGGATCGTAACGGTAAAGCGAAGAGTTATCGATCACGACGCAACCGGCCTTGGCAGCCTTTGGCGCGTAAATTTTTGTGGCATCGGAACCCACGGCAAACAGCGCCATATCCCAACCCGTGAAATCGAACGTATCAAGGTCTTTGGTCTTCAAGGTTTTATCGCCAAAGCTGACTTCGGTGCCCAGCGATTTACGGCTGGCAAGTACGGCAATCTCGGCGACGGGGAATTCCCGCTCGGCGAGGATGTTCAGCATTTCACGGCCCACATTGCCTGTGGCGCCGACGATGGCGATTCTATAGCCCATTTGGCTGGCTCCTTGTAAAAGATGCGCCCCTTTACCGCGTGTCCAGCCCAAGGGAAAGGGGGCGCTGTCAGATGCGACAGATGCACGCGCAGTGGTGTATTTTGCGCATCGGTATGTAAATCAAACTAGACAGTTTGGCCTGCCGCAGTAGGGTAGCGC
>Ga0075466_1000817_pt1 | contig 11532 bp, 10 predicted proteins | sample DEB08_DNA_16_FD_71486 | JGI IMG/M metagenome (GOLD analysis project Ga0075466, IMG submission 71486) | Aqueous microbial communities from the Delaware River and Bay under freshwater to marine salinity gradient to study organic matter... | ecosystem: Environmental > Aquatic > Marine > Coastal ... | reverse complement strand
AAAGGATCTAAAGCATATAGGAAAGAGAAATACGAAAGATATTTGAATGGTGAATCATTCTCTAAGGATAGTATAAAAATACCAGACTCATTAATATTTAAAACATTAATTAAGAAAAGAGAAGTATATGCAGGAGGAGGAATTACACCAGATGTTTTTGTTTCTATAGACACAACAGGGAGTTCGTCTTACTTTAACAAATTAGCAAGAAAAGGAATCATGAATAGATTTGCATTAGAGTATGTGAATGATAACAGAGATCAATTAATGGATGAATATTTAAGCTTTGCGGACTTTAAAGAAAAGTTTGATTTAAAATCAGCCACTAAAGAACTAATTGAATATGCAACTAAGAAAAAATTAGAATACAATAAAGATCAATTTTTGAAAGCAGAAAAAGCCATAACCATAAGGTTAAAAGCACTAATTGCTCAAAACATATGGGGATTCAGTGAATTTTATGAAATTTTTAACGAATTAAACCCTGTATACAAAGAAGGAATTAATGTACTAAAAGACGGTAGGTATAAAAAGTTGAAACTCGCTAAAAAATAAAATTCAAACTAAATCTATTTATTTTTTATATTTGTTAATCAATAAAAAACAACAACACAAAATAAGCTATGAAAAAAGAAAATATTATCATTGGAGCAATTGCTGTAATAGGATTACTAACACTATTCAATACATATAAAATTGTTACATCTGACGAAGGAAGAACAATTGCACCAGCAAACCCAGCTGCAGTTCAAACAGCAAACAATGCAGGAGCAAATTTCCCAAGTACTTTACCACAACAAAACCAACCTCAAACTCCAGGAGTTCAAACACAACAACTTACTCAAGGAATGCCAGATATTCCTAAAACAGGGATAAACTTTGCTACACCTAAGAAAGATTTTGGAAAAGTATTATCAACTTCTTCTAATGCTCATACTTTTGTATTTACTAATACAGGAACTGAACCATTAATTATTTCAAATGCAAAAGGTTCATGTGGATGTACTGTTCCAGAATGGCCAAAAGAGCCAATTTTACCTGGAGACCAAGGAGAAATCAAAGTAGTTTACAAGCCAAAAGGACAGTCTGGAAATCAAACAAAACAAGTTACTGTAACAGCTAATACAAGTCCAGCTAATTCAATTTTAACAATAACGGGTGATATTCAAGCAGATCCAAATGCCCCTAAACAACAGCCTATCTCGCCTTTAGATGCTGCAGCTATGTAATAATTTTTTAATTATTAAAGCATAATAATTATACTCAGTATTTCTTCTTGGGTTAACAGGAAGAAATACATTGAGTTAATTAACTCAAGAATATTAATTTCAATCAACTAATAAAGAAGGAAATTAATAATTTTTCGTCTAAAAATTTTTAGCGAATTACATCTTTTATTTAATGAATAACGAAAAGCAATTTCTTGAGATTTATAACGAATTCTCTCAATTGGTTTACAATCTTTCATTAAATTATTTACAAAACATTGAAGACGCGAAAGAGGCTACTCAAGATGTTTTTGTAAAAATTCACATTAAGATAGAAGGATTTAATAAAAAATCTAGTCTAAAAACATGGATATACAGAATAACGATAAACCATTGTTTGGATGTAATAAAATCTAAAAACAGAAAAACAAGGCTCTTTTTTACTCGTCAACACGAAGATTATGATGTAGTAGAATTTAATCACCCTGGTGTTGAGCTAGAAAGCAAAGAAGAAGTAAAGAAGATTTTTGACGAAATAAATAAATTGCCAGAAAAACAGAGAACAGTCTTAGTTTTAAAATCAATAGAAGGATTGTCACAGAAAGAAATAGCAGTGATACTAAAGATAAAAGAAAAAGCATTGGAGTCTCTATTGTCAAGAGCTAGAAGAACATTAAAAGGAAGACTATAGATTATGGAAAAAGAATATTTACATAAGCTCAAAGAAATTAAAAGAGTAGAAACTCCTGATTTTTTATTAGAAATAATTGTTTCTAAAATTGATTCAGAAGAAGTGAATGAGAATAAGAAATTTAGTTATTCTTTAGCATTTGCAGTTGCCCTAGTTTTTATTAACGTATCTATAATAAGTAATTATTTGAATACCGACACTAATTCTTCTTCACAAGAGATTACAAATCCGTATAGTTTTTCAACATATACCCTAATTGAAAATGAATAAAAAAGCAAAAATAACAATAAGCTTATTAGTACTCTTAAACTTAGTGTTAATAACATTTTTGTATTTGGGAAAGCCAAAACACACAAACCATAAAATGCCTAAAGATGTGATTATAGAAAAACTTGGATTTGATGAAAGTCAGCAAGAAGAGTTTAAATATTTAATCATTGAACACAAGAAAAAGGCAAAGAACTTACAAGATGAAATAGCTCAAAACAAGACAATTTTATATCAAGAAATAAACAATAATAAAAGCAGCTTCAATGATTCAATCAATAGATTGATTGGCGATAAATTTGAAGAGTTAGAAAAGATTCACTACAATCATTTTTTAGGAATAAAGAACATTTGTAGAGAGGATCAAAAAGGAAAATTTCAAGACTTAACAGAGCAATTACAGACTATATTTAGCCCTCCAAACAAAAGAAGAAGACGAAACAAAAAACAATAAAAACAGCTAAAAAAACAGAAATCACATAGGCAATTAGCAGCCTATTTATTTGCTTTATCGTCTTTAAAAGAAAAACTAAAGTTTTTTCTTAATCATCACAACTCTAAAGCCTGTAAAAGGATTTGCTTTTTTATTCCATTCTTCCTGAGAATTTATTTGCAAATAATGACTTTTACTTTTCCAAGAACCACCTTTTGTATAGTTTGAATCTAACACCATTTCTGCTACATTTCCACTCATGTTATACAATCCATAATCATTTGGAAAATAAGAATCAACAGGAGCCAAAACAGCCTCTCCATCAAAATCGTTTAAATCTGTAAAGTGAGTTTGAAAAAAATTGTTTAACGTCAAAGTATCGTATCCATTTACATTTTCATCTTCACTCATTTTAGGATTAAAATTTGCTAAATAACACCCTTTGCTATTTCTTATATATGGGCCACCCCAAGGATAGGGAGATTTTTCTTTTCCTCCTCGAGCTGCCAGACTCCATTCTTGTTCAGTTGGGAGCCTTATTTCTATTCTTTCATTGTTAATGTTGAAATAAACAGCCTCTAACCAATTACAAAAAACTTCAACATCACTAAGGTCAACATTAACAACAGGATGTTTATAGAAATCAGGATGTGAATAATAATTGTTCTCCCAAATCTGGCTATATGGGAATACATTTTTCCAGCCATCACCATTATAACTGCGCAATGGAACCTGAACTTTTGCTAAAGAAACCATTTGTTTAAAAAGTTCATTCGTCACTTCATATTTTCCAACAGAAAGCGTGTCATTAATTTCAGCAAAATAGGTTTTAAAATACTTTTTATTCAACACAATAGATTTTGCTTTTTTCTTAGGTTGAGGTAATTCAATTACTTCAACAACATACCTAAAACCAACTTCTGGTGAAGCCGAATACACATATTGTTGTTTTTCTATTCTAAGCCAATCAGCTCTATTGCTCCAACTACCTCCTTTCACCAATCCTTTTTCAGATACCATTTCACTAACATTTCCACTCATGTTGTACAGCCCAAAACCATTTTGCCAATAAGAGTTAACGGGAGCTGTAATTGTGGCTCCATCCATAATTGAATTTCCCTTTCTTAAAACAAAATTGGCTTGAAATTTACCTTGATTTTTTCCTTCGGCGACTCTCATAGATTCAGTTCCCCAGGGATAGTTAGCATATTTATTCCCAGCCTTTGCTGCATCTTCCCATTCTTTTTCAGTAGGTAAGCGAACCAACACTTTTTGATAAGAAAAATTTCGGTTTAATATTTTTGTTAGCCAAGTACAATAGGCGGTTGCATTTTCATAAGTGATGTTTACCAGAGGGTAATCAGTATATGCAGGATGTTTAAAATAAAATTTTTGCATTGGCTCACCATAAGCAACTTGATCCGTCCATCTAAAAGTTTTAGGATAATTTTTTACACTGTCTTCATTAGAAATGGCAGATAAAAACTCATGATAATATCGATTACTCACTTCTGTCTCGCTCATCCATAAATACTGCCCACGAATTGGAACACATCCTGGAATTTGACATAAAGAAACAAACGGTAACATTAGAAATAACAACTTAATAGTTCTCATAATTTTCTTTTTTAGAACCCCGAATCTTCAAATGAAGAATTGGTTACACAATATTAACAACATTTAATTCATTTTTATTGGAGATACTCCTCACAAAACTTTATTTTTATACTTTGTGAAGCTAAAAAAAGAAAACCAATGACCAAAATACTAGTCATAGATGACGAACGACCAATAAGAAATGTTTTAAGAGAGATTCTTGAAAATGAGAAATACAAAGTAGATAATGCTGAAAATGGTAAAATAGGATTTGAATTAGCAAGCAAAAACAACTATGATGTTATTTTATGCGACATTAAAATGCCCGAAATGGATGGTGTTGAAGTGTTGGAAAAACTACAAGAAAAAGGGATTGACTCTCCAGTAATAATGATATCTGGACATGGAACAATAGATACGGCTGTCGAGTGTTTACAAAAAGGAGCTTATGATTTTATTCAAAAACCATTGGATTTAAATAGAACCTTGGTAAGCATTAGAAATGCATTCGAAAGAAGTGATTTGGTGGAAGAAACCAAAGTGCTAAAACGAAAAATACACAAAGGGAAAACAACAGACATCATTGGAGAATCAAAAGCTATCATTGCCATAAAAAAAATGATAGAAAAGGTAGCTCCATCTGATGCTAGAGTATTAATTACTGGAGGAAATGGGAGTGGAAAAGAGCTTGTTGCAAGACAACTACATGAGCAAAGTAGTAGAGTAAAAGCGCCATTTATTGAGGTAAATTGTGCAGCAATTCCAGCAGAATTAATTGAAAGTGAATTGTTTGGACATGAAAAAGGAGCATTTACATCAGCAATAAAACAAAGAAAAGGAAAGTTTGAACAAGCTGAAGGAGGAACAATATTTTTGGATGAAATAGGAGACATGAGTCTTTCTGCTCAGGCTAAAGTGTTAAGAGCTCTACAAGAACATAAAATCACACGTGTTGGAGGAGACAAAGACATTAAAGTAAACGTGAGAGTTCTTGCTGCAACAAACAAAAATTTAAAAGAAGAAATTTCGGAAAAGAATTTCAGAGAAGATTTATACCATAGATTAGCTGTTATCTTAATCCATGTACCATCACTAAACGAAAGAAAAGACGACATTCCTTTATTAGCAAATCATTTCTTAGGAATCATTTGTAACGAACAAGGAATTCCACCTAAAACATTTTCGAAGGATGCATTAAGCGAACTTCAAAATATAGATTGGACAGGAAACATTAGAGAGTTAAGAAATATAGTAGAACGTTTAATAATTCTTTGTGGAAACGAAATACAAGGAGATGAAATTAAGTTGTATGCTAACCCAACAAAGTAAATGAGCAAAGAAAAACCATATTGTAATAGCTTAACTAAATACTCTCGATTTAAAACTAGAGAAGTAATGGTGGGTAAAATTGGAGTAGGAGGAGAGAATCCTATCCGAGTTCAATCCATGACAACTGCAGACACAATGAATACAGAAAAATCTGTTGCCGAAAGTATTAGTTTAGCAAAAGTAGGTTGTGAGATTGTGAGATTGACAGCACCTAGTAAAAAAGATGCATATAACTTACAAGTAATTAAAGATGAAATCATCAAACAAGGGTATGACATTCCTTTGGTAGCTGATATCCATTTCACTCCGAATGCAGCAGAAGTTGCAGCTGATATTGTAGAAAAAATAAGAGTTAATCCCGGAAATTATGCAGATAAAAAGCAATTCAAGGATTATGAATATACTGACAATTCTTATCAAGAGGAATTAATAAGAATAGAAGAAAAATTCACTCCACTAGTTTTAAAGTGCAAGAAAAATGGAGTTGCAATGCGAATAGGAACTAATCATGGCTCTTTATCGGATAGAATTTTAAGCAGATATGGTGACACACCATTAGGAATGGTAGAGTCGGCAATGGAATTCATTAGGATTTGCGAAAAAAACGAGTATTATGAATTGGTTCTTTCCATGAAAGCTTCCAATCCAAAAGTAATGGTGCAGGCCTATAGATTATTGGTAGCTGCCATGATCGAAAACAACATGAATTATCCTCTTCACTTGGGTGTAACCGAAGCAGGTGAAGGTGAAGACGGAAGAATAAAATCTGCTATAGGAATAGGTACTTTATTGGAAGATGGAATAGGAGACACTATTCGTGTTTCACTTACTGAATCTGCTGAATCTGAAATTCCAGTAGCACAAAATTTAGTAAAACGATATTCTCACAGAGAAGATCACGAACCGATAGAAACCGTATCAGAATCATTCATTGATCCTTACGAATACACAAGAAGAAAAACCAATATCATAAAAAACATTGGAAGTAAACATGTGCCAATAGTAATGGCAGATTTTTCTCTTAAAAAAGAAATCAAACCGGCTTCTTTCTTTGCTTTAGGATATAACTATTCTGTACCATTGGACAAATGGAACATTACAGATAAAGCTTGTGATTATGTGTTTACCAATAAAAACACAGTTGAATTTGAAATTCCAGGAACACTAGGATTAATTCATGAATACAACACTTGGTTAACCCAAAAAAGCAAGGACAATAGATATCCTTTTCTAGATGTAAAACAATATTTATCAGAATGTGAAAGGCACACAGATATGAACTTTGTTTATGTTCTATTATCCGATTGCTCAGAGGATTTGTTTGCTAAATTAAATAATGATAAAACAGCTGTTTTAATCATAGACACATATAACAAACACGGTTTAGCAGAACAAAGAGCAATATTTAATGCCCTGATAGAAAACAACTGCAAAGCACCTGTAGTAATTGGTAGAGCTTATGGAGACCTACCAAAAGAAGAACTTCAAATTGATGCTTCTGTGGATATGGGAGGATTATTAATTGATGGATTAGGAGATGGAATATTTATTGCAGCTGAAAATTGTGGAGGCGATTTGTTTTTGAACGATACAGCCTTTGGAATTTTACAAGCAACAAGAACTAGAATATCCAAAACCGATTACATTTCTTGCCCTTCATGCGGGAGAACACTGTTTGATTTACAAGAAACTACAGCAAAAATAAGAGCCAAAACAAGCCATTTAAAAGGATTGAAAATAGGAATTATGGGCTGTATAGTGAATGGGCCTGGTGAAATGGCAGATGCCGATTATGGTTATGTAGGAACAGGAAAAGGTAAGATCACACTTTACAAAGAAAAGGAAGTAGTAAAGAAAAACATTCCAGAAGAAGACGCTCTAAACGAATTAATCAATTTGATTAAAGAGTATGATGATTGGGTAGATGTCTAATTCCCTAATCTATTAAATTAACAGTCTATTTGTGGCAATTGTAAACAAATAGATTACCTTTGCCCAAAATTTAATTGATTTTATGTCACAAGAAATAAAGAATATTGCAATCATTGCCCATGTCGATCACGGGAAAACTACGTTAGTAGATAAAATGATTTTGGCTGGAAAATTATTTTCAGATCACGAAACTCCAGGAGAATTAATCATGGATAGTAATGACCTTGAAAGAGAAAGAGGGATTACGATTTTAGCAAAAAATGTATCAGTAAATTACAAAGGAGTTAAAATTAATATCATTGACACACCAGGTCACAGTGACTTTGGAGGAGAAGTAGAACGTGTAATGAATATGGCTGATGGAGTACTACTTTTAGTAGATGCTTTTGAAGGACCAATGCCACAAACGAGATTTGTAATGCAAAAAGCTGTTGAAGCAGGTCTTAAACCAATTGTAGTTGTAAATAAAGTAGATAAAGAAAACTGTACACCTGATATCGCATACGAAAACGTATTTGATTTGATGTTTAGTGTTGGAGCAAGTGAAGAACAATTGGATTTCCCAGTTATTTATGGTTCTGCAAAGAACGGATGGATGAGTACAGACTGGAAAGAACCAACTGAAGACATTACACCACTATTAGATTGTGTATTGGAACATATTCCAACTCCAGTATTTGCTGAAGGAAACACTCAGTTATTAATTACTTCTCTTGATTATTCTGCATACGTAGGAAGAATCGCAGTAGGTAGATTACAAAGAGGAACAATCAAAGAAGGACAAAATGTTTCTTTGGTAAAAAGAGATGGAAGCATTGTGAAATCTAAAGTGAAAGAAATTTTTGTATTCGAAGGAATGGGGAAATTAAAAGTAACTGAAGTACAAACAGGAGATATCTGTGGAATTGTAGGAGTAGAAGGATTTGAAATTGGTGATACTATTGCTGACTTTGAAAACCCAGAAGCATTACAAACTATAAAAATTGATGAGCCAACAATGAGTATGATGTTTACTATAAACAACTCACCATTTTTTGGTAAAGAAGGTAAATTTGTTACTTCTCGTCACATTAAAGACAGATTAGACAAAGAGCTTGAGAAAAACTTAGCTCTTCAAGTAAAAGATACTGGTTCTGCTGATTCATTCATGGTATTTGGAAGAGGGATTCTTCATTTGTCTGTATTGATTGAGACAATGAGAAGAGAAGGATATGAATTACAAATTGGGCAACCACAAGTAATTATTAAAGAAATAGACGGAAAGAAACATGAACCTATTGAGGAATTGACAATTGACTTACCAGAAAATGTATCTGGAAAAGCTATTGAAATGGTATCAATGAGAAAAGGGGAAATGTTGAACATGGTTCCTAAAGGAGACAGAGTTACTATTGATTTCATCATCCCATCAAGAGGGATTATAGGATTAAGAAACTATTTGTTAACTGCTACTGCAGGAGAAGCTATTATGAATCACAGATTCAAAGAATTTGCTCCATACAGAGGAGAAATTCCTGGTAGATCTGCTGGATCTTTAATTTCATTGGAGCAAGGTAAAGCAATTCCTTTCTCATTAAACAACCTACAAGACAGAGGTAAGTTTTTCGTAAAGTCAAACGAAGAAATATACGCAGGTCAAGTAATTGGAGAAAACTCAAGAGACAATGATTTAACAGTAAACGTTACTAAGACAAAGAAAATGTCTAATATGCGTTCTTCTGGTGCTGATGATAAAGTAAAGTTAGCTCCACCAATTATTTTCTCTTTAGAAGAGGCATTGGAGTATATCCAGGAAGATGAATTAGTGGAAGTAACTCCATTAAGCATTAGATTAAGAAAAATTTTATTGAGCGAATCTGAAAGAAAAAGAGCAGGAAGAAACTAGTAAAATAGATATCTACATATTATAACAATTAAGCCGCACGAGAATGTGGCTTTTTTATTTTAACTATTTGATTAACAACAGAGATTTTGGAATTTATGAATAATTTTTATAGATTTGAAAACAACAAAAAACATTATTAATATGAAAAAAACGATTTTAATTTTAGCTACAGCTTTAATTGGCTTTGGAGGGATCTCTCAAGACTATTTCCACAAGCTAGGACTGTCTATTAATCTTTATGGAGAAAGAGAAATTTCTACTTCAGGAGAAACTGGATCATCTTTTACAGGATTAATGCCAATGGTAACTTACCAGGCAGGGTTAAATTTTGAGATAGGGGATATATTGTATTTTTCACCTACTGCCTATCCAGCATTAGGATCAGGAATTTTAAGTGTAAATGGAGCATATGGAGGAGATTTGTTTGCATTTAACTTACCAATAGTAGCAGAATTGTTTATTGGTGAAGACAGAGAGTATTTTGGAGGATTTATTGGTGCAGGATTCGACTATAGTTATTATTCATCTATAGGATCAATTATGGGACCTCAGTTTTCAGGAGGACTTAACTTCAATTTCGAAGATACATTTTTAGAAAATTATTTTGGAGAAAGTGCAGTGACTTTAAGATTCTCATATACTATTCCTATCAATAAGCCTGATCAAACAGACTTAGGAACTAATGTTGATAGAAGAGAATTTATGCCAAACTACCACATTCAATTACTTTATGATTTAGGATACTAAAATCTTTAAAATAGTATAAAACTATAAGAGCTGTAATCAAATACAGCTCTTTTTTTGTGCGTTTATTTTCGTATTTTTACTGCCAACATGGCAAAAACAATTTTTCTTACTGAGTTCGAATATGACTTCCAATTGATAGGAATAAGTAGTCATGCAAAAGACTATAGAGTATCTTGGGAGCTAAACAAACTATTTGATATTGAGCTCGTCAAAGAGGAGGATGAGTTATTTGCCACAAAAAAAGGAGGAAATGCAGTTTTTTCAATGTATTTTTATAAAAACAAGAGCGAAGAACAGGACATAAGATTAATTTCTAATAAATCGAATGGTAGGTTTTTGGTTCCAGAAAACAAAGCAGCTGATTATTTTTTAATTCTTTATGACTTTAACGAATATGAGGCCAGAGAAATGCTTGTAAAAATCAGAAAAATTAATGTTGTGTTAACAGCATTTGAGGTAGATGTTTCTATCTTGAAATCCAAAGAGAATTTACTCTTTTAGCAAAAAACAGAATGAGAAAAACAAAAATTATAGCGACAATAGGTCCAGCAACAGAGTCTAAAGAAAACTTACAGTCCATTATTAACGATGGAGTAAATGTTTGTAGGCTTAATTTTTCACATGGGTCACACGAGGATCACTTGAAAGTATTGAACAATATAAAAGAAATTAACAAGGAGAACGGAACCCATATAGCTACCCTAGGAGATTTGCAAGGGCCAAAGTTAAGAGTAGGAAAGATGGAAGATAACACTCTTCTAATAAGTGGTAAAGAAATCACTTTTACAGATAAAGAGTGTATAGGGAATGCTGATTTAGTCTACATGAATTACAAAAATTTTGCAAAAGATGTAAAAAAAGGAGAATTTATAAGACTTGATGACGGGAAACTAGAAATGCAAATTCTAGAAACAAACAGCAAGGACACTGTAAAAGCAAAGATTACTCAAGGAGGAATATTAAAATCAAATAAAGGTGTAAACCTGCCAAACACAGTTATCTCTTTACCCTCATTAACAAAAAAAGATTTAGCTGATTTAGAATTCGCTTTAGAGCATAACATTGATTGGATAGGATTATCTTTTGTAAGATCAGCTAGAGACATAATAGAACTTAAAGGCTTAATCGCAGCAAAAAATAAAAAAGCAAGAGTAATAGCTAAAGTAGAAAAGCCAGAAGCAGTTGAAAATATTGAGGAGATCATAAAACATGCAGATGCTATAATGGTTGCAAGAGGAGATTTAGGAGTTGAAATCCCTATGGAGAAAGTTCCTTTAGTTCAAAAAATGATAGTTGAAAAATGCATTCAATATTCAAAACCAGTTGTGATTGCTACCCAAATGATGGAAAGCATGATAGAATCTTCAACCCCTACAAGAGCTGAGGTAAATGATGTTGCAAATGCCGTACTTGATGGTGCTGATGCTGTAATGTTAAGTGGAGA
>Ga0075466_1000813_pt1 | contig 11549 bp, 10 predicted proteins | sample DEB08_DNA_16_FD_71486 | JGI IMG/M metagenome (GOLD analysis project Ga0075466, IMG submission 71486) | Aqueous microbial communities from the Delaware River and Bay under freshwater to marine salinity gradient to study organic matter... | ecosystem: Environmental > Aquatic > Marine > Coastal ... | reverse complement strand
AATTAAGTGGCCATCCATGGCCTGGAAGAGACGGTTTTTCTTGCTGGCTACTGAATAACGTCGCCAACTCGAACAATTTTCAAAGTGTTTGTGCCACCGTGCACATTGACAAAATCCCCTTTAGTAATCAGCACTAAATCGCCATCAGCAACTGCGTTGTGCGCGCGCAGAGTTTCCACTGCACGGTGATTAACTTCGGAAGGATCTAGCTCTGAAGCGTGAAAAGGTACTGGTATTACACCTTTATAGAGTGCAGTGATCTCGCAGGTGCCGAGCTTCTCTGCCATCGCATAAATTGGTAGTGAAGAGGTAATGCGCGACATAATCAGTGGCGCAAAGCCAGTTGCCGTCATGCAGATAACCGCTTTAACACCTTCAAGGTGGTTGGCTACATACATGGCCGCTAGGGCCAGAGATTCATCGATGCTGGCGAATGTCTGATCAATTCTGTGCTTGGAGCGCTGTGCCAGAGGGTGCAGTTCTGCGCCATCAATGATTCGCACCATGGCTTTGACTGTTTCAACTGGGTACATGCCCACTGCAGTTTCGGCTGAGAGCATTACTGCATCGGTGCCGTCGAGTACGGCATTGGCTACGTCGAAGACTTCTGCGCGAGTAGGAGTAGAAGCGGTAATCATCGACTCCATCATCTGGGTGGCAGTGATTACAACTTTGTTAGCAGCATTGGCAGCTTCAATAAGCTGCTTCTGCACAGCCACTAGATTGGCGTCGCCAATTTCAACCCCGAGGTCGCCACGAGCAACCATCACGCCATCAGCGCTGGCGATAATGCCAGGTAAAAATTCATCGGTAATGGCTTCGGCACGTTCGATCTTGGCGATAATATGAGCGCCACTGCCTGCTGCAACCAGCAGTTCACGAGTCTCTTCAATATCTTCTTTTGAACGCACAAATGAGATCGCTAGATAATCGGTCTTTAGCGATGCGGCAGTTTTAATATCCGCCTTGTCTTTCTCAGTGAGAGCTGGAGCGGAGAGGCCGCCGCCAAATTTGTTGACGCCTTTTTTGCTCGACAACACACCGCCCTGAACTACGCGGCAGGTGACCGAGTGGGGGTTGCGTGATTCGACCAAAAAGGTCATGCGACCATCGTCGAGTAATAGGGTATCACCGGCATTGATATCATTGAGCAGGTCGCTGTCGATATGAACGCCATCTTGATCACCGGAATCAACATCGATCTGGCTGTTGAGTACAAAGCTATCATTCTCGGCTAGGTCGATTTTCATATCGTTGAGGAAGCTGCCGATACGAATCTTCGGGCCCTGCATATCGCAGAGAATACCCACTGGCGTTTTGAGTTCCAGGGCAATTTCTCGAATCATAGCGGCGCGCATGGAATGCTCTGCGGCGCTGCCGTGAGAGAAGTTCAAGCGAAAGACATTAACGCCGGCAAGAATCAGCCCGCGAATACCCTCTGCATGGTGAGTGGCGGGGCCGAGTGTCGCTAGAATCTTGGTTCTACGCGGCATCTTTTTTCTCCGCAGCACTGGCTAACAGCACTAAGGAGTTGTCGAGCATGCGGTTGGAGAAGCCCCACTCATTGTCGTACCAGGCCATTATCTTAACCAGGGAGCCATTGACGCGAGTCTGGGTAGCATCAAAGTTACAGGAGAAGGGCGTGTGGTTAAAGTCGACAGAAACCAGTGGTTTATCGTTGTAGCAAAGTACTGAACTGAGTGCGCCTTGAGACGCTTTAAGCAGCAGCTCATTGACTTCTTCCACTGTGGTGTCGCGGCCAGCATTAAAGGTCAGATCAACCAGAGAGACATTAATGGTCGGTACACGGACAGCTAGACCGTCAAGCTTACCTGCCAACTCCGGCAGTACCAGACCGATTGCCACTGCGGCGCCGGTCTTGGTTGGAATCATTGATTGAGTAGCGGATCTGGAGCGGTAGACATCGGAGTGACAGACGTCGCTGAGCTGCTGATCATTGGTGTAGGCGTGAACCGTGGTCATATAACCGCTGAGGATACCAATGCTCTCTTGAAGAGGCTGAACCATAGGTGCCAGACAGTTAGTGGTGCAAGAGGCATTTGAAATAATTTCCTGAGAGCCATCCAAGACGTGGTCGTTAACGCCAAACACTATAGTCGCATCGGCGTTTGCACCAGGTGCTGAGATAATGACCTTCTTGGCGCCAGCTTCTAAGTGCATTGCTGCTTTTTCGCGGCTAGTGAATACGCCAGTGCACTCGCAGACCAGATCGACGTTTAAGTCAGCCCAGGGCAGGTCGGTTGGGTTGCGCTCGCTGGACCAGTTGATTACATCGCCATTAATGATGATGGCATTGTCAGTGACTTCGACTTGCTGGTTAAAGCGGCCGTGCACTGTATCGAACTGCAGCAGGTGAGCGCTAATTTCGAGGCTACCAAGATCATTGATCGCGACAATTTGGATTTGCTCGCGAAGCTCTGGGCGTTCGTAGAGGGCGCGGACTATATTGCGGCCGATGCGACCAAAACCGTTAATGGCGATTCTATACATGATGGAGCCTCTTTGAATGTAGTAAACTTACGTAAATTATAGGCTTTTATGGATTGCTAGGCAATGATAAGCCTGTTTAGGTAGGTAAAAGAACGTATTTGTCTGATTTTGCTAGTCTCATTTACCTTTCTGACGAAATATTCTTACCAACTTTTGGGCTAAAGCGGACATTGGGGCTTAAAAACCTTAAACTGCGCCCTCAATTGCGGAACAAGACGAAAAGCTAAAGGGTTATAGCTATGCATTCACAAAATTTAATCAATATTATTTCTGATGAATTGCCCAATCTAAATAAATCTGAGAGCAAGGTGGCGCGAGTAATTCTTGCGGACCCAGACAGTGCAACCAGATCCAGTATTGCGACCCTGGCCAAGGCTGCTGAAGTCAGTGAACCCAGTGTTAATCGCTTTTGTAAGCGTTTTGATGCCGCAGGATTTCCCGATTTCAAGCTTAAACTGGCGAAAGCTCTAGTCAGCGGTGTTCGTTTTGTTAATCGCAATGTAGATCCTGATGATGAAGTCAGCAGCTACACGCCGAAGATCTTTGATGGCACGATCAATAATCTCGCCATGGTGCGCGACAAAATCAGTCACAGCCGTGTCAATCAGGTGGTGGATAAGTTAATTCAAGCCAAGCGTATCTACTTTTTTGGTGTCGGCGCTTCGGGTTCTGTGGCAAGAGATGCTGAAAATAAATTCTTTCGTTTTAATCTGCCGGTGTCGTTTCATGATGATGTTTTGATGCAGCGCATGCTGGCATCCACTGGCAGCACTGGCGACGTGTTCTTTTTTATCTCCCATACTGGGCGCACAAAAGAAGTGGTTGAGATCGCCGAAATTGCCAGGGCCAGCGGCTCAACGGTGATTGGCCTGACTGCACCGGATTCCCCGCTGGCGCAGGTTAGCAGTGTAACTCTGGATGTTGAGGTGCCAGAAAATACCGATGAGTATATGCCGATGACCTCGCGTATTGTTCATCTGGTTATTCTCGATGTGTTGGCCACAGGTGTGACTCTGCGTCGCGGGCCGGACTTTTTACCTCACTTAGAAAAGATCAAAAATAGCCTCAAACCAACCCGTTATCCGCGTACCAGTTAACCAGTTTGTTGGTTTGATTTCGGCGCTTTTCCTAATGTCATTAAATTGCTGTGGCTAATGATCGCCATTCGCCATATAAGCTTGAGCACAGCAGCTGCTTTCTACTAGACTAAGCCTCATATTAGCAATCTAATAAACTATGTGAGGCTGTCGCCCAATGTCAGATTTTCCAACCTACCCAGTTCCCCAGCAATGGTCCGACTCAGCATGGATTGATGAAGCCACTTATGAGGCCATGTATCGCCAGTCGGTGGATAATCCCGATCAGTTTTGGGGCGATCAAGCGGCGCAGTTTTTAACCTGGGACAAACCTTGGGAAACGGTTTGCCGCAGTGATATTGAGCAGGGTCAGGCAGCTTGGTTTGAGGGTGGCAAGCTCAATGTGGCGGTCAACTGTATCGATCGGCATCTAGTGAATAGAGCGGATCAAACTGCGATTATATGGGAGGGGGATGACCCCTCGGATGATACCCATATTAGTTACGCCGAACTCCATGAACAGGTCTCTCGGTTAGGTAATGTGCTGCGTCAGCGTGGGGTCAAAAAAGGCGACCGCGTGTGCATCTATATGCCAATGATTCCCGAGGCGGCCTATGCGATGCTTGCCTGTGCCCGAATTGGTGCTGTGCACTCGGTGGTATTTGGTGGTTTTTCCCCTGATGCACTCAAGGACCGTATTCTCGATTCCGACTGTCAGGTAGTGATTACCGCCGATGAAGGGTTGCGAGCGGGTAAACCTATTCCCCTTAAGGCCAATACTGACAAAGCGTTGGAACACTGTCCCGATGTTCATACCTGCCTGGTGGTACGCCGCACTGGTGGTAGCATAGATTGGCAGGAGAGCCGAGATATCTGGTACCAAGAGTCCATGGAGTCTGTTACTCGAGACTGCGCGCCAGAGATAATGGATGCCGAAGATCCTCTATTTATACTCTATACCTCGGGCTCAACTGGCAAGCCTAAAGGTGTTGTGCATAGCACTGGCGGCTATCTGCTGATGGCTGCCATGACCCACAAATACACCTTCGACTATAAAGAGGGCGATGTGTTTTGGTGCACTGCCGATGTTGGCTGGGTCACTGGCCACAGTTATATTTTGTATGGGCCGCTGTGTAATGGTGCCATCACACTAATGTTTGAGGGGGTGCCAACCTATCCGGATGCCTCGCGATTTTGGCAGGTTATCGACAAACATCAGGTCAACCAGTTTTACACTGCGCCAACCGCTATTAGAGCCTTGATGGCCTGCGGCGATAGTTATGTTGAAAGCTGTTCACGAGGCTCGCTAAGATTGCTCGGCACAGTGGGTGAACCGATTAATCCCGAGGCCTGGGACTGGTATCACCGCGTCGTGGGTGAATCCCGCTGTCCGATTGTCGATACCTGGTGGCAAACCGAAACCGGCGCCCATATGTTGACGCCGTTGCCCGGTGCGACAGCGCTCAAACCCGGCTCTGCAACAAGGCCGTTTTTTGGCGTGCAGCCAGTGCTGCTGGATACTGAGAATCGTGAAGTTGATGGTGTAGGTGAAGGGCTATTGATGATCAAAGCATCTTGGCCTAGCCAAATTCGCACTATCTATGGCGATCATCAGCGCTTTATCGAAACCTACTTTAAACCCTATGCTGGCTATTACTTTACCGGTGACGGCGCGCGGCGGGATGAGGATGGCTACTACTGGATTACCGGTCGTGTCGATGATGTGCTAAATATTTCAGGACATCGCATGGGTACTGCTGAGGTGGAGAGTGCCTTGGTACTCCATGAGAAAATCGCAGAGGCCGCAGTTGTAGGTTATCCCCATGATATTAAAGGACAGGGCATTTACTGTTATGTCACGCCGATGAATGGCATCGAACTTAATGAAGAGCTGCGTCTAGAATTGATTGCACTCTGCGTCAAAGAGATTGGTCCAATTGCCAAGCCGGATATTATTCAGTGGGCTCCAGGGCTGCCGAAGACCCGTTCTGGTAAAATCATGCGGCGCATTTTGCGCAAAGTCGCTGCCAATGAGCTGGATAATTTGGGCGATACCTCAACGCTGGCTGACCCTGCAGTGGTCGATGAGCTGATTTCCAATCGAAAAAACCGTTAAGCCCCAAGTCCTGCTGATGATAGCTTGGCTACTTTAGATTGGTAGTAAAGATATATTGATATAACCTTAGATACGTAGTTATACTGTTCCGAAAGATATTGGGATCTGCTCTCTTTCGGATTCACTATGTATAGCGCTTAAAGCCAGCGCAACAGGGTAGTGCAATAAATCTTATGCGTACTTCTTTAACTATATTATGTTGCCTAATGCTGGTGTACGGAATGCTGCTTATGCTTCCCGCCTCCAGCCAAGTGCCGTCTATTCCTTTTTACCAAAATCAAAGCGTTGCCAATATTGCCCATGGCACTGGTCGCGAACTACTGCCGGGCAATACCTTGGAGGGGGCGCTCAATGCCGTGGCCGTTGGCGCTGATATTATTGAGCTCGATGTTCATTTAACCTTTGATAACGTAGTGGTTGTCAGGCATGACGCCAGCGTTGACGCGACCACAGATGGGGTTGGCCTTATTGCCGACCTAACCTTGGCCGAGTTGCAAGCCTTTAACGTGGGGTTTCATGAGAGCGACTACCCACTGAAGTTAGCTGACGCCGGTATACGGATCCCTACTCTGGAATCACTTTTTTCAGCCCTTCCCGATGAACGATTCATAATTGAATTAAAGCCCGATGACACAGAGACTGGTGTACAGCTGTGTCAGCTGGTGTTGGCTTATGGGTTGCAGCACCAAGTGCTAGTGGGTTCTTTTCACTCTTCGGTATTGCGGGATTTTCGTCAGATGTGTCCACAGGTTCCTACTTCCCTTGGCGAAGAGGAGGCCCGAATATTTGTTCTTTTGAGTTGGCTAGGTCTTGGACATCTTTATAAGGCCCCTGGTTATTCGGTACAGCTGCCTGATAAATACTATGGACTCTCACTGATTTCTAGACCATTAATTAGTGCCGCAAACGAACTTAATTTGGCCGTAGATGTTTGGACAATTAATGATTCAGAAAAAATGTTGGAACTGCTTGAGTTAGGTGTTGACGGTATCATTACCGATAGGCCCGATCTTTTGCATGCTATTGATATGTAAATAGAAAGATGGTTTTTTAGTGGGATTAATAAATTGGAAAAACTTCAACAAATGAACTAAAAATAATACATAACTGGATAGTAAAGCAGTTCATAATTGTCGGATGAGAGAATCTATGAGTACAGAATTAGCAAGGTTAATGAAGCAGGAGGGTATTTCCCAGAGCGGGCTTTCGCGAGCCACTGGAGTTCCTCAGCCGACAATTAATCGCATTCTTAGCCAGGTCACCCAAGATCCCCGGCGTGACTCAATGATTAGTATCGCCAACTATTTCGGCGTGCCTCTGGAGTCCCTATATGGCAGTTCGTCGTCTCAGAAATCGGCGAAGAAGGATCCGAAGGTGATTGAAGATATATTCAATAGGATTCTGGGGCTGTCTAAGGCTGAACGCAAAGCATTGTTTTCTCAGGTCGGTGAAAAATTTAAAGAGGATTGATCTCCTGCAGGTGCGAGATAGAAGTGTCCCGTCGCAGGCCTATCTAAAACTTCTCTGGAGCCCCCTTAGGTAGTCAGGCTTATCTTCTCTTCGGGCATCGGTCGCTCTCGTTTATAAGCGCGCAGTGACAATTTCATCACTGACCCTATCCAAAAACTCAATTAACTCGCCTTTCTCGCTATTTCCAACGGAATTCAACAGCGCTGTAAAATCCTCAAGCCCAGCATCAAACTTTGTCTCAAGGCTATCTGCGCTAATCAGCGTTCTGTTGGCAGTCTCCCAATTATCGTAAGGCATATAAAATCTCGCTTATTCTTTGTTTTAAGTGCGGCTGCTAATGCATTCTTGTGAATTTCATTCATTTTTGAAATACCCTATAGGTACTAATACTTTAGTATTAGTTATGTTTCGATTTGCTTTATTGCCTTAAGCCTGTATAAAAGCCTTTTTACGCGCTAATACAAAGGTATTTATGGACGCTGTATTTTGGTTTTCGGTGACACTGGCCTGCCTGTTAGGCGCCATGTCCCCCGGCCCGAGTTTGGCCGTGATTGTTGGTGTAACCCTGAATCAGGGGCGTCTTGCTGGGATGATTTCCGCTCTTGCACATGGGCTGGCTATAGGGGCATTTGCACTGCTGACAGCCCTGGGTCTGGTGGTCCTGCTGAGTCGTTATACTGCGGCCTTTAATCTGCTGCAATTAGCTGGCTGTCTTTACCTAGTCTGGATGGCGCTAAAGTTGTTCTTTACTGTCGCTCCCAATCAACAGTCTCCAAACCCCGATAGAGTAGTGCAGGCAACTGCTTCAAAGCGGGCTGCTGCCGCCGATGGTTTTTTGATCGCGGTGATTAATCCCAAAATCATTCTTTTCTTTAGTGCGTTGTTTAGCCAGTTTGTCAGCGTTGATACTGAACTCTGGGTGAAGTTAGTTGTGGCTGCGATTGCCGGAACCGTCGATATGCTCTGGTATATGCTGGTAGCGCTGGTTATGTCTCGACCAGGTGCGCTATTACGCTATCAACAGAGTGGCGTTTGGCTAAATAAGGTTTTTGCTCTGCTATTGCTGTTTATTGTCGCTGGGTTTATCACTGAATTTATGGCTTCATTTAGCACCTGACTATTCGTACAAGTTACATAAGATCTGCCAGAGTGCAAAGCTCATTAATATTTAATTGCTACAGGAATTTCAAGTGAAAACAACTTATAAAAGCCTCTACCAACTGGCCGCTAAAAACCGCGGTGGTGTCGCGCACCTAGAGGCCAGTTTGCCGCGTCCGAAAAGCCCGGCGCAGCTTGTGGCCCAAGGGGACGACCGCTACTTGTCGATGATGACCCGCTGTGTGTTCCGCGCCGGCTTTGTCTGGCGAGTTATCGACAACAAGTGGCCTGGCTTTGAGGAGGCCTTCTCCAAGTTTAATCCCCTGGCTATCGCGCACTACAGTGATGAGAAGCTTGAGGAACTGGGAAAAGATACGCGAATAGTGCGGAACTTCACTAAAATTGTCTCTGTGCGCCACAATGCAATGTATGTGTTGGATAAACAGCATAGTCACGGTAGCTTTGGTAAATTTATTGCCGATTGGCCGGAGAATGACATTGTTGGCTTGTGGTTAGAGCTGAAAAAAAATGGGTCGCGACTGGGGGGGAACTCTGGACCGGGGATGTTGCGCAGTATGGGCAAGGATACCTTCCTGCTAACCAAAGATGTCAGCGATGCGCTGGTCAACCAGGGGTTGATGAAAAAATTCAGCCCTACGGCGCAGCGAGATTTGCGTCTGGTGGAGCAGGTGTTTGCCGATCTTAGGGAGCAGTCAGGTCGATCCTTATGTGAGCTTAGTCGGATACTTGCTTTTACTGTTTAGTCTTTCATTGCTTGTGAAATACCCAAGGCATGATATATCTCAAGTCTAAGTGGGTTTTACTGCTGCTAGAGAAAAAAGTTCCACAGCTAATATATCTTGCTTAAACCTGGTGTTATGATGCTCGCGTTATCCTAAGGGGCGGCCGTTTTTAGTGGCCTGAGAAGTACCCTTTGAACCTGATCCGGATTATGCCGGCGTAGGAATAGGAATTCGCGACTGCCACCTTTCTTCGTCTTTTGTCTCCGGGTCTCCTTAACTTTTCACACTGTTACTGAGGCTCTATATGAACCGCTATAAAACACATACCCCAATCCCCACTTTTCTCGCTGCAGCTTTGTCTGTCTTGTCCATATCTGCGCTTGCCAAGCCTTTAACGCCCGAGAGCACAATTGAAGAGATTGTTGTCACCTCGGATTTTCGTGACAGCACTGCGCAGTCTGCCACCTCGAGTTTGACTGTTCTCTCTAGGGCCCAGTTGGATAATCGCGCGGCTCAGCATTTGGAAAATGTTCTAAACTTGGCGCCTAACGTAAATAGTGCCGCAGGGGCCTCCCGTGGGCGGTTTTTTCAAATTAGAGGTATTGGTGAGCGCAGTCAGTTCAAAGAGCCTTTAGATTCTTCCGTTGGTCTCGTGGTTGACGGAATTGATTTCAGCAATCTTGGCCTGGCCGGTGGTATTTACGATGTTGACCAAGTTGAAATTTTGCGTGGCCCGCAGGGAACCAGTTTTGGCTCTAATGCTATGGCTGGCCTCATTTATATTAAGTCCGCCGCACCAACTGAGCAGTTTGAAGGGCAAGTTGACGTCAGCGCCGGCAATTATAATGCTCAAAGTACTGGGCTTGTTCTCAGTGGGCCTTTAACTAACCAGTTACTTGGTCGTGTCGCGATTAATCAAAACACAAGCGATGGCTATATAAAAAACAATTTTCTGATGCGTGATGACAGCAATAATATTGATGAGCTGTCTGCGCGAGTAAAATTGCGCTGGACGGCATCTGATGATTTGAATGTAGATTTCACCGCAGTTTATATCGATGCTGATAATGGCTACAACGCCTTCTCCCTAGAGAACAATAGGAATACGCGCTCTGATGAGCCTGGGCATGATCGCCAGGAGTCAAGGGCACTGTCACTGTTGGCGACTTGGGATGGCTCTGATCGATATATATTTGAGGCTCAGGTAACAGCTGAGGAATCGAACCTTGAATATGGGTTTGATTGGGATTGGTCGGATTTTGATTCGGTTGGAGTGAGAGGCTTCGAGGATAATGTTCGTGATCGCGAAGCTAAAAGTATTGATCTGAGGTTTTTGTCCAAGCCCGACAGCTTAATTCTTGGCGGCGCTAGTTGGGTCGGAGGTGTTTATGCCTATGATCGCGAGGTTGATCTTAGCTACAGTGAGGATGCTGATTATTACGGTGCCTGGACTGACGGTTTGACTAGCAGTTTTAATAGCAGTCGCTATGCGGTTTATGGGCAGTTAGATTGGGTGCTCAATGAGCAGTGGTTACTGTCATTAGGCGGTCGTTCTGAGCGCTTTGAAAACGATTATTCTGACAGCTTTGGTGTTGCTGGTGGTTTAGAGGACGGCCTGATGGGCGGTAAGGTCAGCTTGCAATACTTGGTCGATGACGATCTGATGGTTTATGGTGCGGTCAGTCGCGGTTATAAGACCGGTGGCCTCAATACAGACGCCTTTGGCAAAGCTTTGGTGAGTGGCGATGCGGCCACCATAGCGCAGCTTAGTGAGCAGTTAAATTATCAGGATGAAGCAGCGCTCAACTATGAGCTGGGGTTAAAAGGCAGCTATTTAGATGCCTCTCTAACAGTCAGTCTGACGGCATTTTATATAGACCGCCAGAATATGCAGGCCAAATTGGCACTGGAAATTACTACTGGCAATTGGACATCTTACCGAGACAATGTCGAGGGCAGTGATAACTATGGTTTCGAGCTGGAGACGGCATGGCAGATCTCTGATCAACTTCGTTTCTTTGGTGCCCTGGGCCTACTTGAGTCTAAGTTGGGTGAGTTGGTAGTGTTAGACCTCAATGATGAGCCTTTAGATCAGACCGGTCGCGATCAGGCCCATGCGCCGGCGTACCAGTTCAACTTGGGCGCGTCATATACATTTATGGACCACTATTCATTGACAGTGCAGATGGACGCGAAAGATAGTTTCTATTTTTCCAATAGCCACAACCAGCAATCAAGTGCCTATGAATTACTGCACGCGCAATTTAACTACCAACAGGGCCCGTTAACGCTGTCGTTTTGGGGTAGAAATTTAACCGATAAAGATTATGCTGTGCGCGGCTTCTATTTTGGTAATAACCCCAATAATGGTTGGATAGCCGAGTCCTACACCCAGTTGGGCGAACCTCGGGTATTTGGCATCAGCGGCCAATACAACTTTTAAATGGCAGACTAAAAAGGAGTTTTGTTATGCAAGTGACAATCGATATCAGCATGTATCCCAACCGGGAGGATTTTATTCCTCCCATCGATGGG
>Ga0075466_1000810_pt1 | contig 11579 bp, 12 predicted proteins | sample DEB08_DNA_16_FD_71486 | JGI IMG/M metagenome (GOLD analysis project Ga0075466, IMG submission 71486) | Aqueous microbial communities from the Delaware River and Bay under freshwater to marine salinity gradient to study organic matter... | ecosystem: Environmental > Aquatic > Marine > Coastal ... | reverse complement strand
CCCCAAAACCCCAAAACCCCTTCTCTATGAAATATTTGATTATTAACGCTTAATCTTCCATAATAATTTGTAATTTGGCTAAAATAACCATCTAAAGGTATAAATTGTTCTAACTTTATTTATTAAATTTGATCGCAATTAATTTTATTACACATAAAATTAAAAATGGATAAAGAATATAATTGTCATTCCGTAGTATCTTCTATGGAGAGGCATGATCTAACGATCCCAGAGCGGCAAAGACGCTTAAGAAAACCACCTTGGCAAGGATCTATAGTTTCTAAGACGCTCACAATGATTGTGCTCCTGAGTGTGATGTTCGGGTAAATAGCTGTTGTGCATGCATAAAGATGTAAGGCAACGATCACGCCCACTGGTGAAGCAGCAGGCGCGTCTATTACCAGGTCAGTCGCAGCTCAAAGTGGAGTGCAGACCCTATTCACTGTAGCTGAGATGACAACTTGGTTTAGTGTGAGTGATAACACTGCCACTTGCGCCATCACTGAATTCAACCTGTTCTCTGATACGACCACCCAAATGACCGCTTCGACCAGCCCAGAACTCTGGAGTGTTTTGGACGGGGCAAATAGAGGTGCATTATCAGCTGTGACTTTCAACACTAACTTTGACGCCTCCACGATTGGTGACGTGTTTGCGCTCTCTGCTTAGTGGTACGTCCAGGCAGTAATCTCAGGAAAGTTGGCTGCCATAACAGCTCCGATTTCAATTACTCTTACCTGCGGTGGAGTGACTGAGATTACCTCTGCTTACAAGACATCAAGCACTGTCACAGATGTTTACCCCTGGCCATATGATGGCCACTAATTCGCCATCTTTATTCCAAACTTGGTGTAAGCATAAAGAAGCTTTAGTGTGCCAGCCTTCCAAACCTACACCACCGACATTAGTTCTTGCTCTGCTGAGAGCTATACGCTGGTTACTGACTCGACAGGCCTTACACCTTTCAATGGTGCAGGGTACTCCGTAAGCAACACAGGCTTACTTTCACTCTCGAGCATCACTGCCATGAGATCAACCTCTTTGTATGTCAAGGCAGTGTCGGGCAATCCAAGCGTGTTTGCAGTCACCAAGGGCTTCGTGGCAGTCTGCGGCTCTGAGACTTAGCAGGTTATTGACACCAACGCTGAGTTCTTTGCTATTTCTCGAGAAAGCACTGAAACCTAGAGTTACATCTTCTTCAACATCAACGATCTGTTCAGGACAACTGGAGGAGGAGTTCCAGACAGTACTTGTCCTTTTATCAACGCTATTGTCTGTAGATAAAATGCATGTAACAATGCAGACTTCAACGACCCAACAGTTTTTGCTACTGGAGACCTTTCAAGCGGCTTTAAAGTGAGAGTTGATTTGGTAGAAGTCAAAAATGTGCCTTAGCTCTACTTTCTCAGGTTGGACTCCTATGGTAGCTCAGAGATCTACTAATTCACAGTGTAAGTCAAGGACTGCAATGTGGCCGTCATTTCACTTGCAGGTGAAGCTGCCTTAGGGCCTATTGTGCGAGATTAGGCCAAGAACAATGGTCTTTAAACACTCTTTGACGTCGCAGCAACCAGCTCATGGTTTTCAGTGAATGATGGAAGAGCTTAATGTGGCATTCAAAGCTATCAACTGTACAGTGCCCCTAACACTCCTCTCACTCAGGCATCTAGTCCTACTCTTTGGAGCAGACTCAGCGGAGGCACATACTCTAATGATGGACTGGTGAGAATTCAGACAGACGTGACGGAGACGACTCCTCAGGTGAGTGTGCCTAACTTCTACGTTGTAGCAGTGAGTTCCACCATGCAATTGATTACTCCTGTTATAACAGTCACATTGGCCTGCAAAGATGTAACAACCATTTCAACGGCCTTTGATCCCACAGAGACAGAAACCTATGCGACAGCCAATGCTGACGTAACTATCCTTTTCAACGTGTTCATCGAGAGCTCCGCAGCCCTCAGAACTGTTGATGTCGATAACGTGGTAGTCTACACCACAAATCGTCCAAATTGTGGACTTGAAGCCCTTTCAGTAGTTACAGACGCGACTGGCACCACTCCAAGCACAGATGTAAAGTTTGACACAGCAGGTGCAGAACTTCGAGTAGATGCAACATCGTCCTTCTACGGACCAATATTCCTGAAGTAAGCATCCTATGTGTCGTCAGTATTCACAGTCGACAAGGTTCAGGTGACTATCTGCGGTGATTAATAAGTCAATAACTTGGACCCAACGAACGCTGTCTTTGACATTATCTTCAACCAGACTGATAATGATGCTTGGGAACAATTCCCTCTTGGCAGTGTGTTCTCTACCTCAAGCACCAACCTTCCCACTGATGTCTGTCCTATCACAGGATACAACATTTGCTAAAACAGTCCATGCACAACCATCCTGACCGAAGCTCAAGGCTTCAGGTTTGACGGATCAACATTGGAGATTAACACTTCAGAGCCTAGAGCAAAGTCGACTCTCTATATTTAGGTGATATCCTACACTCAGTCGGATCTAGTCCCCTTTCAAATCTAAATCTAGGGAACAGATGACTGCGTGAACCAAAGAGTCAGCCTTGCTGGTGAAGCAGCACTTGGCCCAATTAATCGAGGGATACAAAAGAACAAAGGGCTTTAGAGCTTTTTAACAACTGCAGTCGTTGCCAGCTGGTTCAGTGTGAGCATTCCTAACCCTCTTTGTGCAATTACTCAGTATAGACTCACTAAGTCAGATGGAACATCGCTTGATGCTGCTGACTTGGTAAGGCTCGATGGATCTAATTACGTTAATGATGGAAATGTCAAGTTCCAAACTGATCTGGATCCTCCCACCACAGTGTCACTTAGTCAATCATTCTACATCACTGCAGTGCCCGCTGATGGAGTATACGGTTCTGAAACATTTGGTAGGTCTACATAAATTACAGTTACAGTAGGATGTTATGATGCAACCTCAATCACTGCAACCCTGAAGCCATCATACTTGAATCCTTATGTCAAGGCCAGCACTAGCGGAGATCTCATGAAAATCCATATCGGTGTTGGAACCATCGACTTGAGCTCGGTTTTGAACATTGCAACAGATCTTCCAGATTGCGTGACCCCCAGATACTCTCTGGTTACTGATGAGACTGGAAACACTCCAAGACCTGATGCCAACGGTATCACTCTGTCAGGTAGCACTCTCTCCTTTGTGTCTACCACTTCCTTCTCTGGAAACTTGTACCTGAAAGTCAATTCCTTCTTGGACTCTGTGTTCACCGTGTACAAGATCCCAACCTTGATTTGTGGCGATGACTAAATCATTACAAACATCAACACACAGTACCCTCTCTTCAACTTTGTGCGCGACCAAGCCACTCAGAGCTTTGATCGATTCGAAGTCTTCAACAATCTTGACGGTGCCTTCTCAGTTACGAGTGGTAGTCTGCCAGTAGGCACATGCACTCCAACAAATATCAAAGTATACAATCAAATTGATGGTACTGAGCTAGTTGCAGAACAGGGCTTTATTGTGGTTAATTAGGTTGGTGGGTCAATAACACTCAAGATCAACGTTCTTGAGTTCTTTTTTGTACCTCAGCAAACTCTCTACCTACGAGTTTCTTCTTAAGGCTACTTTATCTGGGAGCCATTCAGTATTTGGGTCAAAGACTGCTCAGTCCAAGTTATCACACCTCCACCTGCTATGTTCTTTGAGATAAGCAAAAACGGTGGAATAAAGTCTTTATTCTCTGCTGCCCAAACAATAGCACTATTCTAATTGAGCGATTCAAGACCTGAGTGTGCTATTCAAGAATTCCTGCTCTATGGAAGCCCTACTCAGCCTCTTACTGACTCAAGCATTAGAGCTCAACTCAATGCAGACTCGTACACAAACAATGGAAATTTGGTTGTTAACTCTGACCTATCTTCAAACACTGCCGAGTACGAATTTGAGTTTTATATTGCTGCCAGAGGTGCTCTTAATGAGATTGTAGTCTCTGACAAGATCAGAGTCATTATTGGATGCTATGACGTAACAACCATATCAGGTGCCTATAAGCCTGGTAATTCCTTTGAATCGACATCAGGTTCAGTCATTGTGAGTGCTTTGAGCTAAAATAACTACATTTTGAGCATCTTCGTTCAATTCCCTTCTGTAACTGAAGCGATTGATCTCACTCAGATCATCGAATGGACAACAAATCAGCCCTTGTGCTTCTAGGACTAGCTTGACTTGGTCAGTGATGAGTCAGGTACTCTCAACTCAACCGATCAGAGAGTAACCGAGACTAACAATATCCTCACCATCGATACCTCTAGCTCGCTCTACAGAGACGAGTACCTGAGAGCAGAGAGCTTCTTACCCAACGTGTTCACTGTTCATAAATTGCAAGTAACAGTGTGTGGCAATCAAGTAATCTCACAGCCAACTCCTTTCTTCATCAGTAGAGTAAGGACCTACAATGGATCTCCAAACTGGATAACAGTCAGCCTAACAGGAGTGTTTCAAACGCAGAGTGCCAACCTTCCTGTCAATGTCTGTCCAGTGACTAACGTGATTCTTTGCAATGATAATCAGTGCCTTACACAACCGACCGAGGCAAATGGTCTCTATCTAGTCGCAAACGGGAACTCATGGGACGTGGTCGTTGACCTTGAAGTTGGCAGAGACCCAACTTAAACGTTTTTCTTCAAAGTCACTTCCTACTCTGTAGAACAGATTATCCCTGTTCCAATATATATTACAGACTGCGCTGCCATCTAGATCACTCCTCCAGCAGAATCTGAGATCAGGGTGACCAAGAATTAAGGTTTGGCCAGCCTTTTCACATCTGAGCAGACATTCTAGTTGTTCTAGCTGAGTGGTCTAAGTGAGCAGTGTCCTTTTACATTCCTCTTGTACCAGTCTGCCACTGACCCACTTTCAGACTCAACTCTCTCCAACCTGCTTGACTAAGCCAATTACAACAATGATGGAGTCATCAAGGTGCAGACTGACATTTCAAGCTCGCTTGTCTCAGACACTTTTAGCTTCTTCATCGCTGCTAGATCTGGAACAGCTAACCCTGTTGTATCAGGACGCGTCACAGTCAAGCTTGGTTGTTACGGCGTGACGAGTATTACAGGCACCTACTTGACTTCCAATCCCATCAACTAGGCGTATGCTCTTTAGGCTAACAGTGAAAATATCAACGTTCAGACTTACACCACGAGTGATTCTCTGTTTAGAGTATTTATTCCTAGACCTACAACGTTAGAAACTTTAGCTTTAAGAGATGTGGTCACTTGGCAACTCGATCAAGCTCTCTGTTCCATTGAGAGCACAAGTATTGTGACCAGTATTCAGGGCAACGAGCAACTCCTTGACACCTCAAGATTTAGTGAGAACGATTTCACTCTTACAATTTCATCAAGCACTTCCTTTTATGGCAACTTGTTCTTAAGAGCAGAGACTCTTCTTCCAGATGTATTCACTGTTCACAAAGTCTAGGTAACAGTTTGTGGTGACTAGGTCATTACCAACTTGTAGCCTGACAATCTTGTGTTTGATATTCGTCTGATTGGTGTCAGGACTAATGATGCCTTCCAGTCTTTCAATCTGGAAGGCATATTTAAGACATAGAGCGACAACTTGCCCATAAACGTCTGTCCTCTGTCTAAGATTACGGTTTGCGGTGACACCTAGTGCAACATTGTACTTCCTGAGACCAAATTCAGAATAGTTCCTCCATCAGGTTCAGCCGACTGGAAGCTGTTGGTTAACAGGTCCTACGCTACTCCTCGTATCAGACTGTACTTTAAGGTAGAGTCTTACTCTGTCGTGCACTATGAGCCTTTTGACATAGTTATCTGCGGAACTGAAACCATCTAAGTTACTCCACCAGGCGTGGATACCTTGCGATTTGAAGGCTTTAACAGCCTCAATACCATTCCAGTGAACTGGTTTGTGAACCCTCTTGATGTTTATTGTCCTGTTACTGGCTATACGTTGAAAGATGTCAACGGAGTCACTCCAATCACTCCTCCTGAATTTGTTGGCATAACCTTGACAGGTTCAGAAATATCTGTAGCTGTCACAAAGTTGGACACCTATAGACAACTAAGCTACGACTTCTTCGTTTGGACACAGCACTAGTCAGAATTGACTTCACTGAAGAACAAGCAAGTTCGTTTGATCATCTGTCATTCTTGGCTGAAAAATATTCCCGCGGCATTAGAGCTCTCTTACACCTACAAAGTTCCTCTTGATGAGCTCACCTATAAAACAAGCTCAGGCTTTAGTCTATTGAACTTGCAAGAGGCGTTTGTCGCTTTGGGATACGTGGCTGATACGGACTGTGGCAATATTGAAATCAATTCTGAAACCACCGACCTCACAGCCTTTGAAGTATTGAATAAGCTTCGTCTTGACGTAACCAACTAACAATTCAACTTCTCCTAACAGGCCAATGAAGCCTTTTCAATCAAAAATAGAGCCATTACTGTTTTTGACAGCTTCGCTACACGTACCATTTCGATCAATTTTGTCTATTGCAAGACCCGACTATAACCTAGTACGGCAGACATCTTTAACTTTAATCTCCTTTATCCAGAGGACCTTATTGTTGATGAAAAAGAACTTAAGGCGGTCTTATACGCTAGAGGTTTCATTCAGCCTTTCGATGATGACGATGCTTCGTGCATTCCTCGAATCACCTCTATGACCAACTCGGACAATGTTGAGATTGCTGAGAATGCTCTAAGGTTCGAGAACAGTGTGTTCAAAATCAACTCTGCTGCCCTATCTCCTACTTTTAGAGAAACAGTGACACTGGTATTTGAAGATGACTACTTACTCACTCTCGAGTAGAAAGTCAACTTCCACATGTGTTAGTCTATTCTTAGAGAAAAGCCAATTCTCCAAGTTAAGTTTGCCTATCAAAAGATATCATCATAGTTTTCACAATTCTTCTAGAGCATTTATGACCAACTTTTGCTCTCACAGAGCTACTGTGGACTCATTTCACCATTTGGAAGCGGTGTTAACACTGGAGTGGCCAACACTGTTGGAGGATTTGACACTGTATTGAGTGATAAGATAAACTTTGTTACAGGCTCAACAGCAGCTGACTCTCATGTCAAGCTAAACTTGGGAAGCACTTACACATAGACCCACATGTTGACGTTCTCTGACCTTTTCTTCTCCAGATAGGCCAACGTCACCTTTGTTGTCTGTGACTCCCGATTAACAAGCAACACTACTTCTAGTCTCACATTCAACTTCACCATCGATCCTGATCAAGTCAGCTAGAACCTCAAGATGTCAGATGTGTTTGCTAAATTGGGCTGGGATGTTTCCGACAACTGCCCTCTTGTCAGTCCCTTCATCACAGGTGTCACCACTACGTCAAGAAGGCTTCAGGAGTAAGAAAAGTCTGCTACTGAGACTAAGTTTACTATCTTGAGCTCTAACTTAGAGCTTGCAGTGACCTCCAACTATCTCGATTCCTATCTCAAAATGAAGACTACCGAAGCCTATACCGAAACGGTTTAACTAAAGCTTCAAGACATTCTTAACAACTTTACAGTGTCGATCTTGATCTAAATTGATCCAGCACCAGTAGTTGAAATCGCAGAACGTAACAATTACCCTTCATTTGAAGAGGACATCACTGGAACCACCTTTGTTGTGGGTTCACTGTGGTAGTAGTACAACGATGTGCTCCAGCTTCGAGCCCAGCCTGAGCTTACAACACTCCAGTAGGCTGAACTCTTAAGAATGACTTCCGGTGGAAGTGGACTTGTGAAGACTGTGTTGTTCCCCAGGATTGTAGACACAGAGAACGACTCTCCATACTAAGTCTCAATGACAACTCCTTAGGACCAACTATTCACAGTCAATCCAGGCAGTGTCACAATTGACATGGAGCTCTTCTACCAACTCAACCTACAGAGTGACATTACCTCAACGTTTGAGGTCCCTGCTGAGTTTGTGATTATAGATTCAGCTTATCCTCTATCTGATGCCTACAACACTTCCTTTACAATTGAATTTGAGCCAAAGGGAAGGTATGTGCCTAAAGTCCTCGAGGTGCCTGTTGTAGAGAACGAAACTGCCCCAGCTGATAACACCACCGAGCCAGTTGAACCTGCTGCCAATGAGACTGAACCAGTCGCAAATGAGACTTAGCCTGAACCTGAACCTGTCGACCCATCTGAGCCAATTGACCCGGAGATTCCTGTTGTGCAACCAGAAGAACCTGTAGAAAAACCAAAACGAGAAACTATTAAAAACTAGCCTGTTCAGATTCTACAGCATACATCTGCAGAAGAAATGTTTACGAAAGAAGAGCCGACAATCAACAAAATGTAAATTGACAAAAATGGCAACGTTGGTATGAAATTCAGTAGTGAAATGGTGTACCCTGACAACTGGGTTGAGCAGTATGAGAATAGAAGGATGAGAAACCTCAATTCCCAGCCCTTCCTCATCATGTAGACCAAGAATGCCCTAACCGGAGAAATTACTGACATGAAGGGGTCTCAAGAGATGACAGATATGCAGCCAGACTCAATCAATATTAACATCAAGTTTGCTGACCCATCTTCTGTCTCACAGGGCCTGTAATCAGAACCCGACGAGTTGATAATGAAATTCCCAGACACTCTAGTTCTCAACGATGTTAACGGAAACTCACTTGTCTTTGACAGTGGAGACAAGGGAGATGGCTCTATCGACTTCAACATTCCTATCCAGCCTTAGATCGACACTGAGAGCCCTGGTGCGAAGGCCATATACTTGATCTCAGACCTAGTGAACTATACAACCCTTGTGGTGATAATTATCTAATTTGGATCTACCTACTTCCTAGGCTCAGCTCTTGGATACTTCTACGCCTTCATCAACAGTCAGCAGAACCTTTCGTACTTGCCTATCATGAGTATCAATATTCCAGGCATTGCGAGTCAATACATGACCTCCCTCCTTAACATGGTCACCTTCGATCCCCTGCCTGATGGTTGTTTGAAGACCTACTTTGGGTTCAATCCTCAATGGACCGATAAGTCTCCAAGCCTCTACGTGGTGGAGAGGCTGAACATCACTGACAGAGCCTTCCTGAACGTGCTTGGCTCTGTATTCATTGTGATCGTGCTGTTTATTGTGAGCCAAGTGCTGGTCTTTATTCTCAGCTTCTGCACTTCAATCAACTTCCTGAAAAAAATCCACAACTTCTTCAAGCTCTCAGGTACTTCGAGGCAAATTTTCCTAATGTTCTACGTTGTTCTCTTCCTCGACATCCTCATTGGAGGCCTGATCAACACAGAAAATGACTACCTCATGGTCGTGCCAAGCAACTGGGGTCCTAACGGCAACCTTAATTTGAGCGACTAAATCACTGTTGTCGTTGGCAACATGTTCTTCATCTCAGCTCTTCTCATGCCCTTCATTGTGCTCTGGATTCTGCAGAAGAAGTCACGAGCACCCTTCATGACCGAAGCTGAAGAGGTGACATTCGACCAAAACTGGGACTTTCTGTATGGTGAGTTCCGCACCAGTAACGAAGGTATTTTCCATTACTATTTCGTCTACTTGATCAGAAGGATGCTCTACGTGCTCATATGCTTTGCTCTCTGGGAGCAACAATATGTTATTATCCAGATCTTTGCCAACATCTGGCTCAGTCTACTGTTTGTGGTTTATCTTATCAGATTCCACCCCTTCTTCGACATGGCCGTGAACAAACTTTAGATCTTTAACGAGTGTGTCTATCTCATTCTGACCTACCACCAAATCATGTTTACAGACTACCAGCCTGACATTCCCACCAAGCTCAGGGCTGCTTGGTCCATGGTAGGCCTCAGTATGATCAACTTTGTGCTGCCCAACCTGTTCTTGATCATCAAGGGTCTCTACCCTGACTGGAGAATTGCATGGCTCGTGTTCAAGCGTGAACCAAAGCTTCCAAAATGCTGTCGCAAGATGCCTTTCTTCGAGAGGAAGAGAACTGACTTAATTGAAAGCTACGCCATGAGACTTAAGCTTGAGTTCACAGTACCCGAAAATCTCCATCCTAACCGAGTGAACTAAGTCATTGCTGAAGAGATGATTCCACCATGCAGCTCTACCTTCAATGTGTTTAAGCAGAGACAAATAAGAAACAACTAGATCATGCAGATCAAGCACCTTTCAAAGCACCCCTCAAAGAAGGAGAGGCAGGCTTATATGGATGCTAGTTTGAGTGAGGTATCAGAGAATAGTGATGAGTCATTGACCGAATCGAGCGCACCAACAATCAATATTCAAGACATCATGAAGGATGGTGACTTTAACGATAATATTTTGAGCATTACGATAACCGAATCACGCCTCGAAACAGGCCAGAGTTAGAATCAATAGATTACTCCTCCAGAGTCAGGTTTGGCTGAGACTGAGAGTGGCTTCACGATGGAGAATTCATCTTCGCATTCAAGCAATAATCAAAATAAAAATATTATAAAGAGGACAATAAAACCATTCAAAGCTGATGAATAAAATGGACCTTCTGAGATTATAAAGCCCACCAAGCCTAACTTTGACGGTTAGATCTAGTTTGCAGAAGGAGCTTATGATATTTAGAGCCCAGGGTTCGGAAGCTTCACCTCCGACAGAGGCATCTTGTCTCCAGCTCGTTCAGATAAACTCTAGATCACTAAATCTCAAACTCTTCCTGAAGTGAAAAGATAATAAAGTGAAATTAATGCAAAACTCCTTTAAGAAGGCATCACGAAGGCTGTCGAGCAAAAAGAATAAGATGAAATGGAATTTGACAAAGTTGAGCCAGTCGAAGAGGCATCAGCCTACTCAAGCAAGAAGGTTGATAAGAAACGCACTACGAGTGAAAGCACCGAAGAATAAAAAACATCCAAGAAAGACAGTCAGAAGGACGACGCAATGTCTGCTAAATCCTCAAAGTCGAAGAAGAAGAGACGCAGCAAGGATAGAAAGAGAGAGGGTGAAGATGACGCTCAATCTGTGGCCACCTCTAAGTCCAGGCGAAAGAGAAGAGTAAAGGACTAAGCAGATGATGGTCAATCTGTGGCCACCTCTAAGTCTAGGCGAAAGAGAAGGGTCAAGGACTTAGATGACGGTCAGTCAATTAAGACTTCTCAGTCAAAAAAGAAAAGAAAGAGAGCTTAGACGACAATTGACGATGGCATGTCGGCCCAGTCGTCGGTAACTTCGAAGTCTAAGAAGAAGGTTAGAAGGACAAAGCATCTCAGTACACAGTCCTTAACCTCTTCCAGTGCAACGAGTTCTGAATCTAGCTCCTCATCTTCGTCATCATCATCCTCGTCGAGCTCGTCCTCATCATCAAGTTCATCATCAAGCTCGTCGTCCAGCTCAAGCTCAAGTGGAAGCAGCAGCTCCTCCAGAGGACCAACCACAGCTGGCAACCGCACCTTCTTGAGAGGTTCATTAATGTCAAGCAGTGGAACATCGACCTCGAGTTGATCCCTTAAACTAATGAAGTGAAAAATATTTAAAGCAGTTTACCTAAAATAATTTTGAATGCTAGAACCAATGTTTATTACTTTATTTATAATATTTCATTTATGTGGGGTTTTGGGGTTTTGGGG
>Ga0075466_1000809_pt1 | contig 11586 bp, 7 predicted proteins | sample DEB08_DNA_16_FD_71486 | JGI IMG/M metagenome (GOLD analysis project Ga0075466, IMG submission 71486) | Aqueous microbial communities from the Delaware River and Bay under freshwater to marine salinity gradient to study organic matter... | ecosystem: Environmental > Aquatic > Marine > Coastal ... | reverse complement strand
AAGAATCAACCTAATGTTCGATGACAAGAGTTTATGAAGGATGCATGATTCCTTGGTCAGCAAAGTGCATTAGCAGAAGCGGTGGTGGCTAATAAGGCGGTTGCATGAGAATATAATTCAGCATCAATGAAGGCTATGTGAAACATGACTCGTGCTGCTAATAATCTAAGTCAACTGAGTAATAATGACGATTATATGAAATCTTTATCAGCAACATTAGGTGCTGCTGGATTAACTGCAGAGTTAAAATGAATTCAAGATAACCCTTGAAATGAAGATAAATTATTTGAAGCACTTAAGGCATTAGAAGAGAAAGCAGATATGTCAGGTTGGGGTATGTTTGAAACAGACTTTAAATGATGAAGTCATAATGTTAAGACTGTGGCTGCGATGAATAAGCTATTATCTTGAGCGAATGCTTGAAGCGCAAGTGGTGCTACAGGAGATTGATCGAGTAGTACTACATCAAACACTACAGATATAAGTGCATTAAAAGTAAGTCAAAGTAATAATACTATTAATACTACAGCTGGTGATAGAATAGTTACAATAAAGGGGGGTAAGGTTACTGATTTATTGGACGCATCTGATGATGTCGCAAAAGCACTTATCGCTTGAAATGCATCTGAAGAAGTATATGCTAATTTAGCATCTGAGCAGGAATTTTCAGCAGATATTAAAAAGCAAATCAATCAACATATTGTAAAAGAGACTATTGATGGTAAAGATGTGTTTAAATTTGAAATAGATGGAGGAACGAATAGTAATTCTAAAGTCTTCGAAGAATTCTTAAAATCAAATACTACTCCACCTACAACAACTCCACCTACAACGACACCATAAGTCTAGGAACTAAGATAAAATAAAAACACCCGAAAGGGTGTTTTTTAGTTTAACTTAGTTCTAGAAACTTCTCTGCTTCAATTATCTCCAAGTCTCAGTACCGACGTTTCTGTATTCATAGTTTTTGAAAACTCTCTACCACTATGTACTTCTTATAATCATTCTCTAGTAGAGCATTCTCTCATGGTATCGAGTGAATCTTTATCATCTTGTTGACTATCTTTTTCAACTCATACTTAGAATCTCATTTAAATACTTCGATAAATATTGTTTCTTGATTATGAGATACCGCGATAAAATCAAAATAGAAAGTTCTATTTTTTCATGTAAATAAGCTATATCAAGATATATTATATTTACTATAAATATTATTTTTGACTCTTATATAATCTTGTAGATTGAAATGCGATAGAGCATCTCGGATAGCCGTATCGCTAAAGAAATACTCAACTTTGTTTACTATGATCTTACCTGTCTTGATCTCTGAGCGTGCTATGCTACCTATTATTTTTTCTTCTAAAAAATAACTCAAGTATTCTCAAAGCGTTATCAGTGAAAGAGAGATTCCAGATTCTTTCATCCTACTATGTAGTTCTCGCTTAGATACGCTCCCATCTAGCTCTGCAATAAACCTAAGAGTAGATATGAGATTGGGAATATTTTTGATGGGGTATTTAAGTATCACTTTATGAAGTAGGATACTGTCCGTTTTTGATAACAGATAATCTTTTAAGCTCACTTTTTCTTGTAACATACATAGAAGAGTTAATTAATATTTTACGTAAAAATAATATACTGAGTAATATAGTATTTACTATTTTTATACATAAAAAACTATTTTTCAAGTTTATTTTTAATTTGAGTAATGTTGGTTATAATACAGTTAATAGTATTTTTCTTCCCTTTATAAGGGAAGAAAAATATATAAACACTCCACCAAATATGAAAACCCAACTACAACAAGAACTAAAAGACATTATCAAATCACTCTATGATTTAGATATTTCAGATATCAAACTAGATAATCCACCCAAGAAAGATATGGGGGACTATGCTTTTGGGGTATTTTTACTCGCAAAAGATCTTAGAAAAGCTCCAGGTATGATTGCTGCTGAAATCAAAAAATATATAGATGAGCAGGGAAGTGAGGTTATTAGCTGATCTGAGGTCGCATGACCCTATCTAAATATTACACTCAATCAAAATCTATTGACTCAAAATTTTATGAGTTGGCAAAAAAATAGAGAAAATATTGCTTTAAATGGGCAATGAAAAACTATTGTTATAGATTATATCGGTGCCAACGTATGAAAACCACTTCATATTGGTCATATGTGTACACCACTTCAGGGACAAGCATTAGTTAATGTATATAAAGCCCTTGGGTACACAGTTATCTCAGATAGTCATATAGGGGACTGGGGTATTATATTCTGAAAACTGATCTGTGCCTATAAAAAATGGTGAGATGAAGCTCAGCTCAAGCAAAACGCAGTAGATCATCTACTCGAGCTCTATATCAAAATCACAGCAGAGTCTGAGATTGATGATACTATAGAACAACAAGTACGTGATGAATTCAGACTTCTCTCACAGTGAGATGAAGATTCTAAAAAACTATGGGCTGACTTTACTAAACATTCTATAGCTGCTATGAATATTCAACTTGCACGATTATCAGTACATACTGACTATAACATTGGAGAAAGCTTTTATGAATGAATCGGCTTAGCTAAAATGGAAGACTATCCTGATTTGAAAATTGATATGCATACCATTGTAGAGAATTTAATAGATGCAAAAATTGCCACTAAAAACGATGATAACTCGGTATGAGTTATCTTTTCAGATGAATCAAAAATTCCAAGCTGTATCTTACAAAAGCGAGATTGAACTCATGGGTATCTTGCCTCAGATCTGGCGAGTGTGAAATATAGAATGGATAACTGGCAGCCTGAAAAAATAGTGTACTTTGTAGATGTTCGACAACAGTTGCACTTACAGCAAGTGTTTGAAGTATCTAAACAAGCAAACTGGGTATGAGATACCCAGTTAATTCATGCTCATAATTGATTTATTAGCCTCAAGGATGGTGCTATGAGTACACGAACAGGTCGAATTATTAAGTTAGATAAATTATTGGATGAAGCAGAATCTCGAGCAGAAAAAATTATTTTAGAAAAACGTGATGATATTAGCTGAGACGAATTAGCTACACTGTCAAAAACTATTTGAATGTGAGCTATCATCTATGGATACCTTAAAAAAACTCGAGAGACCGATTCTATATTTGATTGGGATGAGTTTATGAGCTTTGAGTGAAACTCAGGACCATATATTCAATACGCGTATGTTCGAGCTCGAGCAATATTAGAAAAAGCACCACCCCCTAACCCCCTCCTTGGCAAGGAGGGGGAAGATAGCTTTGCTATCGGGGGTGGTTTTGAAACTCCTGAAGAAATAGACCTAGCAAAGATGCTGATGAACTATGAAACTATACTCAAAGAAACGGCTGAAAAAAATATGGCACATGTGCTCGCTAAATATTGTTACGATCTAACGAAGTCATTTAGTGGCTTGTATAACAATGTTCATATACTCAACGAAACAGATGAAGCAAAGAAAAATATGAGACTTTCACTGATTGCTTCTTTCACAGAAATTTTAAAAGAATCATTTAGTTTACTTGGTATAGATATGCCAGAACGAATGTAGAACCCCCAGCCCCTTTGTTAAAGGGGAGTTAATAAAGGAAAAATATGTCAGTAGATTATAATAATATAGCCAAGAGCTTTTCTCAGTCACGAAAGAATATGAAGTGGGAAGAGATAGAGTATTTTTTAGAGCAATTAAATTCAGATAATTATAACATCTTAGATGTATGATGTGGGAATGGACGTTTTTATGGAGCTCTTCTAACCTCACCCCTAGCCCCTCTCCTCACAGGAGAGGGGAATATAGAATATCTATGAATAGATCTCTCACAGTGACTTCTCGATGAGGCTCAAGGAATATATCCATGAGTAGCTTTTCAGCAGTGAAATATGCTTGAGTTACAGTCTTTATACTCCCCCTCTTCCTATAAGGAGAGGGGGTTGGGGGGTGAGGTTGATCTTATTTTCTTCATAGCATCATTCCATCATCTCGAAAATATAGAAGACAGACTCTCAGTTCTCCAACAAGCCTATGATATTTTACAACCAGGATGAACTATCTACATGACCAATTGGGCATTGGATAGTGAAATAAATACTGAAAAATATTCGAGAAGCATTGTTCCAGATTCTCAAAATAAATTCTGATCACACGATTATTCCATTAAATTTTGAGAATATCCTCGATACTACCATTGATTTAGTGTAACAGAGTTAGAATATCTATTCACTCAGGCTTGATTTGAAATAATAGAAAATAGAGAGTTTGATACTCATAAGAACTTTATCAGCATAATAAAAAAACCACTCCATTAATGGAGTGGTTTTTTTATTATATTTTTAGTAGTTATCAATAGGATATGGGATTCCTTGATTTTCAACATTTGTTGAACTAACTCTATTGACCTCACCATCAAGTAATACATTATTAGATGTTCCGATAAGTGATTCAGGACAATTCATACTATCATCAAAACATGATGCTGCATCATAATCTCAAACAAGTTTTGTTATATATTCATCACTCCCATCTTTTTTTACAGTATATGCTATATTATAGTAAGTTCCGCTTTTATTTGTTCACCAGTCAGTATCTAAATCTAGTGGTTTTTTGAATACTCAGTATACATATCTACCAAGACCATATGTTATCATAGTATCATCAGTTCCAACTTTGATATCACCGAGGGAAGGGTCATATAAATCTTTTGTGAGATACTGTTTTGTAAGAGTTGCTTGTGATATAGTTCCTTTTGCTCATACTTGCTTATCTGTCCAATCTGCACCATCAGTGACTGCTGAACCATCGATACCATATACTCTTCATCCACCCACTGCAGATGTTATTGAATCTATTGTCTCACTACCAGCTGTTCTTGCTACTACAAGAGTATTTGATCGATTAGCACTTACTGCACTAGGAGCTGGAGCATCGTTATAACCCCATAGGTTAGTAGTAGTATCTAGTAAATCAACAGATGGGTAATAATTTTTATCTACTTTATATTGTTGAAGTGATGTTTCGATAGTCGAAACATCAGATATCTTTCTACCCGATAGAGCTTTATCGACTGCACCACCAAAGTTTTGGTAGGCAACTACTGAAATAATTGAGAGAATCGTAATTACTACGAGGAGTTCCACAAGAGTAAAACCTGACCGTATTTTTGCCGTATTTTTCATAGACTTTTTAGAGTTATATTTTAAACTATTTGATAATAGGGTTTTTTGCTTGTTTGTAAAGAAAAATAGAGGGTAAAACATATTTACAAAAACAAAAAATAGGTTAAACTTGTAGTATATTTTTTATTAAATAATAAGGCTTATATAGAGAAAATAGAATATAATAAAAGCTAGAAAATATTTTCTTCCCTTATTAAGGGAAGTGGATTTGAGCGATAGCGAGAAGACGATGGGTTTTACTAAAAGTTAACTAACAAAAAACATGGAACAAGAGATAGACTACTCGAAAGTTGATAAATATGTGAGAAGCTTAGTAAAAAAGGTTCAAGCCTATATGACTTTTTTAGAACCAGATGAAATCAAACAAGAAATTGAAAAGGCCTATTTGTATGGTCGAGACGCTCATCATGGGCAGATGAGATTATCAGGAGACCCCTATATTATCCATCCAGTTGAAGCTGCTATTATTCTCACCAGTCTGAAACCAGATATTTTTACTATCCAGGCCTGTATACTTCATGATGTTATCGAAGACACCTCTCATGAGTATGAAGATATTAAACAGGCATTTTGAGATCAAGTAGCTGACTTGTGTATATGAATGGAGAAACTATCAAAAGTTCGATACCAATGAGAAGATAGAAATGTAGGATCGTTGAGAAAGATGTTTGTAGCTATGGCAGATGACCTGCGAGTTATATTTATCAAACTCGCAGATAGACTTCATAACATGCGAACTCTGAAACACCACCCAAATGCAGAAAAAAGAAATAGAATAGCTCTAGAGACACTCAATATCTATGCTCCAATTGCAGATAGACTGGGTCTGTTCCACATGAAAAATGATCTCGAAGAAGAGTGTTTTAAAATATTGCATCCCAAAGAGCATAGAAAACTCAAAAAAGAACTCAAAGAACTCAATGACTCGAGTGCTATTTTTATTAAGCATAGTGAGAAAGAGATCCGAAAGGTACTCGATGGGGTAGTGCTCGATTATGAAATAGATGTCCGAGTGAAATCTATCTATTCGATCTACAAAAAAATGAATAAAAAATGAATTGATTCTGCCAAGAGTCTTCATGACCTATTTGGTATCCGTATTATTGTACATGAACTCGCTGATTGTTATAAAGCCCTATGAGTGGTACATACTAACTGGAAACCAATCCCTCAAAAGTTTAAAGACTATATAGCCCTTCCAAAACCAAATGGCTATAAGTCACTGCATACTACTATTATATGACTACTCAAAAAATATCGAAAACAACCTACGGAAATTCAGATAAAAACATATGCCATGAAAGAGTTCTCAGATATATGAGTAGCCGCGCATTTTGAGTACAAAGAAAAGTGAAGCGTGAAGGCAAAAGATATTGATTGGGTGAAAGAACTCAAAGATCTCACAGAAGACTTAGAGAACAACGACTTTATGGACTCTCTTAAAATAGATGTTTTTAAAGATAGAATCTTTGTATTCACTCCAAATGGAGATTCAGTTAATCTACCAGCATGATCAACCGCAGTTGATTTTGCCTATGACTTGCATAGTGACCTATGAAATCATCTTGCTATCGCAAAAGTAAATAACAAAGTATATCCAGTCGATAAAGAACTTCATAACGGAGATGTTATTGAAATAGTGATAGATAAAAAGAAAAAACCAAACCCGTTTTGGCTCTCTTTTATTAAAACCAGTAAAGCCAAACATAGAATCAGAGGATACCTCAATAAAGAAAATAAAGAGTTTAGTAGAGATCGATGAAAAGATGTTTTTAACAAATATTTAGTCAAAAATGGTTTCCCAGAACTTGATAAAGACATGTCTTTACTTAAGGTTATCGATGGCCATGAGAATACCATGGAGCAAAGATGGGGATTATTAGAGCAGGTATGAAACTTTTCAACTACAGCGGGGAGCGTATTTAGACGTATTTTACGAGTACGAAAAGATTTGCTACTCGAGTACAATGATAAACAAGCTCCCGTTGAAGAGTCTACTAAGTCAGATAAAAAGAAACCAGTCAGTGTTTCTACTAAGGCAAAAACAAAAGTTATTGTTGGTTCTGAGCCAGAACTTCCTTATGTGCTGTGTAGTAGCTGTTGTGATAAAAAAACACCCAAGAGACTAGTAGCACATATTAATTCTAAATGAATCATTACGGTTCATGGTCGAAAATGTGATATTTTGAAAACCGTAAATAAAGAGCGATTGCTTTCAGCTCATATTGATGGACTCGGAAAAGATATGCTCATTACTAAGCTGGAACTTATCTTTAAAAATGAACCATGAATTCTCAAAGACCTCTCAGAGATTATATATGGGATGCATTTAAATATAGAAAAAATATCTTCTCGTAAAAAAACACAAAACAGAACAGCGATTTCACTCGAAATTGCTGTTCCAGATCATGAGTTTTTGATTATTGATCGACTTATAGATAGAGTTCGAATCAACCTATGAGAAAGATTGCTCAAAGTTGAAATAGATGAGTAATCATCCTTACAAAAAAAATAACTCTTTCCCTTATTTAGGGAGAGAGTTATTTTAATATAATAATTATTTTCGAATTTCTAGTTTTGCAACTACGTCTTCGTATTTTGAAACATCTTTTTTCTTAAGATAGTTAAGCATTTTTCGTCTTTTAGCTACCATAAGGATAATACCTCTTCGAGAATGATTATCTTTTTTATGTTCAAGTAAGTGATTTTTGAGGTTTTCAATCTCAGCGGTAAGTATTGCAATTTGAACTTCAGGACATCCTGTGTTTCCATCACTTGCAAACTTTTTTACAAGCTTTTGCTTGTCTTCTTTTGTAACTGCCATAGTTAGTATTTTTAATAAGATAAAGTATGCCGAACCGGAAAAATACACCAGTAAAGCAAGCCAATTATATATAAAATAAGCTAAAAACAAATTTAAAATTGAAAAAAAAATAAACTCACCTAAAATAGGTATATATGAAAAAATTTACTACATTTTATTTCGAGAGTTTTGCCTTTAATAAGCAAACCCTCACAGCTGATTTTCTCTACAGTTTTGATAGATCAGAGTTTTTTAGCGAGCAGATTGATTTCTCTTCAGATTTTGAGCTACGCGAAGATCTCGATTGAGAAACTCTGCAGTCTCTCTTGTTTCATTGTCACCTTGCTCTTGGAATTAGCTATTATAAATTATTCCCTACCGCAGATCTGATTTGTTTGAGTGGGGCTCTTGATAATAAGCAGTGCGATTTTTGGAAGAAATTCTATATACACTGACTCTGAGAGTTTTTAGTAAAAAACGATATTGACCCCGCAGGACTGTTTCAATTTAGTAGTGAGGCTTGTATTGATTACCAAAAGCATGAAATGCAAATCAGTAATAGAGCATTGCTTCCATGGTGAGGATGAAAAGATTCTATTGTATCATCTATTCTACTCTTGGGTAAAATCGATTTCACTCCTTATGTTTTCTGAAAAATAGATTCTATTAAATCAGCTACGCTGGATATACTCGAAAAACCAGCATTATTCGTACAGCGAAAAATATCAGACCATCTATTTAAACTAAATAAAAAATGATACTATAACGGGCATGTCCCTATTACCTGAATCATTGCTTTTATTAGTGTGGTAACAGCCTATTTGTACGACTATAGATATATAGTGCTATCAAATGAAGGATCAGCAGATGAGCCAAATATGAAATGGAGATGAATAGACATTAACCATCAGTATTCAAAAAGTCTCGAGTTTGAGCAAGATTTCTCAAACTATATAGCTGATTACATGACAGACGAGATTAAATATTTTTCTCTGCTGCGATGATTTTCAGAGTACAGTATTGCACAAATATTTAGTGAAGATGCGCAAGCTTATTTTTCTAGTTTTGCAAGCTGTAATAAAAACTTTGTTATTACGATAGATAAAAAGCATAGATGAAGTTGGTGTGATAGATGCGAGAAATGTGCCTTTGTCTACTTAATACTCTCAGCATTTTTGCCGAGAGAAACCCTGATAGCTATATTTTGAGAAGATCTCTTTGAGGTAGTAGAGCTAGAATCTAGTTTTGCCTGACTGATTTGATATAATGCAGATAAACCATTTGAGTGTGTGTGAACCTATGAAGAGTCAGTGTATGCTATGTATAAGGCCTCAAAAAATACTTCGGGAGAACTTCCCTATATTTTAGCACAGTTTCATGATAGAGTAGTTTGAGAAATTTCTAAAATATGACCCGAAAAAATAGAACAAAAACTTGTGACCCGATGAGATGAAGATATAATACCCAATGAAATAAAAAAACTTATTTTTGATTAAGCTATAGTGAAAAGACAAAATAAATTAGAGCAAATTTTTGCTATATTTGATAGATATCCGAGACATTATTTTATCTTTGGTTTTTTTGTGCTATTTTTTGTATACATTGTTTGGAACGTATTTTCATATACCGTACTCAGCTATGATTTTTATAGTAAACTCGCTGACAATCAACAGATTGCTACACAAAAAGTACCCGTGACTCGCTGAACGATATATTCATCATGACAGCAATCAACGGTACTTGCAACGAGTGTAAACCTAGATGATCTGGCTATCGACCCACAAATAGAGTGAAGTAAAGAAAAACTCTGAGAGTTTTTGGTAGAAGTAGTCTACGATCAATTTTGTAGTTTTGAGGGAACACTGAGTTGCTACAACTCTATGAGAAAATTTTTAAAAGTTCTTGAAATACCAGATTTTTCAGCTGATGAAGCATCAGTCAAGGCTTTAATTCGAGAGAAGATTATAGAAAAAATAAATAAAAATAAAGTAACCAGTGTAGCCCTTAATGTAGAGCTTGATAAAGAAAAACTCTCTATTATTGATGGTTTTAACCTGCCTTGAATCTATGTATGAGAAGATGTTATTTATGTAAATCCTGAAGAGATCATCGATATTGATTACACAGTACAGAGAATGTGAGAGGTGTTTGTATATGATAGTGACGATTTGAAATACGCTATGAGAAAAAGAGATCTCAGGTATGTTGCTATCCTCAATAGAATGACGATATCCAATTCTGAGAAGATTAAAGAGTATATCGACGAAGAAAAGCAGGCTATTAAAAGATGAATCCTCGATACTGAAAATTCTATTTATAGATTTATTATCCTCAATCCCAACCCGAGTAGATTTTATCCTGAAAATACTGTCGGTTCACAAATTATTGGTTTCGTAGATAATGATGCCAATGGACAATATGGTATCGAATGATTTTTTGATGATTCACTCCAGTGAGAAGCTTCTGAGGTAATAAGTAGAAAAGATATTAAATGAAGAGTACTTAACCCGGTAGAGCTAGGTGCGCAGCAGGTGAACCTAAAATGAGCCGATGTACTCAGTACCATAGATAGATCGATACAAAAAAAAGTAGAGCAAATTATTGAGTTATGAGTAAAGCGATACCGAGCTACAAAGTGAACCATTGTTGTTATGGAGCCAAAAACAGGACGAGTTATTTCTATGGCCAACTACCCAACTTTTGACCTTAATAATCCATGAGACGTCTATGAACTAGAGCGTGTCACCACTGATTCATACCAAGATATAGAAACAGATTTTTTATGAATTGATTTATTTGTTGAAGATTTAGTGAATGGAGAAGAGCTCTATTATGACTCGAGAAAGATTTTTCTACGAAAAGCTAGTGATGAAGAAAAACTCAATCCAGTACTGGTCAAATACAAGTATACAAACGACTTTTGAGCATGAGTGTATAGAAACGATGCTATCACGAGTCTATATGAACCGGGTTCTATTATAAAAACTATCACTGTTGCTATCGGTATCGATTCATGAGAAATTACTCGCTATGGCTGATATAACGATACTGGTTTAGTAAAAATTGATGAATTTAGGATTACTAATGTCAGCGATAAGTGTTTATGATTCAATACTTTTGCTCATGCACTCAACTATTCATGTAATGTTTGAATGGTTCGAATCGCCCAAAAATACGGAAAAGCGATTGCCTATGAATACTTAAATAAATTTGGTTTTTCTACTAAATCAGGTATTACACTCGATGGTGAAGTAACTCGAGAAATCCCTCATTATGAAAAATGGTCTCGAGCGAAACTTTTTACCAGTTCCTACGGTCTGGGTATTGGTGTTACACCCCTTCAAATGGCGAGTGCTTATTCTACATTGGTAAATGGATGAATATATATTACTCCAAAAATTATTGATAAAATAAGACTTAATGATGGTCGAACTATTGAGTATAAAAGTGAAAAAACACACCGAGTAATCAAGCAAGAAACTTCAGATATAATAGTTGATATGTTAGTTGATTCACTCACCAACGGGGCAGCAAAAAATGGATATGTACCTGGCTACAGAGCTGGGTGAAAAACTGGAACCAGTCAGATAGCAACCAAGTGAA
>Ga0075466_1000801_pt1 | contig 11620 bp, 9 predicted proteins | sample DEB08_DNA_16_FD_71486 | JGI IMG/M metagenome (GOLD analysis project Ga0075466, IMG submission 71486) | Aqueous microbial communities from the Delaware River and Bay under freshwater to marine salinity gradient to study organic matter... | ecosystem: Environmental > Aquatic > Marine > Coastal ... | reverse complement strand
TGTCACCGCTGCCTGAATGGAAAAAATTCGAAGAAAAAGTCGCCGCCTTGCCTGCTCTCGATGAGCTTGCCGAGATGTTGAGTCGTTTTGTTGTCGGCCAAGCTAAAGATCTTCAGGTCGATGGCAGTGGCCGTATTCTGATTCCGCCCGAGTTGCGCGGCTATGCACAGTTGGAGAAAAAATTGGTATTGGTAGGTCGTAGTCAGCGTCTCGAAATTTGGTCCGAAGAGAACTGGAACACTGAGCGTGAGAAATCACAGGCAACTTACCGCAACATGCTTCTCGACCGAGACAATATGTCGGATGCATTGAAGAACCTCTCTTGGTAGGGGTTCTCGTGAATGATATTGAAAAGCCGGAGCACACTAGTGTGCTTTTGCACGAGGCGATTGATGCGGTGGTTACAGATCCAGATGGCTTTTACATCGACGGCACCTTTGGCCGCGGCGGGCACACGGCAGAGTTACTTTCGAGACTCTCTGAGCACGGCAGGGTATTAGCCATAGATAAAGACCCTCAGGCCATAGCCGCGGGTCGAGAACGCTTTGCTGGCGACAGCCGGTTGACCATTGTTCACGGTTCTTTTGCCGATATGGGCGACTGGCTTGAAGGGCGCGATGTGACAGGTGTATTGCTCGATTTGGGTGTCTCCTCACCACAGTTGGATCAGGCCGAGCGCGGATTTAGTTTTATGCGTGATGGGCCGTTGGATATGCGCATGGATACCAGCTCTGGGTTATCGGCAGCGGAATGGATTGCCACCGCAGCTGAAGCGGATATTGCCCAGGTGATTAAAGAGTTTGGTGAAGAGCGTTTCGCCAAGCGCATGGCGACTGCCGTAGTGCGTGAGCGTGAACTGGCACCGATCACCAGAACAGTGCAGTTGGCGAAAATATTAGCTGATGCACACCCGGCTTGGGAGCGCGGTAGACATCCGGCAACCAAGGCGTTTCAGGCAATTAGAATTTTTATCAATCGCGAACTGGATGATTTGGTGGCGCTGTTGGAACAGGTAATAGATTTATTGAAGATCGATGGTCGGCTAGTGGTTATTAGCTTCCATTCTCTTGAAGATCGCAAGGTTAAGCGTTTTATCCGCGATCAAGAGCGTGGCATAAAGCTGCCGAAAAACCTCCCGGTTCGAGATGTAGAGCGCGGTGTTCGGTTAAAGAAAATAGGCAAAGCAGTTAAGCCTGAGGCAGTCGAAGTTGGCGGTAATGTTCGCTCGCGCAGCGCGGTAATGCGCGTTGCCGTGCGTGTTGCATGAGTGCTGTAACAGGCCGTAACTCAGCGCAGATAGCGCTGCTTTGGATTGTTGTGTTGGCCAGTGCGCTGGCGGTGGCTTATGCCAGCCATGTGTGCCGACAAAAGTATGACCAGTTGACAGCTCTCGAGCGAGAGAAAAATCAACTGCAGGTGGCTTACGGTAAATATTTACTGGAGCAAAGTGCCTGGGGATCGCTGCAGCGGATCGAGACAATGGCTAAGGAAGGTCTGGATATGCACAGTCCGCAGCCCCAGGAAATTATAATGGTGAAGCGATAAAAGTGGCTAAAAAGTCGATAAAAAATACCCTGTCGCGCGGGCGTTACTATTTTGTAATGCTGGTCCTAGGTTCACTGCCCCTGGTGGTTGCAGTCAAGATTGCCCAACTGCAAATTATGCCCAGCGAAGAGCATGGCTCCGAGTTTCTTCAAACTCAGGGTGACGCCCGCGCCATTCGCACAGAAACCATTCCCGGCCACCGCGGTTTGATCACTGACCGAAATGGCCAGCCGCTGGCGGTAAGCACGCCGGTCACCACTCTGATCGCCAACCCCAAGCGAATCAATGAGCAGGCTCAGGCCGATGATTTGGCGAAGCTGGCAAAAGCTCTGAATATTTCCCTGGCGCAGCTGCAAAGCCGCCTCAAGCGCTACCGCAATAAATCCTTTATGTATCTGGCGCGACAGCTGCCCAGTGTTGAAGCTGACCGCATTCTCGACTTACAGATACCGGGTGTGTTTGGTCGTCAAGAGTACAAGCGCTTTTACCCCGCTGGAGAAGTCACCGCACAGCTAGTTGGTTTTACCGATATCAACGATGCCGGTCAAGAGGGTATGGAGCTGGCCTATAACGCAATTCTGGCAGGCGAGCCCGGCGCTAAAAAAGTGGTTAAAGATCTGGCCGGCCGAGTGATTAAAGATATCTCCCTGGTCAAGCCAGCCAATCACGGTAGCACTCTGCGTCTAAGTATTGATCTCCGTGTGCAGTACGCCGCTTACCGCGCCTTAAAAGCCTCTGTGCAAAAGCACCAGGCTAAGTCCGGTTCGGTAATTGTTCTCGATGTGCACAGCGGTGAAGTCCTGGCCATGGCTAATCAGCCATCATTTAACCCCAATGATCGCTCTAACTTGAGTCCGGATTCGATTCGCAATCGTTCTGTCACCGACATGATGGAGCCCGGCTCAACGGTGAAGCCCTTTACGATTTTAGCCGCTCTTGAGAGCGGTAAATTTAAGCCTGAGACTGTCATCAATACCAGCCCTGGCTATCTAAAAGTCAATTACAAAACCTTTGTTGATACCCGTGATTACGGCTCTCTCAACCTGGCCGGTATTCTCAAAAAATCTAGCCAAGTGGGTACCACCAAGCTGGCTCTGGCACTCAACCCAGATACTACCCGCGAGCTGTTTGAGCGTGTTGGTTTCGGCGAGGGTATTGGCAGTGGCTTCCCTGGAGAAACCGCTGGCAATTTACCCGGCTACCGCAAATGGGACCCGGTTACTCAGGCGACCTTTGCCTTTGGTTATGGCTTGAGTGTGTCTTCATTGCAGTTGGCTAGAGCCTATTCAATTCTCGCCAACAATGGCCTGCGTCATGAAATCACCATGCTGGCCACTGACAGCGCCCCCGAAAATGTCCGTGTAATGGATGCCCAGTTGAGCGCAACCGTTCGCTCTATGCTCAAGACCGCGGCCAGCGATCAGGGCACCGGCAAACGCGCCATGATCGATGGCTATTCAGTTGGTGGAAAAACCGGCACGCTGCACAAGATCAAGCCCGGTGGTGGCTATGATCAGCATCGCTATATGTCTGCTTTCGCTGGACTGGCGCCAGTTGATAATCCGCGCTTGGTCACCATTGTGGTTATCGATGAGCCCCGCGACGGCGATTATTTTGGCGGCCTAGTGGCTGCGCCGGTATTTTCTGAAGTTACCGGCAGTGCCTTGCGTCTATTGCAAGTGACGCCAGATGCCATGAGTGCCGAACGCAATATTGTCAGCTTGCCCACCACGCTGGCGAAGCGGGGGGGCTTATGATGGCTTCGCCTCGGACAACCTTGTCAGCACTGCTCGCCGAGTTTGTCGACGTCAGCAGCTGCCCGGCGACGCCAATTACTGGCCTTAGCTTGGATAGCCGCGAAGTCAGCGTCGGCGATGTATTTATTGCCTTGAAAGGTTCTCAGACCAGCGGTGCTCAATATATTGCTCAGGCCCTCGAGCAGGGCGCTGTCGCTATATTGATCGACGCTGGTGAAAAAGCTGACGACTATGGGCAGCTGCCAGTACCGGTTATTGCAGTACCCAAGTTAAGTGAATTTGTCTCTGATATAGCCGGTGCGTTCTACGCTCACCCATCTCGGCAGATCAAGGTTACAGCGGTTACTGGCACCAACGGCAAAACCACCTGCGCCCAGTTGCTGGCCAATCTCTTTGAGTTGCTTGGCGAGCCTGCCGGCTGCGTTGGTACTGTTGGTTATGGGACTGTTGCTAATACTGCTGCAAATCAAGTAGCCGAATTACTGCCTTGCTCTGAGGTTGCCGCCAGCGATATTTTAACCACGCCAGATGCAGTGGCTATGCAGCGTATTCTCGCCGAACTGCGCGATGCCGGCTCTCGCCGAGTAGTGATTGAAGCATCGTCGCACGGTCTGGCGCAGCGACGCGTCGCCGGGCTACAGATTGATACTGCGATTTTTACCAACCTTTCCCGCGATCATCTCGACTACCACGGTGACCTAAACCGCTATGCCGCAGCCAAGTCCCGACTGTTCGCCATGTCCGGACTCAAGCATGCGGTGATCAATCTTGATGACAACGTAGGTCGTCTGATATTGGCCAATCTTGATCCCGCAGTGGATGGCATCACCTACAGCTTTGAAAATCACACTGCCGATATCCACTGTGATCGCATTGAGCTGGGTGCTTCAGCGATTGCTGCCGAGCTAGTAACTCCTTGGGGTCGAGGCAGACTCACTTCGCCGCTGCTGGGCAAATTCAATCTTGCCAATTTGCTCGCCGTGATCGGTGCAGCTGGTATGCAGGGCTTCAAGTTAGATGACATTCTTCGAGCTGCGGCCAAGTTGAAAGCCGTGCCGGGGCGCATGGAAGTTGTTGACCCCAGCGCTCGCCCATTAGTAGTAGTGGATTACGCACACACGCCGGATGCCTTAGATAAAGTCCTGCGCGCTCTGCGTCTGCAGTGCAGTGGCAAGCTCTGGGTAGTATTTGGCTGCGGTGGTGATCGGGATAAGGGCAAGCGCACCGAAATGGGTCGCGTTGCCGACCAGCTCGCCGATTGTGTTGTAGTCACTAGCGACAACCCGCGCAGCGAGTCACCGGAACAAATTATCCAACAGGTTCTTCTGGGCATCACCCGCAAAGTACTTGCGGTAACGGATCGCAGGGACGCCATCCGTGCTGCAATTAATGCAGCTGCAGTCGACGACATTGTTTTAATCGCCGGCAAGGGCCACGAGGCCTACCAGATAGTCGCTGCCAAAAGATTGCCCTTTAGCGATTTGGCAGAGGCAGCTTTAGCACTGCGTCAGAAAGCGGAGGCTGAGGATAAATGATTAACTCACTGCGCCTCACTGATGCCGCGATCCGCTTTGGCGGAACTCTACTCAACCCAGATTGTGAATTTGATGGCGTCTCTATCGACAGCCGCAATATTGCCGAGGGCGATCTATTTGTCGCACTGATTGGCGAGCGCCGAGATGGCCATAAATTCCTTGCCGATGTGACAGATCGGGCCAGTGGCCTAGTGGTCTCTGCTGCGGACAGAGATCTACCCCTACCCCAGTGGGTCGTTGAAGACACCACAGTGGCTCTCGGCCAGCTGGCACAGCTTCAGCGAGAAGCCTTTAGTGGCACTGTTATTGCGGTCACCGGCAGCACGGGCAAGACCTCTGTAAAAGACTTGATTCGCTCAATTCTCGGTGGTCTCGGCACTGTCCATGCCACCAAGGGCAACTTCAATAACCATATTGGCGTACCGCTAACCTTGCTTGATATACAGCAGGACAGTGACTTTGCGGTGATTGAAATGGGCGCCAGTGCCGCTAGCGAGATCAGCTATCTGTGCTCTATTGCCCAGCCCCACATTAGCCTGATCAACAATGTGCAGAGTGCTCACCTCGAAGGCTTTGGTAGCGTTGCCGGAATTGCCGCAGCCAAAAGCGAGATCTACAGCAGTCTAGATGCTGCTGGCACCGCTATTTTAAATCTCGATCAACAGTGGCAAGCCGAGTGGATGGCGCTGATTGGCGAGCGCGCCTGCATTACTTTTTCGCTGGATGACGATTGCGCTGATGTCAGCGCCAGTGATATTGCAATGATGGAGAGTGGCTGCTGCCGCTTTACCCTGCATCTATTTACCGACACATCGCTAGAGAGTCAGGTGGTTAGCCTGGCTATTCCCGGTCGTCACTCGGTGAGCAATGCTCTGGCAGCCGCCGCCTGTGCAATGGCTGCCGGTGCCAGCATTGAGCAAATTGTCACAGGCTTGGAGGCAGCTCGGTCTCCAGCCCGGCGCCTAGAGATTAAAGCCTTGGCTCAGGGCGGCCAGATTATTGATGACAGCTATAACGCCAGCCCGGAATCAGTGCGCGCAGCCATTGATGTATTGGCCAGCCGTCCGGGACATCGCGTGATGGTGCTGGGCGATATGGCTGAGTTGGGTGCAGATGCGCAGCAGTTGCACCGCGAGGTTGGCGACTATGCCCTGAGTGCCGGCATCGATCAGCTCTATACCTTGGGCAGTTTGAGCGCCAGTGCCAGCGCAGTATTTAAGGGTCAGCACTTCACTGATCTGGAAGACTTAAAAGTACCACTGTTTAAAGAGATTGAGCGCAGCGACCTGAGTCTATTGGTCAAGGGGTCGCGCAGCTCAAAAATGGATTTAATAGTTGATATCTTAGTGACGGGGAAATCCTAATGTTGGTATGGCTAGCTGAATATTTGAGTCAATTCTACAGCCCGTTTTCAGCGGTGAAGTATCTCACCCTGCGCGGTATTTTTTCGGTGATCACGGCGCTGACAATCTGTTGGCTGCTGGGGCCGCGAATGATCGCTCTGCTCAACAGCTTGCAGATGGGGCAGGCAATTCGCAGCGATGGGCCTCAGAGTCATCTGAGCAAAGCGGGCACCCCAACCATGGGCGGCGCGTTGATCCTAATGGCGATGTTTATCAGCACATTGTTGTGGGCCAATCTGGAAAATGTCTATATCTGGGTTGTTCTGGCAATCACTTTTAGCTTCGGTCTGATTGGCTGGGTCGATGATTATCGCAAAGTGGTACACAAAAACCCTCGCGGCCTGCCAGCACGCTGGAAATATTTTTGGCAATCCCTCTGTGGTCTGGCAGCAGCCGTCTTTTTGTTCTCCCATGCCCAGTCTGCGGCTGAGTTGGACTTGATCGTACCCTTCTTTAAAAATGTCGCATTCAATCTGGGGCCCTTTTATATCCTCTTCACCTACTTTGTGATTGTCGGCACCAGCAATGCGGTAAACCTTACCGATGGCCTCGATGGTCTGGCGATATTACCCACAGTATTGGTGGCCGGCGCACTCGGCATCATGGCCTATTTGACAGGCAACTATCAGTTTGCCTCCTATCTGCATATTCCCTATATCAGCGGCGCAGGCGAGCTGCTGATTTTCACCGGCGCACTCTGTGGTGCCGGCCTCGGCTTTCTGTGGTTTAACACCTATCCCGCCATGGTCTTTATGGGGGACGTAGGTTCCTTGGCCCTGGGCGCGGCCCTAGGTGTGATCGCTGTGATTATTCGTCAGGAAGTTGTCCTGGCTATTATGGGCGGCGTTTTCGTTGTAGAAACCCTCTCAGTTATTTTGCAGGTGGCCTCGTTCAAGCTTACCGGCAAGCGTATTTTCCGCATGGCACCACTGCACCATCACTACGAATTAAAAGGCTGGCCAGAGCCGCGAGTGATTGTGCGTTTTTGGATCATTACCGTAGTCCTGGTGTTGGTTGGCTTGGCCACCTTAAAGCTTCGATAAAGAACTAAACAGACAGCGTAATTAGAGAGAGCAGAGCTACAAAGATGACAAACTTGATTGCCACTAATCGCAACATCGCTATCCTTGGCCTAGGTGCCACGGGACTGTCGGTGGCCCGATTTTTGTCGTCGATCGGAAAGTCCTTTGTTTTTGCCGACAGCCGCACCGCGCCACCGCGACTGACCGAAGTCCGGGAAGCCTATCCCGATGTTCCCGTCGTGCTGGGTCCCTTTGAGGCAGATCTGCTGCTTGGCTTTGACAGCGTTGTGGTCAGTCCCGGCATCGCCCTTCAGGAGCCGGCGCTGGTTGCTGCGCAACAGCAAAAAATTAAATTACTCGGTGATGTGGAACTGTTTTTGGCCCACGCCAAAGCACCGGTTATTCTTATTACCGGCTCCAATGGTAAGAGCACCGTGACCAAATTGGTTGGCGAGATGGCTGAGGCCAGTGGCTTAAAGGTCGGCGTCGGCGGCAATCTTGGCACCCCTATGCTGGATCTGTTGGACCCTGACAAGCAACTCTATGTCATTGAGCTATCGAGCTTCCAGTTGGAACTGGTGACCGACACACAGGGTGCTATTTCGACAATCTTAAATATCAGCCCCGACCATATGGATCGCTACGCTGGCCTGCAGCAATACCATGCTGCCAAGCACCGCATTTTCCGCGGCGCCAGTCAGGTGATTTACAACCGTCAGGACCCGTTGACCAATCCACTGTTATCAGTGGCGGTCAAAATTAATAACTTTGGTTTAAATCACCCCGATCTTGCCGGCTATGGTCTGTTGGACGAGGGAGGCGAAACCTGGCTGGCCCATGGTTTAAAACCGCTGATGCCTAGCGCCGAGCTGGCGATCAAAGGCCGTCACAATATTGCCAATGCACTGGCTGCACTGGCATTGGGTCAGGCTGCTGGTCTGGATATGGCTGCCATGCTGGAGACCCTAAAAACATTTAAGGGCCTGCCTCATCGCTGCGAATATGTGGCTACTGTCGACGGTGTCACTTATATAGATGATTCCAAAGGTACCAATATTGGCGCCACGGTTGCTGCTCTTAATGGCTTTGGCGAGAACCACCGAGCCAATCTAATCTTGATTGCCGGCGGTCAGGGTAAAGGCCAAAACTTCAATGAGTTAAAAGTGCCTCTGAGTAAGTTTGTTAAGCTACTTGCGCTGTTTGGTGAAGATGCTCAGTCGATTGCCGAGACCCTTACAGATTCTCTTTCTGGCAGTACACAAATAGAGACCCTCAGTTCGCTGCAGAGTGCCGTTGACACTGCTCGAGCCGCAGCTCAACCCGGCGACATAGTGCTGTTGTCCCCGGCCTGTGCCAGTTTCGATATGTTCTCCGGCTTTGAAGAGCGCGGTCGCTGCTTCCAGCAAGCGGTAATGGCGGTGGCGGCATGAATATGACATTACCACTTAACTTTTCCGCTTCAGAGCGCAGCAGTTGGCGTATCGACAGTCTGCTATTGCTTGCTGCCCTAGCGCTAATCTCTCTGGGTCTGACCATGGTCGCCTCAGCTTCATTTAGCTATGCCGAACACAACTTCAATAACGAATTTTATTTTGTTAAGCGCCATGCTATTTATATCTTTATTGGCCTCACTGCCATGGCCATAACATTCTTTACACCGCCCAACCTATGGTCTCAATACAGCCGTCTATGGATGCTGCTATCGATCCTGCTGTTAATTATTGTATTGATTCCCGGTATCGGCCGTGAAGTGAACGGCAGCCGTCGCTGGTTGAGTCTCGGTGGTATGACATTGCAGGTTTCCGAGTTGGCGAAGGTTGCCACAGTAGTATTTATGGCGAGTTATTTTGCCAATAGCCGCGAAAATTTTGGCGACGATTGGCGCGACTGGGCCAAGCCTCTGGGCGTGCTGATGCTGCCTCTATTTTTATTGCTTATGGAGCCGGATTTTGGCTCCTTGGTGGTGCTCTCCTGCACCTTTATGGCGATGCTATTTTTAACCAGTATTAAAATGTGGCACTACCTGGGTTTGGTCTTCGCCGGCTCTTCGGTTCTGGTGATATTTGCCGAAGCCGCGCCTTATCGCATGGCTCGTTTAAGTAGCTTTTTAGATCCCTGGTCAGACCAGTTTAACTCCGGCTATCAGCTGACCCAGTCATTGATCGCCTTTGGTCGCGGTGAGTGGTTTGGTGTTGGCCTGGGTCAGTCGGTACAGAAAATGCTCTATCTTCCAGAAGCTCATACCGACTTTGTATTCGCTATTTTTGCTGAAGAATTTGGTTTTATCGGCGTGCTCTGCCTGCTGGGACTCTACGTGCTGTTAGTGTGGCGCATCTTTAGTTTGAGCAAAAAGGCAGTGGCTCAGGAGTACTGGTATGGCGTCTTTGTATTGATCGGATTTGGTTGCCTAATTAGCGGCCAGACATTGATTAACCTAGGCGTTAATGCCGGTTTCTTACCCACCAAAGGTCTGACCTTGCCCTTTGTCAGCTACGGCGGCAGCAGTCTGATGGTGACCTGCGCCATGGTTGGCATGATGCTGCGCATAGGTCATGAATTGCATCCGGATACACAGGTTGTCAGGAGGGTGCGTCGTGGTCGCTAACAGAGACAACTTATCCACAGCCGCTCTATCTAACAAGGCGCTAGCTAATGGCTGTCGGGTGATGATTATGGCCGGCGGTACTGGCGGGCATGTATTCCCCGCGCTGGCCGTTGCCGATCACCTCCGCGCCGCCAACGCATCAGTAGCCTGGCTCGGCACTCAGCGCGGTATCGAATCGGATCTGGTTCCAGCCGCAGGCATTGTCTTGAACTGTATAGATATTGAAGGTATCCGCGGCCGTGGACTTAGCGCCCTACTAAAAGCACCTCTATTACTGTGGCGTTCCCTTCGCCAGGCATTGACCGTGCTGAGTGATTTTCAGCCGCAAGTGGTTCTGGGTATGGGTGGTTTTGCCTCGGGCCCCGGCGCTGTGGCAGCCCGCTTAAAAGGTATTCCAATCGTTATACATGAACAAAATTCTGTCGCTGGCACCACCAATAAGCTGGTCTCGCGAATCGCCCAGCGAGTGATGCAAGGTTTCCCCGGTGCTCTGGCCAATGGCGAGTGGTGCGGCAATCCAGTGCGTCCAGAGATTGCCAATCTGAGCGCCCCAGAACAGCGCCTGGCGAACCGTGATGGTCTGCCGCGCCTGTTAGTCTTGGGTGGCAGTCGCGGTGCACTGGCAATCAATCAGCTGCTGCCCGCCGCTCTAGCCCTAATCGCGCCGGATCAACGTCCGCAGGTTCGCCATCAGACCGGCAAGCTCCATTGCCCCGCGACTCAAGCACTCTATGATGCAGCCGCTGTCAGCGCCGAAGTGGTGCCCTTTATTGATCAGATGGACGAGGCCTATGGCTGGGCGGATTTTGCTATCTGTCGTGCCGGCGCCCTGACCGTGGCCGAGCTCACTAGCGCTGGTCTAGGTGCACTGTTAATCCCCTTTCCCTTTGCCATTGACGATCATCAAACCGTTAATGGAAAGCTGCTGGTTGATCAGGGCGCTGCTTTGATGGTTGCTCAGAGCGAGCTAACGCCAGCACTGCTGGCTGCGCAAATTACAGCCCTTTGCAGCGACAGCGAAGGCCGCTTAAAAATGGCGATAAATGCGCGTCAACTGGCCAAAAATGGCGCTGCAGCGCGCGTTGCAGATGTCTGTCTGGAGGTGGCTCATGCCTGATCAAACTAACTTTCAGCCGCCGGAAATGCGCCGTATCAAACGTATTCACTTTGTCGGTATTGGCGGCAGTGGCATGTGCGGCATCGCCGAAGTATTGCTCAATCAAGGTTACCAAATCTCCGGTTCCGACATTAGTCAGGGACCCAGTATTCGCCGTCTGCAAGCTGCAGGTGCCACAGTGTTTATCGGCCACAGCGAAGCCAATATAGTCGGCGCTAATGTAGTGGTGAAATCCTCTGCAGTGACCGTTGAAAATACCGAGATTGCAGCGGCCCGCGCCCAGGGCATTCCGGTTGTGCGCCGCGCCGAAATGCTCGCTGAGCTGATGCGCTACCGTCATGGCATCGCCATCGCCGGCACACATGGCAAGACCACAACCACCAGTTTAATCACTGCGATTTTGGCTGAAGATGGCCGCGACCCGACCTTTGTCGTCGGTGGTCGAGTGAATAGCGCAGGCACCAATGCAAAGCTCGGCGGCAGTCGCTATCTGGTAGCTGAAGCGGATGAGAGCGATGCCTCGTTTCTGCATCTGCAGCCCATGGTTGCTGTAGTCACCAATATTGAAGCGGATCATATGGAAACCTATGATTTTGACTTCAGTCGCCTGACCAAGACCTATATAGAGTTTTTACA
>Ga0075466_1000783_pt1 | contig 11782 bp, 9 predicted proteins | sample DEB08_DNA_16_FD_71486 | JGI IMG/M metagenome (GOLD analysis project Ga0075466, IMG submission 71486) | Aqueous microbial communities from the Delaware River and Bay under freshwater to marine salinity gradient to study organic matter... | ecosystem: Environmental > Aquatic > Marine > Coastal ... | reverse complement strand
GCCGGCAGGTCAGGAAAGATTTGATTGGAGGCAAGTAGCAGCGGGTAGGTCAACACCAAGACTAGGGAAACCGAAAGCCTCGAACGCACCGAAGTAAAGATTTGTCCGCTGAGTAAATACACGACCCAAGCGAAAGCCGCACCCAATGCAATCATGGCAACTTTCGCGCCAAGGATTCCAAATAATCCCAATGGAATGGCAAGGAACCAACCAACGAGCACTCCGTGCCAACTGAAAACTCCATTGGAGCTTTCCACGACATGACCCCATGACCAATCCGAACCTAATGACACACCACTGGGTGCCAGGCCAAGTGAATAGAACTGCGGGATCAACGCCTCTTTGAGGTATGCCGCGCTAACATCAAAACTACGAAAACTCCACAGTGCATCGGAGATCACCAGATAGTGGGGTTCATCCCCACTTAAGCCGTACAGCCCGCGCGCATTCCAGATCAACAGAGCTGCAATGTTCACCGCGAACGCGACCGCAACAACAATTAGCCCCGCGTTGCGCGAAGAAATTCCTCGAGCCTGATTCACCCCAGCACCGCGTATCCCTCTGGGGGCAACAAAGCGGTGTCAAGTTCAAAAAAACTTTCCCAACCACCGAATAGCAGCGCGCCCGACCAAATCACAGGTACGGGAACAATCACCGCAACCAAACTGGTATTCCGCCAGGCGCCAGCAACATCACGTTCTTCGACTAGGTCTGGTAGCGCTGCAACAACACATAACACTGCCGCAAAGAGGGCGAGTGCAACGGTTCGTGAGGTGTCCAACGTGATCCATGGCAGTAGCAAGGACAGGAGTATCGCTTCCGCGATCAAGATCCGGACAAGACCCAACCGCACAAAGCGCGGGCGCAGTAACACGAACCACATCACACCAAGGGAACTGAAAAACAGCAAGGGCATCGAGGAAAAGAAACCCTGAACGTACTCGTCAAAGGGCCGCTCACTAAACCAGTCAAGCCGCGAGGTAGACCCACCCCACACATCCATGAGGTACCCATTGAGAAAACTACCAAGTACAACACCAACCCCGGCAACAACAATTCGCACCACCGAGCGGTTACTCCACCACGACACGATTGCCCAGGCCACCAGCGCAACAATTCCAATCGAAGGGTGATTCAAGGTTGCAATGAACCAACCAAGAACCGCCCAATATTTATTTCGACACAGTCCAGCGAACCCCAACCCGATCAACGTGACCGCGTCGTATCCGTTTACCCAGAGCAGCAGAACTGGCAGCGTTGCCCCGCCCGCGATTGCGATAAACATCAAACGGGATCGCGCCACTGATTCACGAACTACCGGCATGAGAAATGGCAATACGATCGCAAAAACGGCGAGAACCACGTGAAAGGTGAAATGAGAAACCACCGTGGTGAAGCCAAGTGCGCCCGCAGCCCACGCTGCAACGAAGTTGGATTGGAGATAGTCAGCCGGCGCAACCATAAGTGGTGAGAGTGACGGATCAGACCAGTTCACCGACAGGTCGTACATGTAAATCCAAGATGGGAATACTCCAATCCCGTATTTCACCAAACCAACAAGTGCGGCCAAAAGTCCCAGTAGGACGGAGATCTGCCACGGGCGCAATCGAGTAAACACACCCACTAACCAATGCCTTTCACCAAAACGTCTGACGGACAGCGATACAACGAAACCAGATCAGAATATTCACCGGGCAACGGTGAAACAAACCTGCACGAGGTTGACACTAATTCGTTCACCGCGGGTGAACTATCCCAACTCTCGCGCCCACTAGGTAACGCGATGGTGCCCGAGGAAACACCTACCAATACTTCGGGTGAATCAACAACTTCAACCGGCAATGGCAAACGGTTGAAGTTTGAGGTGATCGGGTGAACTTCACCTGCTGATGCGTAGGCAACCGGCAAAATCTCCCAGTAGTCTCCAAAAATTAACGTCACATTGTTGTCAACCAACGACTGGGCGACTCCTGAAATTTCCTCCTGCTGATCCCACTTCACCGAAATCAAGTCAACCGTGTTACCAAAAGCGGAGACCGAATAAATGCTCATTGCGCCCATCACGACAACAATCGGGATCGCAACCCACCGAGTCCCAAGAGCCGCGGTTACCCATACCAAGAAGCCCAGACTCAAACCGTAGAACCACACCGTTGGCACAACCGCTGACAGCCCGAGGGCCAGCACCAGGCCGGTAACCCACATGATGACTAGGAACCCAACCGGTGATTTCCATGTAAAGCGACCGCGAAGGATGAGAACAATTCCAACTGTAATAAATGCCAAAAGACCCAGAATGAGGACGAGGTTGAGATAGAACTGAACACCGTTACTCACGCCCAGAAAAGTCGTTCCACCGTTCTGTATTCCCCAAGCCCCCGGCAACATGGAAGTCGGCCAGGCAGCCCCAGACTCGCTGAGACCTAACAAATCAAAAACACGCGGGAACTCTAATTTCGCCGGCGACCACACCACGATTTTGTCCCCTTGGGTGAACTGCGCCAACGCCATCGGGATCAGCCCAACAGCAATTCCCAGTGCGATGCGCACCCAACTGCGAAGTACAAACCCGAACCGAACTGCCATGGCCAACACCAGTGGCACGGACATCAGAGCCGCGGACGCATGTTCGTAAACACCCAGCCCCAGAAACACTCCACCAATAAACAGGAAACGCTTCCCGGCAATCAGATAAACCCCAATTGCCGCCAGCAACCAACCGAAAGGGTAAATGTCACTGATTGCCCGGAAATCGTGCAATAACGCGGGACCCGCAGCGCTAGCTGCGGCAAACCACCACAGGTTCACCGAAGGAAATACCCGCCGCAAACTCAGAGCCAGCAGTACACCCGTCACCGGGACATAGAAAATCCGAATAAAAGTGAAGCCGTACGGGTTCCCCGGGGCAATCCACTCGCCCACCGCCATGATCGGGTACTCAACAACCCCACCATGTAGCTGTCCGGGGTAGGACCACACCCACGACAGATCCCGCATGAGGTCCTGAACCCCGATTGCTTCAACAATAATGTCGCTGTTAAACCGCACAGTTAAATACGCGTGCAAGGACCACAGAAACAAGACCACAAAGACCGCAACCACGGGCGCCCAGAAAGCAGCCTTCCCTTTGCCGGTAGTCATGAGCAAGAGTCTAAGCCGATTCCCTCTAAGGTAGTGGGCATGACGCAAGCCGGGGACAATCCAGACCGCTGCCTGTCCCTCGTGATGCCGGTGTTCAATGAAGCCGCAACTTTGCGTGAATCCCTCGACCGGGTCCTAGCTCAACCATTCGTCGCCGAAGTAATCGCCGTCAATGACGCATCAACGGATAATTCACAAGAAATCCTAGACTCAATCACCGACCCACGGGTCAAAGTGATGCACCACGAAATCAACCAAGGTAAGGGCGCAGCAATCCGCACCGGGATCCAAGAGGCAACCGCCCCCTACGTTGGGATCCAAGACGCCGATCTTGAATACGACCCAGCCGACCTGCAACGACTACTCACACCTTTACAAGCAGGCCTCGCCGATGCTGTCTACGGCAGCCGATTCCTCACCACCGACTACCACCGTGTCCTCTATTACTGGCATAGCGTTGGCAACCGGGCACTCACCCTAGCTTCCAACATGCTCACAAACATCAACCTCACCGACATGGAAACCTGCTACAAAGTATTCCGACGTGAACTGATTCAATCGATCCCGATCGAGGAAAACCGCTTCGGTTTCGAACCAGAAATCACCGTCAAACTCGCGAAACGCAAAGTGAGAATCTATGAGGTCGGTATCTCCTACTCCGGGCGCACTTACGAAGAGGGCAAGAAGATCAACTGGAAAGACGGGGTCTCAGCCATGCGGTGCTTGATCAAATACTCAGTTACCGCGCGTAAATCCTGATTCAATAATCCTTGTAAAAAATTAATTTCCGATGGACCGCAATTACGCCTCAAGCCTCATCGACCCAGAGCAATGACCTACTACCCCTAAGTAAAACGTTGATTCGTTCGCTCAACATATTCAATAACCATCGGATGGAGTTCCATGAATTTAACCGACAGAGCAAACAGCGTCGGGCCGAACACTTGAACTCAATTGCGCTCTAACCGAATCATCTACCCATCGCATTTACTTTTTGCGGCTTAATGCGGCATCTATCATAGAAATAGCATCAGAAGCACTGCCATGAGGTGCCGAGGGGCTACTCGGGAGAACTATGAGTTCGTATCCAAGTCCAAGACCACCCGACATGCGACGAAAACAGGGCCACCACCATTCTCCACTTGACAACTCAATGACCCTTGCATCCTTGCTCAGGAAAAGTATGTTCGAAAGGCCAGCGCCGTGCGGGGATACAACTACTTTAGCTGCCTGCAAACGAACAATTTGCTCATGTATCGGCAGTGTTTCTAAGTGCAGCACATCGAAACCTTGCTTTAATAAGTGGTTCTCCAAGTCCGTTTCGCATTGAAGTGAGCGCGAAGACTTCGATCTCGAAATGTAGACCAACTCGGACGCGCTTAAATCGGTTGATTGTTCATGAGAAGTCGCGTCTGTCAACTTAGCTGAGACAAGTCGTAAATCTTCAGGGTGCGGGAAAAAAAGGGGGGATGGTTCGCATATCCATAAGTCGTTTGCAGCGATTACATCATTATTGATCATGATTCGGTTTTCGATTCCAGCAAACTCAAGTATCTCGAGGGCAAAGTCGGGAACCTCGCCACTTGTGAGAAATGTGACCTCAGGGGCTACCGAGAGAATTCGCAGTATGCGGGGCAACGTTTCTATCAAGAAGTGGTAGTAATTGGTTGTTTGACCAAGGGAAGCAATGGGTCGACTCATTTCGGTCATTCTCTGTGCTTTCACACGTCTAAAGGCTCCTGTAATAAAAGCAGCATCACGACTCCATCGATGGCCCGAGCCAGACTGTGAAACAACGCGACCATCGGCAAATGAGAGCCCAGATGCAACATCAAGTTGAACTCCTTTGAGTTCAAACACTCTGACAGGTGGCCACCAATGACCGTCAACTGTCAAAATGTCATTTTGCGCTGGAATGTGCAACAAAATTGGTTCCGAGAGAATATGGCTGCTTACAAGAAATTGTGACAATTTCGGGTCTGGGATAGTCAAATCAACCTCATGGGGTTGCCCTTCGATCTCGAGAGCACGCACTACCAAGGCATTTGCATCTGCGGAAAGCATGTCAGCAATACGCTGAGCGAATCGCCTGCGGAATTCCGCTCGCCAAAAAGCCAAATGGAAGCGCACTTCTGAAAATTTCAAATTCGCTTACCCTCAATTCAGAAAAAGGATCTTGTATCGAAAGTCTAGACTTAAAGTAAACAATACAAAATAGTCGCCGGACCCTACTACGCACCTGCGTGTCGCTTGTTGCACCGAAATCCATCCACCAGATGACTTTCATAACACAACCTGCCAAAAACTTTCAGAGTATTCTCGGGTGCAGCAATCGATCAGTGCCTCCAGTTCTTTCACCATAGGCCATACCCCGCCTCGCCAATATTTCAATTCAAAAACCACGAACTGCGATGTATCTTTCAACTCAACACAAGGCATTCGAAATTTGGGAATCTAGAAAATTTAAAGCTTCATGACATTCGGGATCTGAGCATGATTGTAGGTTCATGATTGCAGTTATCTTGATTCCCGCCAAAACCCTGTGATTGAAATTACGCGAACTTCCGGGAAATTACTTGGCTATTTCGGTCATTCACTTCCTCTCCATTATAAAACCTTTAATCGATGTCCTTCAGGAACATAGGAGAAGGGGTTGAATGTCTGACTGAGAGTAAAGGGCTTAGAGGAGTGCCCGCATGCCAATGCTACATGCGTTGTATTAGTCTCAGATGTGTTCTAAGAGTTTCAGGGGGAGAGTATGTCTGTTGTTGTCGTAGGTGGCTGTGGCCATGTTGGTCTTCCACTTGCCTTGGCTCTTGCCTATTCTGGAGTGAACACAACATCTCTGGATATTGACGCCGCGAAAGTTCTCAAAGTCATGGATGGTCACATGCCATTTCTTGAGCCCGGGACCGAGCAACTACTGCCTAAAGTTTTGGCCAATGGAAACTTTACGGCGACGACCGATCCAACAAGTATCACCGATGCTGACACGATCATTGTTGTGATCGGCACTCCGGTTGACGAGCACTTAAACCCAGAACCCGACGCCGTTGTTCACGCGATTGACGACTGCTTGCCCTTCATGCGTGATGGCCAACTAATGATTCTGCGCAGCACAATTTTCCCCGGTGTGACTAAAAAAATTGAGGATCACCTGGCAAAGTCAGGCAAGAGGCTTGACCTTTCGTTCTGCCCCGAACGAATTGCCGAAGGTTTCGCCCTGGAGGAGCTCTCCAGTTTGCCTCAAGTGATCGGTGCGCGAACCGAGTCGGCTTTCATTCGATCTGAGGAACTCTTCGCCCAACTTGGCGCTGAGCCGGTACGTGTCACCCCTGAAGAAGCTGAACTGGCAAAACTGTTCACCAATTCGTGGCGTTACATCAAGTTTGCAATTGCGAACCAGTTTTACGTGATGGCCACCATGGCTGGCGTCGATTACGAAAATGTCCGGCATGCGATCACCCATAATTACCCACGCGCCAAAGACCTCCCCAGAGCAGGTTTTGCTGCTGGGCCGTGCCTACTCAAAGACACCATGCAACTAGCAGCCTTTAGTAACAACGCATTTCACCTAGGTCACAGCGCAATGTTGGTTAATGAGGGCCTGCCACTGTTCCTAGTTGAACAAATTGAAAAAGAACACGATCTTTCAACAATGACCGTCGGAATTCTTGGAATGGCGTTTAAGGGTGATTCTGATGACCCCCGTTCAAGTTTGAGTTACAAACTCCGCCGAATCCTGCGATTCCGCGCTCAAGAAGTCCTTTGCTCCGACCCTCACATGTTTAACGACCCGAGTTTTGTTACCCAGAAGGAACTTCTCGAGAAGTGCGATGTTGTGGTGATCGGAGCTCCCCACTCAGCGTACAAGGCGCTTACTACTACCAAACCACTTTTCGATATTTGGAAAATTGTTGGCACCGTCTGATGCACGTGACTCCGTCAGTAAGCATTGTTATTCCCGCATACAACGAGACTGAGACGATTCAATCCTCGATCGCGAGAATCGCTCGAAATGTCAGTCTGCCATTTGAAGTGATCGTGGTTGTTGACTTAGCAGAAGACACCACAATCCGAGTGATCCAACAAATCCAAAAAGAAATCCCCCAGGTCCGGGTGGAAATTCAGGAATCCCGAGGCCCCGCTGCTGCGATCAAATACGGCTTTACCAAAGCAATCGCACCCGTGGTAATCGTGACCATGGCTGACGGGTCCGACGACCCCGCGTCAATTGATACCCTAGTGGAACTTGTTGATCGCGGATGCGTGATTGCTGCCGCCTCCCGCTACATGCCTGGTGGGCAGCAGATCGGTGGGCCACGTTTTAAAGCTTTCCTGTCGCGTTCAGCCGGTAAATCACTCAAGATTTTTGCTGGGGTTACCACCTCTGATGCCACAAATTCTTATAAGGCTTATAGCCGCTCATTCGTGGAGGAGGTCGGTATTGAAAGTGATGCCGGCTTTGAAATTGCCCTTGAACTTGTGGCCAAGGCCCGCAGACTACGTCGTCCGATCGCGGAAGTCCCCACAATCTGGTTGGATCGGGACGCGGGCGAGTCACGTTTCATGTTGAAAAAGTGGATCCCTAAATATTTAAAGTGGTACCGATTCGCCTACGGACCGGAATTAACCGTCGATCAATTGAAGTCAAAGCAGGAAGAAGGAAAGTAGTGAAGGTCCTCGTCACCGGTAGTGCTGGCTTTATTGGAGGGTATATCGTCCAAGAGTTGCTCGACCAAGGAATGGAAGTTATTGGGATTGACAACCTCTCCAAATACGGTGAAGTGACTCGCTCCTTTGACGCGAACGCGAAGTATCACTTCGTGCGTGGTGACGTTGAAGAGACCAAACTGATGATTGACCTTATGGCCGACGTTGATCACGTTATTGCTGGAGCAGCACTCATTGGAGGCATCTCCTACTTCCACACCTACGCTTATGACCTGCTGGCCCAGAACGAGCGAATCATCGCTTCAACCTGTGACGCGGCAATCCAGACAATCAAAAATGAAGGGCCTTTAAAAAAGGTTACCTATCTTTCGAGCTCCATGGTTTTTGAGTCAACCGACCGTTGGCCGTCCAAAGAAGGTGACGAACTGATCGTTCCCCCACCACTGTCAAGTTACGGTTTCCAAAAGCTCGCCGTTGAGTACTTTGCCCGTGCCGCTTGGGATCAATACAAGGTTCCTTACACCATTTGTCGTCCATTTAATTGTGTGGGAGTTGGCGAACGCAAAGCACTGGGCGACATTGAAGTAATGTCGGGAAATGTTGAACTGGCCATGAGCCACGTTGTGCCTGACCTTGTTCAGAAAATCATTAAGGGTCAGGATCCACTCCACCTTCTCGGTGATGGTCAACAAGTGCGCCACTATACCTACGGTGGCGACTTGGCCAATGGAATTGTGGCAGCAATGCTGTCACCCGAGGCAATCAACAACGACTTTAACCTTTCCACGGCACAGTCCCACACTGTGCTCGAACTTGCCGAAGTGATCTGGGACAAGGTCAAGCCTGGTGTTCCATTCAATTACACCTGTGACACCCCGTTTGAGCACGACGTTCAAAAGCGAATTCCTGATGTCACTAAGGCGAAAGAGGTCTTGGGCTTTGAAGCCACCACAACCCTTGACGTCATGCTCGACGAAGTTATCCCTTGGATTGATGAGGCAATTAAAAACGGGACTATTTAAAGACCCAACCACGGTCTATTTGTTGCCCAGCAGGTTTTGAAGACCAAGCCCATCATCGCGTTGAACAAGTAAGTTCCCTTGGATCGAATGTGATCCGAACTACGCGATTACCCGGGGCACTTATCCACTTTAAGCTAATCATCAGCGCGCGATCTAGAACCACGCGAAATTGCATATAGCGACATAACTCCAAGGAGCAACAACAACGGATCGATCTCTGCCCTAAATCGCATGTTCTCGGCGTACTCGGCCAACGTGCTAGCTGCGGCATGGAAAGTAACGATTCCAAATACCCCCCAATACACAACATTGCGCCGCAAGTAAGAGCCGCGAACAAATATTGCTTGGCCAACGCCCAAGAGAATCAGAACTAGCATTGTTGGTGCAAACACCAAACTCAACAAACCCGTAACCGAACCCAGCGGAAGCACCGCGCGCTGCGCGTCAACCCAAGGAAATTCCTCTGACGGATCTAAATAAATCCCAATACCGGAGGATCTGGGGCCAGTCTCGGTTGTCAAAGCCATGCGCCCAAGTTGCATGGGATCGTTGCGCACAATGATCGACATCATTTTTGTCCACTCACCCGAGGCTGCTAAAGCAACCCGCGAGTTGTAATTCATTGCTCCTGAATCCCTAAAGTCTTGGTCCCACGCCGCAACACCGTTGGGTTCGTCAACAGAAATAGTCTGGCAACCTGGTAGCTGCAATAAACCTCCTGGATCCCACACATTTAATGCTTTGGTTTCATAAGCGCTCAGTAAGGAAGACAGGCACGGATCCTGTTCAATTTCATTTCGAGCATTCACCGTCACATTCAACGTTCCCGAGGTCAACAAAGCCTTGGCAACATTCTGGCCACTCCATGAACTCATGGCTGGGAGTTGGTAGTTAGTCCAGTAATAACCTTGGGACACCAAACTCACCGCAACTACACCCAGCACCGGCAAAGTCGAAATCATTAAACGTCCTTTGGGAACTCGCCGATAAATCATCACCAGCAGAAAAACACACCATGCCAACACTACGACCCAAATAAAGGTAGCCCGCATGAACTGCAAACCGATAATTCCAAGGGCACTAACAAAGGCCCCACGTGCGGGATTCGTTCGCATCACCACCAAACCCCACGCAACCACGGTGCCCAAAAAAGCACTCAGTGTGACGTTATAGGGCCAAAAAGAATACAGAACCGTCCCAGGAAGTAATCCCAGAAGAACTCCCGACCACAAAGCCCACATTTGCGGAATCCCAAGTCGAATCAGAGTTGCGCACAACAAAACAATCGAGCCAATGCCGGCTAAGAGGTACAGAAATAACAGCAGCAGGTGCGAGCTCGGGGTCAACCACAAATCTACGGCGTAAATTGCATTCAATCCCCACGGCTGAATGTGCAGCACGGACAAGGAACCCAGAGGATCTTCGCTGAGGTAATTCACCCCCAAGCTTTGCCACAGGGTCTCAATCGATTCGGTGGTCGCTAAGGCGTAATCAATCTGGAAAACGATGATCAACCACAACACCCCGAAGACAACAACACCCGGAATAGCCACCGAAGGCACCCTTATCCAGCTGGCCACCTTTCGCACCACAACACCCTAATGGAATCTCGAACCAGATTGTGCTCCCTACTACTCTTGGTCCGTGACTTCTGTGGCCAAGTTAACGAGTGCACTGATTGCGCCCGCATCTTTCGCGATTGTCACGACCACCCTGACAAAAACCAATAACTGGGCCATTTGGGGTATTGAGGCCCTGCCCGCTAAGACCACGTCGACAGTCTCCTTCGGTGACCTAGCCAACATCACCGCCACTGCTGGCTGTCTCGCCAACCAAATTGATATCGAAGAGTGCGATCCCTACGCCCGCCCATTTCAACCTTATGTCGTTTTGCCAGCAAGAATTCTGAATTTTTTTAACCTTGGAATTGAAGACACCTGGACCATTGGAATCACTCTTGCGGCAATCTTTTTCATCACTATTACCAGCCTCGCGGTCCTGGTCTCAACGAGCTGGACCAGATCAACCCCACAGCTTTTCGCCATTCAAGCACTACTTGCCTTGATCACTATTGCTCCGGCCAGCATGCTTGCAGTTGAACGGGGTCAAATCGAGCAACTGACTCTTGGCCTCGTCGTTGTCGCCCTAATCGCCTTGAGTGCAGGGAGCCCCAGAGTTAAATTCATCGGCTCAATTACCTCACTTGTAGCAACAATCACAAAATATCTTTCCGTCGGCATGTTCCTGCCATTTCTTAATCTCTCTTTGTTCGCCAAATGGAATAGAGCAGCCCTACTTGGACTTGTACTCAGTGCACTGTTCTTGATTTCGTCAATTCCTGATGTTTTGACGGCGGCGAGCACCAGCGGGGCGAGTCAACCACAAACAACCAAGTCCGCGTTCTCAGTGACGACTCTGCTGGCTACCGTTCTGACCGGTTCTGATTTTTCCTACGATCCCACACCTGAAGTCGTTGACAACTGGACCACCATCAAGCTAATCAGCTATGCAATCTTTATTGCTTTGCTCATCACTTGGCTGGTAGCTCTTCGACTATACGGATCCGGCAAAAAGAGTTTGCCAATAACCTCACGTGCCTGGATTCTCACCATGGGTAGCGGTGGCGTTCTTCTTTTTCCTTATCTTCTGGGAAACTCACACGACTACCGACTAATCTTTCTCATACCCTTGGTCACCGGTGCGCTATTGCTGAGTCAAGAACACCCATTAATAGGAATCACACTCACGATTACAGCAACCATCAGTGCACTCACCTCAGCTTCCATGATCCCCACCCCCAACGATTTCAAGTTGGCTCCGGATCTGATCATTGTTGGAGATTTATCTCTCATGATCTTGCTCTCCGGAGTAGCAGCCCTCTGGCTGAGCACAGCATTTAACAAACCGAAAGTACGCACAACATGACCATGAATACTAGAGCCATA
>Ga0075466_1000774_pt1 | contig 11888 bp, 12 predicted proteins | sample DEB08_DNA_16_FD_71486 | JGI IMG/M metagenome (GOLD analysis project Ga0075466, IMG submission 71486) | Aqueous microbial communities from the Delaware River and Bay under freshwater to marine salinity gradient to study organic matter... | ecosystem: Environmental > Aquatic > Marine > Coastal ... | reverse complement strand
TAACGCAAATCAACTGCGATCATTTCTTGTAATGCAAAATGGTATGACAGGTGCAGTTGCAGGAGCTTCTCTCAAAACCTATAACAACTCAAAAGTTCGTGCTGGTGAGATAATTAAAAATCCATCTGCTCACGCAAAGGGGTACGAGAAGTGGGTTGAAATGTCTATTCAAAAACAAATTGACAAAGCAAAATCTCCAAAGGGAAAAGAGAAGTACAAAAACATACAGAAAGAGTATATGCGTGAGGTGAGAAAACACACAGGAAACCTAATTCAAATTATTACTTTCCAGAATCTATTGGTTGAAGCAAAGATGCAGATAGTTAAAAAACTAAATAGTGTAAAGGGTTTGACAGATACATTTGTAAAGACCAAAAATGGATTTAAGGTGACTAACCCAGAGGGTTATGTCGCTATTGATAGAGTAAGTGGTGGAGCGGTTAAACTAGTAGACCGTATGGAGTTCTCGTATAACAACTTCACTGCTATAAAGGCATGGGACAAATGAAAGATTTTAGAAATTTAGTCGAAGCAAAAGAGACTATTGTATTTACTTTTGGGCGTTTTAATCCACCTACTATAGGCCATGAGAAACTTATTAAGAAGGTTTCTCAGGTTGCTGGTTCAAATCCGTATCAAATATATCCATCGTTCACAACCAATCCTAAAAAAGACCCACTTCCTCATGCACTAAAAGTTGCATATATGAGAAAGATGTTCAAGAAATATGCGAAAAATATTATTGCAGATATAAGTTCTAAGACCGCAATTAATATCGCAGTAAAACTTTATGATGAAGGTTATAAGAATTTAGTCATGGTTGCTGGTTCTGATCGTATTAAAGAATTTAATACACTACTTGGAACTTACAATGGTGTCGAAGGAAAACGACATGGATACTATAAGTTTGACAGTATCAAAGTTGTGTCTGCTGGAGAACGTGATCCTGATGCCGAAGGTGTAGAAGGTATGTCTGCATCTAAAATGAGAGCAGCTGCAGTTGATGGTGACTACGATTCATTCAGTACAGGTATTCCTGCTACGTTATCTGATACAGATAAAAAGAAACTATATCGTGATGTTCGCAAATACATGGGTATTCGTGAAGAACGAGATATGGGAGACATGTCTGACTTTGAAACTTTGCGTGATGCATATCTTGTAGGACAGATTTGGAATGTTGGCGATATTGTAGAAGCAAACGATATTCGTGGTGAGGTTATTCGTAAAGGTGCAAACTATCTTTCGTATGTAGACGAGAATAACAAAGTTCACAAAGCATGGTTGCACGATATAATACTAGAAGATATTACTAAAAGAGATTTAGACCAGATTGAAAAATATGCAGACAAGTTATTTGGTGTGGTCGGCATTGATGTAGAATTTACACGCCACTTCATGGATAGAGTAAATGATGCTCGCAATAAAGCACCAATCACAACATCTGAACTGGTACGATTATTCAAACAGTCTTTTAAGAAATACGGTAAGAAGATTGCGAAACTTGGCCCTGATGCAGAAGCAGTCATCAACGATATGAAAACCAATATTAATATGCCGTTTGTTCTTGACCTAAAGGGTGGAAAGTTAGAGTTGATTGCAAAGACGGTAATGAGAAAGAAAGATTTCAGAACGTCTGGGCCTAAACTTGCATTTGAAGGAGTTGAAGAAATAAAGAGACTTGAGAAAATTCTCAAGGACTTGGAAAGAAAGAAAAAGAAAACTCCCGGCGATGGATTTACAAAAATGAAAATCAAAGAATTGATTGCAGACCTTAAAAGTAAAAAAGAAAATCTTGAACTTGATGAAAGAAACTATCGTAAAGAGTACGATAATTATCAGGGTAGACCAGAACAGATTGCAAGACGTTCCTCACGAAACAAAGCTCGTAGAGTGATGGGTGACAAGACTAAAATAGGTATGGACGTTGGACACAAAGACAACGACCCTATGAACAATGACCCCAAGAACCTACGCAACGAAAACCCATCAAAGAATCGTAGAGAACCACGTTTGCGTGGAAAAGAAGAAATTGATGAATTGAGTTCAGCAATTCCTTGGATAGATCGTGCGGTTGGAAGAATAAATCAAATAACACATCCTAAAGGATATGAACAGATTGTAAAAGTTTACGTTGATGGTATGAAAGACGATGACCATAGAAGAAGTCCTTCAAAGTGGGCAACTGATCTTGCAAGAAGATATAAAGGTGTTGAAGCTCGCGACCTTATACTTTATATTAATCGTTTGGTTAAGAAAGGTAAGTTGCCGAAAGAATTAAAAGCAGATTACGGAGTGTCCGAAAGTTTGGTAAAAGAAGAATTTGAATTCTTTCCAAAGAATGTGCATGAACGTATTAAATTACCAACGCCTCCAACAAACTTACAAGAAGAAGCAGATAAGTTAAAACAGATTATTGCAAATAGAACACCAGAAGATGAAGAGTCAATTAAAGTACACGACAAAAATTCATTTTATGCAATTGAAAAATATTGTGAATCTAATAATTTAGTGTTTCATAATACTGAAATGAAAGACATAGTTCTACAAGCAAAACCAACAATAGGTTATTTTAAAGACAGTTTTGATATTGTAAGACCACATAAGGTAGACAGTTCTATAAAACCTATGTCAAGTGTTACAAGTAACACACCAGCATATCCAAGTGGACATGCATGTCAATCTATGTTAGTTGCATTATATGTTTCATCAAAGTTTCCAGAACACGAAAAGGGTGTTAAAGAAGCTGCAAAGGAATGTGGGTTGGGTAGAGTAAAAGGTGGGTTTCATTATCTTGCAGATTATGTTGCTGGTAACATACTCGCAGAAAAAATGTTCTTAGTTATGAACAGAGATGACTATGGAAAACAAATTAACGAAGTGAAACAAGATAAAGATATTAAGGATAGAGAAGGAACACAACCAGCAAAATACTACGCAAAAGATACTGAGGGTGACACCATGTCAAAATCTACTAAACAAGCTCGTGCAACTCACTTCAAGAAAAAGAAAGAAGGCCCTGCGCCAGGCGATGCATCTGCAACAACTAAACCATCTACACACACTAAAAAGTTCAAACAGATGTATGGTGAAGCAAGAGAAAAATATGATAGCGATAAGTTTTTTGGTGGGAAAGGAACACCAGAACAAAGAACACAACTTCTTAAACTTCAAAATAAAGCATTAAAAGCTTTTCCGAGTTCACCTAAACAAAAAGAAATTAGAAAAGAGATAGATGCATTACGAAAAAAAATGGGAATGAAAGTTAAAACGGAGAAACTTGGTAAAGATGCAGATCAAGGAGATTACATAGATGATTTTGCAAAGTCTGATTCACCACAGTTTAAGGGTAAGTCTAAAGAAAAACGTAAAGAGATGGCCATTGCAGCTTATCTTTCAAAGAATGAAGAATTTGAGTTAAATGAAAAGATTGAAGGTTTAGTAACAAAAGCAGAAAAGTCTGGTATGCCGTACGGTATTCTCAAGAAAGTATACGACAGAGGAATGGCTGCATACAAGACAGGACACAGGCCAGGCACTACTGCACAACAGTGGGCGTTTGCAAGAGTCAATTCTTTTGTTACCAAATCTTCTGGAACTTGGGGAAAAGCAGACGCTGACCTTGCAAAACAAGTTCGGGGAGAATCAGTTAAAGAAGAAACCCCTTGTTGGAGTGGTTTTAAACAAGTTGGTATGAAAACAAAGGGTGGTAAACAAGTACCAAACTGTGTTCCAGAAGAAACAACTACTGAAGCGTGCTGTGATGATTGTGATGATTTGTATGACCACGTTATTGTAGAAGCAGAATATCAGGGTAAAAAAGTAAAACTTAATGACCCTATTAGAACAAGTGAAAATCCTAATAAGAAGTTTAAAGTATATACAATGGGCCCAAGTGGTAAAGTCGTAGTTGTTCGGTTTGGTGATCCAAACATGAGCATTAATCGTGATGACCCAAAGGCAAGAGCTGCATTTAGGTCTAGACACAGCTGTGATGAAAAGAAAGACAAAACTACAGCAGGATATTGGTCTTGTTACCAATGGCGTGCTAGTTCAAAAGTGGACAATTAGAATTAGATAAATAGTTATTAAAGGAACGCAACTATGACAAATTACACTAAAACAATGAGAGAAGCATTAGAATCAATGTATATCTCTGAAGACAATGTTGGCATATTGCGTGATATTGTTAAAAGAAAACAGGCAAAGCCACTAAAGTTTGCAGATGGTAAAATGAAAGTTGACCTCTTTACTGCATCGGCAGTAACGCAAGCACTTGATAAAGTCAACCCTGCAAACAAAGCAAAAATAACCAAGTTGATTAACACAGGCAAGAAAGCAAACTTTATGAGTGTTGCCAAGGTGGTTATGAAGTCTGAAAATGACCCAGAGGTTGAAGAAGAAAACGAGGGTTTTGCAAGTGATGCTCAAAGACGGGCTGCGTTTGCAAGTGGATACAAAGAAAAAGGTAAAAAGAAAAAAGAAGAAGCTGACCTTGATGAAGCCGTAAAGGTTGGTGATAATGTAAAGGTAAAGCTTTCTCGTAAAGGTAGAGAATATATAGAAAAGGGCAAAGTTACAAAAATTGAAAAAGACAGTATTATTGTTAAACATGATTTCTCTCGCACTCCAAGTAAAGTAAAAATGACAGATATTGTCAAAGAAGAAGCTGACCTTGATGAAGCAATGCTTAAAGGTAGAGATTACGAATATGACGAAAAAGAAGGTGTCGTAAAAATCTCTAAAAAGAACTTTGCAAAGGTAAAGAAAGATTATAAGGGTACTGACAAATCAAAACCAACAATGATGGTTCTTACTAAAAAAGGAACATCACTTGTACCAGTTAAGTTTACAGAAGAAGTTGAACTTGATGAAGGTAAAAATATTATGACCTCCGATCAAGCAGATGCTTTGTTAACGAGCAAAGCAAAGCTTTTGAAACGAATGCCATCATTAACGCATCTAGAATTTACCGCGAAAGAACTACAAGATTTAGACAAAAAACATAAAGATTTATTTTTAAAACTTATATTTGGTAAGACTGCTATGAAAAAGGGGAAAACTTTCCTTGTTAAACCACTTCGCCGATTAGCTTATGAAGAAGTTGAAGTACAAGAAAAAAGAGCAATAAAAAATTACAAATACGATAAAGCTTTTTTCGTCAATGATGGAAAAGATAAATTAAAAAATATTTTAGATAGAGAAGGTTATGATGAAATATCTTTAGGTGATTATCTTTCACAAAAGGCTGGATTAAAAAACCGAGACAATCTTTATTTTGATGGTGGTTCATTAGTTTATGGTTCTAAAACAATTGTCAAAGGTGCTTATGGTAAGACAGTCTCAAAATTACTAGATGTTGTAAAAAATATTAAAGAAGAAGTTGAAGAATCATACGAGGTTGGTACAGACGAATACGCAAAACATACTAGAGAAGTGACGCCCGGCCAAGAAAAAGAAATTGATGAAGCAAGACCAAGCGCTCGCAGAGATGCTATGAGAGACATGGGTAAGAGAGGAAAAGACCCTGCTGATATTGATGATTATAAAGCAACTGCTGATGATCGTAAAGCCGCGAGTAAAAATATTATAGTGCAATTACGAAAAGCAGCTGATCTCGGCGGTACACACGAAGTAGTATTTAAAGACAAAAAGAAAGTTAAAGTAAAACCTGCAATCGCAATGGCGTTCATCAAAAAATTTGAAAAGATGAAACCAGCAGATAAGGCAAAACTACAAGATAAAGGTTCAAAATCTTATAGAGATTTATTAAAAGGTTTAAAAGAAGAAGACACTTCCATGTTAGGAAGAATAGAGAGGAAACTCAAGGAGATTAGAAATGGGTAAAAAATATTTGAAGACAAAGGAAAACAGCCTTGAGTCCTCAGTTCTAGGAATCTGGCAGGAAGCTGCTAAGAAAACAGACGAACTTGAAGAAGCAGGGGAAAAAATTAGTCCACACGAACAAGATTTATTTGATGATGATATTTTCCCAGCTCTTAAAAAGGCTAGATATAATAACATAAAAAAATTAATCCAAAAGACTCAAAAAGAGATAGCGCAACGGCCAGACGGTCTCACCGCCAAACAAGATGTTAAAGATTTTAATGATTTAATGAAAATGGCCTCTAAAATTAAAAAGGGCCCAGGCAATACCCACATGGATAAAGAATTAAAAGCTTTTCAGAAAAAAGCAAACACTATGGATTCACATCCAAGAGATCAATTTGCTAAAGCTTTAGAAGCTGATGTTGGAGAGGAAGCATATGATTATCTTATGGGTTCTTTTCTTGACTCATTTAGAGCTAAAGGTAATAAAGTTGTAAATGAAGGTTTCTCCCCCAAAGAAATTAAAATGGCAATCGGTGTTGCATCAGATAAGAGATATGCTGGTGGAAACATGACAGGTGCTACTAAGGCAATTGATAAGATCAAAAAAGGTTTATCTAACCACCCACAAGTTAAAGCTGTTCTGAAACGACAGAATGAAAACATAGAAGAAGCTCAGTCTGGTGGAAAAGAAGAATACCAAAAGTTCTTTAATGCTGCACTCAAGAAGTTCAAAGTTAAATCTCCAGCTGAATTCAAATCTGATGAGGAAAAGAAGAAATTCTATGACTACATTGATAAGAATTGGGAAGGTGACAATGAGAAAGCAGAAGGTGCTATGTCTCAGGTTCGTGAGTTCAAAATACAAGATATGAAAGCTGCTCTTGCACAAGTTTGGGGTATGGAAGAAGGCAAAAATCCTTTTAAGAAAGAAGAAGAGGAAAAGGAAAAACCAGTTATTACTAAAGGTGGAAAGACCTTAACAGGTAAGAAACCAGCAGAAATAGATGTAAATCCTAAAATAAAAGCATAATGTTTGATGAAAAATTTAACGGAACTGATAAAACCTTCAAAAGAGGATTTGCCAACTATATATTGTGATATGGATCAAGTTTTATGCGACTTTATTGGCGGTGCAGAAAAAGCTATAGGAATGCCTTTTGCACAAGCAGATAAAGAGGATAGATGGAAAAAGATTATAAACACTAAGAATTTTTGGGCAAATCTAGAATGGATGAAAGATGCAAAAAAGTTGTATCAATTTATTGCTAGATATAATCCAAAAATCTTATCTGCATCTAGTAAAAGAGATGTTAATTCAAGGCCAGGCAAACTAAAATGGTTGAGTAAAAACACCAAAATAAAACGTGGTGATACAAATCTAGTTAATAGAGCAGACAAACAAAAATTTGCAACTACTGATGGAAAACCAAATATATTAATTGATGATTATAAGAAAAACATTATAGAATGGGAAGCAAAAGGTGGAATAGGCGTACATCATATAAGTGTAAGTAAAACTATTGGAGAATTGAAGCGTCTAGGTTTCAAATAAGATAAATAGGTGTATAAAACATTCTCAAGATAAGGAGAGAAAAATGAGCTTATGGGGAACAACAACAGCGGACGGTGACAAACCAAAGTTTCTGCCCGTAGATAGTAACGCAGCCGGTTCAACTGGCGCAAGAGAACACCTTATTGCATCTAAAAGTGGTTGGGCATTATCGCCTGGCTTAGCTGCATCAGGTAATGATAATGCAGATGCACAACCAGAAATTTTGGTTTGTATTAAAAATCTCGCAGAGGCGATGGGTAATGCTTCTATTATTAGTATTGATTGGACAGACGGAGAAGTTGCTGATACTGGAACATTTGATATCATAGTAACATTTGATGAAGCAGTAGATATAACTTCTGCAGCTCGTACAGCTAACCAAACAATCACTAACAAGGCATACATATTATTGTCTCGTTTAGGTGCAACAGATATGGTTGAAGATAGTACAGTTGCTTGTCAGTATCACTCTGGTGATGGTACTAACCAACTTACCTTTAGAGGATTACTACAAACAGGTTCAGCTGCTTATCTTGGATTTAACGGTTCTGGAATTGGAGATGACGCTTTCAGTACAGGAATTATTTTTAATGGTTCTGCTGCACTAGATGAAGAAGATGGTAATTCTGCACTTGGTATTCGTCAAGAAGCAGGAACAGCTGCCTCACCTTCATTTGGTGATGCAATTGTTCTAAATGGTACGGATGGTTCTTCTACAAACGCTGGTGATGAAATTATTGCTGATGGTATCAGTATGACAGTTGCAGGGCCTACCTTTGCAAGTCGTTCTGACATGACACTTATTGCACGAACAGGTGAAACATTAGGTGGTAGTATCTTGCTTGAAGAGGGTACAGATGGTGGAGACGCTGAAGATGCTATTGTGCTTAATGGTACTGATGGTGCATCAGCTAATGCTGACTCTTCCCTCGACTTGGAAGATAAAACATCTGGTATTGCAACATACTCACAAGCAGGTTCAAGTAGTGGTACTGCATATGTATTAAATGGAGTAACAGTCGCTGCTGCTTAATAAATCGTTATAAATAAACTTATAACATATGAATAAGGTGAAGTGAAAGTGATTACTAGAGACATTCTTGAAAAAAGGAAAGAAGTTCTTTCCGAAGACATGAAAAGAATTAGATTATTATTAGAAGAATATGAGAAGAAAAAAGCAGAAGATACTGCGTTGTTGAATGGACTTTCGGGTGCATTACAACAATGCGATATCTTTTTAAAAGAATTAGATAATGACGAGTCAGAGATGGCTGGTGATGTAGAGAATAGTCCAGAAATGGATTAATATCTACAGTAAAATTCCCACAATTTCGTGGGTTAATATAAGGAGATGCTATAATGGCTGATAAGAAAATAACGGCGTTGACCGATCTATCAACAGGTGTTGCAGGTGCTGATTTGCTACATGTAATTGATGATCCTACTGGAACGCCAATTAACAAGAAGGTTTCGGTGACTAATTTCATCAACAACCTTCCTTCATTCATAGGGTTTGCAAACTCTACGGAAAACATTAGTGACGGAACGCAAACTGCTCTGTCAATCACACATGCAGTAACTTTGCTTCAGTCTAGTGGTACTGGTACTGCTACTACTCTTGCTGATGGTACAGTTGTTGGACAGCTTAAAGTGATCATTCATGACACCGATGGTGGTACTTCCATCCTCGCAGTCACAGATGGTATGGGTTTTGCTGATCTTGACTTTGTTGACGATGGTGATACCGCAATGTTAATGTGGTCAGGGACAAGTTGGGCAATTCTTTCTCAACAGTCTGTTGCTTCTGATGTTGGTCTAATCGATCTTGCTAACTAATAGTTAGGATATATCAATTATATCAATTATCTGGATTGGGGGGAGAGAATCTCTCTCCCCTATCTTTTGGGTAAGGAGTTATTATGAAACAAGTTTTACAAGAAATAGTTGAAACAAACGCAGAGGAAGAATTTGAATTTCCTACTGATAAAAAACAAAAACTAAAAAAGGCACAGGTATTGGAAGAAAGATTGATGGACGAACTTCCATCTGAAGATGCTGGAGAAGAAAATGAAACAATTTAAATCTTTTATAAAAGAAAATGGAAGCACAGGTAATGCTGGAGTTGGAACTTCTCAGCAAGACCTTGCCATAGATAAGAACACAAACATGTCTGCGTTGAGCGACCCATCAGTTGTTAAAAAACTTAATGCATGGGTAGGTTCTATAGCAGGTAACTATATATTACCAGAAGAAGCAATCAGTAAACTGAGAAGTTCTTTGTCAAAAATTGGACTGACATTTGATGCAGTTCCAGTAATGGAAGGTGAAAGCGGGACTCATGAAATGCCCCTAAGTTTATTTGGTGGCCGATTTGGTAAGGGTTTAACTACTCCGTATGAAGAATTTGAAGAGGATGACGGAATTTCTCATCAAATTGAAGGTGGACTTAAACTTGTAATTGGTTATGAAATGCAAGAGGACAATTCGTGTAGATTAACTGCTTCTGTAAAGTAGTATGTATGAAAAAATAACGAGTGACAATATTATTATGTTTGCGATTAAACATTATGATAACCCTCAATGCGAAGGGGAAAAAGAATTTCATGATGATATGAAGAGGTTTAAATATATTAAACGTCTTTTGCGAAAACATAAAGAATCTGGTATACTTAAAGAAAGACTTCTTTTAAATCATGTAATTGTCTTGAATAATTTGTTTGGTGCTGAGGCTTGCGTGACCCTACTTCTCTTTAAGATACAGAGAGAGTATTGGTGTACACTCAAGTCTTTTTTATTATTCTTAAATATAATAAGAGATGATGAGTTAAGAGATGTAATAGAGAGCCAAGAGGTTCTAGACACTTTAAGGAAACTATAATGGGCCGCGCGGTAGATTTATTCGTTACATATAGATTTTTAAAACTGCTGACTACGCCGTTTAATAAAACTGATGCGTTTAAGTTTGGTATTATTGACAAAGACGGCAACCGAATAAAAAACGAAGATGGTTCAGTAGAAGTTCTTAGAACACCTGACGAGAAAGGTGCGTATACTATACTGCACAAACTCATATTCAATATTAAGAAACTGTTTGCAAAAGTGCCTGGCCTCAGAACTAAGGTTGGTACATATGCAGCTGCATTATTTCTTCTCAAAGACACTTTCAAGGAACACGTTGAAGACCCTGATGTTTTTGAAAAGGAATTCATGAAATATCTGAAAGAAGAGGGTTATGAGTTAGATGACTCAATCTCTGAAGAAGTTATTGGATTTGGTGAAATATTACCAAAAGGCAACTATGTTCTAGTTAACGATATTCTAAATAAAGAAGAAGAGGAATTATCTGCAAAGAAGGGTGATAAGGTTGTTGCATATGATGATGAAGCTCCTGTAGACACAGTATTGGGAGTGGAGATTTTTCCTGTAGTGCATGTTAAAACACAAGAAAAAATTTATGTAAGTTTAGAGGACATAAAAGATGAAAACTAAATGGACAGTTGTATCACCTCATACTGGAATGGATGAAGATGCACCAGCAAACAATGCTGGAAGTGGTAATGTTTCAATGCCACCTGATGCGATTAGGAAAAAGAAAAAAACACTTATTGATCGTTCCATGATGGACGCTCGAACTAAAGCATATAAAGAACATCGCAAAAAATTAGAATCATCAAGAGCTGCTCGTCTTGCTCGCAAAGAAGCAACAAAAAGTAAATTTATCGAAGATGTTAAAGATAAAACTCTAAACACAGAAATGGCATATGGACAAGGATTTGATACTGCAAAACCTATGGCAGATATGTCAAACATAAATGCAGCAAAGTCTGCTACTGGATATGAACTTTATCACAAAGATTTTTCTAGTGCAATGCAACACGCATACAAGTTTGCTAAAAGTAAAGGATATACAGTAGACCCTAAAGAGATTGATAACAAAGTTGCAACTGGGCCAAAAAAACCATCAAAGGGTAAGACTAACAAGTACACTCTTGGAACAAACAAAAAACAAAACGCACACATTCAAGTTTATAATATGGACAACAAAAGATACGAACTAAATATGTATATCAGTTAAGGTGAATAACAGTGGAGATTTTTAGAAGTGAGCAATGTGGAAGATACAAACAATTCATCAGACCTATCAGAATTTTTTAGTGCGTTATCTAAAGAAAAGAAAGAAACTCGTCAAAAATTAAAAGAACAAATTGCAAATCCTGAGAGTGGGTTATCCAACCTATTTCAGCAATTAGAAGAAGTACACAGAGAAACACAAAAAGTCTCTGAAGAAACTTCTGACAACAAAAGCCTATCCCCTGATGACCAAAACAAGTTAGAAGCATTTTCTAGCCTGATGAATTCTGTTGACGTTTCGTTGCAAGAAGTACAAGAAGAAACTCCAGAGGGTATAGAAACAGTCGAACCTGTAGTTGCTGAAGTATTCAATAATAATTCTGAAAAGGAAGATGAAAAACTAGAAGTCTTTTCAAAATTATTTGATGGACTG
>Ga0075466_1000769_pt1 | contig 11916 bp, 10 predicted proteins | sample DEB08_DNA_16_FD_71486 | JGI IMG/M metagenome (GOLD analysis project Ga0075466, IMG submission 71486) | Aqueous microbial communities from the Delaware River and Bay under freshwater to marine salinity gradient to study organic matter... | ecosystem: Environmental > Aquatic > Marine > Coastal ... | reverse complement strand
CCTGTGCAGGTTGATGGGGTGATAGATAGCGCACTGGCCATAGGCCTCCACAACAAAAAACAAACCTTACTCATCGACTTGCAGCTTCAGCAATCTGTGGTGACTTTGCTTAGCACAAAGAGCGGCACCGTCGATATCAGCACCCAAGAAATTGTTCCAGACCTGGGCATCATGACCATCTATAACGGTGTGGCTCGCCATATCAGTGATCGTCTCATTGACGACTATCGTCATGATCCCCTGCATACCTCAGAGGGCGAACAGGCAATCTATGATCAGCTTCCAAACTGGCTGATGCAGCTTGGTTGGGAGAGTAAAATTTCCGTCAGTCTGCCCTCCCCGCGAGGAGAACTACCCCTTATATTACGCAGAGACAAAATCGGCGAAATCATTGAACAGCGCCTTGTCAGCCTAAATAGCATCATCAAAAATCACCCCAACGCCGACATTAGCTTTGCTCATAGCGCCCGTTTAATCCCTGCCATACTGCCAAGGTTTTCCAATGCAGAGGTGATGTCACAGGCCAGCAGCACTGACAACTGCCTGACAGCTCAGCAGCAGATCGTTGCCGACAGCAAAACACTGCATAGAATTACAACCTTAAAAACCGTGAATGGAAAAACTAAAAGCGCTAGAACTAAAACCAACTCAAACACCAAACAGCATTGCGCCACCCATCTGCTTCACCAAGATCATGCCTGGCCCCTCGACAAACCCCTGAGCATTAGCCTTCTAGACGATCAGCTAAGCATGGCCAATGGCATCGATAACAAAGCAGTATTTGTCGCCGTCATCGAAAACCATCAGCTGCGCATAATGCACCAGTCTGCAGAGATAGCGATGGAGATGCCCGGCCATTGTGAGCCCGGCCAAGAAATTATTATCGCGGGTCATAGGCTGCGCCTAGTCGAGGTAAGCAATGCCTAGAAAGCGTCGCAATATAGCCTTCAGTCTATCCTTCTTGGATATCATGGCCTGCGGCTTTGGCGCTGTTGCCCTGCTATTTTTAATTCTTCGTCACAACGCCACCGAAATCCAAACCCCAGATATAAGACTGTCTGCGGAAGTAGATTTATTGCAAATGGACATCCGCCAGGCAGAGACAGAAAAAACCCGGCTGTTAAACAGCCTTGAAGAAATCACTCTAGAATTAGTTGAGGCTCAGGGACTTTCAGATCGTGTACTGACAGATTTACAGGAAACAGAAAGAAGTATTCAGGCCGACCCCAATGATATCGACAAACTGCGTCGTCAGGTCGAGCAGCTGGAAAATGAAACTGCAGAAATGGAAGAAGTAGAATTCGGCGACAAAGTCCGAGAGTTTCTCGGTGATGGCAACCGTCAATATCTTACCGGCCTTAAGCTGGGTGGCGAGCGGGTTCTGATATTGGTGGATGGCTCCGCCAGCATGCTCGCCGATACCGTGGTCAATGCCGTGCGTCGACGCAACATGGACGACGAACAGAAAATACAGTCCCCCAAATGGCAGTGGACATTGCGCACCGTCGAATGGCTAGTCGCCCAACTGCCTCCTAGTAGCAGATTTCAAATTTATGTTTTCAATACCGAGGCCCAGGCTGCCCTCCCCGATTCAGAAGGTGAATGGCTAGATGCTGCAGATTCACTAGCAATGGAAGATGCCATTGCCGGCCTCAAACTTTACTCACCCGGCTCTGGCACAAGTTTAACCAATGGCTTTGGCGCCATCGCAGATTTTGAAGATCGGCCCGACAATGTTTTTCTACTCACCGATGGCCTGCCCACACAGGGTAAAAACCCACCACGAAAATATATGGTCAGCGGCGAACAGCGGCGCAAACATTTTATCGCTGCAATGAAAGAATTCCCTCGAGGCGTGCCATTAAATACCATTCTTTTTCCCATGGAAGGTGACCCGGAAGCAGCCGCACTTTTTTGGCAGACCGCTCTAGATACCGATGGTGCCTTTATAGCGCCATCTAGAGACTGGCCATGAGAAAACAGCGCAGAGCATTACAAGAGGCGAGCATCTCGTTTCTCGATGTTATAAGCTGTGGCTTTGGCGCTATAGTCTTACTCCTGGTTATCGCCCGAGTGGGAGATCCGTCGGCATTGGAAGAGGCCGAAAATCAATTGTTGGGGTCGGTAAAAGATTATCAGGAGCGACTCTTTGAAATACGCGGCGAGTCCGTCGTGCTCGACGAACGTTTAAAGTCCCGCAAAGAACAGCTCTCTGAATTAACAGAACGGGTCGCCCGACTCAAAGAAAAACTCGCCAGCCTGTCCAAACAGTCCAATCAACTATCCCAGTCTCAGTCCCGAGAAAAAGAACAGCTGCAGCTTGTGCTTCAGGTACTCTCAGAAGAAATGCAGCGCCTGCTAGGGCCAGAATTTTTACAGCAGAATCAGCTGGTCGGAGGCATCCCCGCAGACAGTGATTATATTATCTTTGTAATCGATACCTCCGGCAGCATGCAGGTAGCCGCTTGGGAAAAAGTAAAAAAAGAGATGCTTAATATTTTAGATATTTACCCCGAGGTAAAAGGCATTCAGGTGCTCAATGATATGGGCCAATATATGTTTGTTAACTACGCTAATAAGTGGATGTCTGACAGCCCAGAGATGCGCAAAAAAATTATATCCAAACTCGCCAACTGGGCACCCTTTAGTAACTCGAGTCCCGTCGAAGGTATTAATGCCGCCATCCAGACTTTTTACAAACCGGGTAGAAGAATTAGCATTTACACATTGGGCGATGATTATCAGGGACGCTCAATACGCAATGTGGTTAAAGCCGTAGACAAACTCAATAAAGCTCACCGCGGTGCCGACCGATTAGTCCGTATTCACGCCATTGGCTTTCCAGTGCATTTTCCGCCTGGGGGCACACCTAGCGCATCGGCCATTAAATTCGCCGCACTGATGCGTGAACTTAGCTACAACAACGGGGGAACCTTTATCGGCTTAAACAGCCTCAATTAAAGGGTATTTAATTATGATAATGATAAAAATGAACAGATTCGCTGCCATTATAATTTTAATAATTCTGTCCGGCTGCAGCACTTCTGCGTCGGTGCAGTTAACCAATGAATTTCCGCAGGTACTGGCAAAACCAAAACCACTCAGCGCTACGGTGGTTTTTGAACCGAGCTTCGCCACCTATGTCGCCAAGCCCAATGCGAAAACTATGATCGATATCGGAGCCGCTCAGGTGCGCCTGCTGCGCAATGCCTTTGCCGGGTTATTCAGTAAGCTTGAATTCGTCTCGAGTAGAGAAGAGATAACCTCCGAGAATGCCATGGTTATTATTCCCTCAGTGCGAGAAGTCCAGGTATCCACTCCTTCAGACAACTATCTAAACGTGTTCGAAGTATGGATAAAATACAACCTTGATCTCGAAACCGTCGATGGCGAGGCTATCGACAGCTGGTTTATGCCCGCCTATGGCAAAACCCCCGATGCCTTTATGGCATCAAAAGGCGGTGCCATTGAAGAGGCCTCGATTATTGCCCTTCGCGATGCCGGCGCCAAACTGATGCTCGATTTTTACCGCATCCCAGCAGTCAATAACTGGGTAGCGCAAGAACTGAGAAGGTCTCAGCAATTACAGGCAACATCATCGGCTCCAGCGGACAGTCAAACCAGTCCTCAGCAGGCTAACAGCGCGGAGGCATCAAAATGAAAACCTCAAGCAAACTCATCGCAATACTATTTAGTACCGTCCTAGCCGGCTGTGCCGCTACCACCACCATTGACGAATATCGACCCACGGGTGAACCCATAGAACTGAACGCAGGCGAGAAAGTGGTCGTACTCGGTCGCAGAGATGCGGGCCATTATGAAACCGACCGTGAATTTATTGGCTGCGTGGGCAAAAGAATGACCGGCGCCGATATCGGCGTACTGCCAGAGCAGGTATTTATCGATGCCATTTATCCTTGGTTTGAACCCCGCACTGCACCCAAAGGCCTACCGCGACTTAAACGACTCATGCAAGACGCCAGCATCAAGGCCGAAGTAGATAAGCTTGATGTGCGCTATCTAGTATGGCTGGATGGCTCCACAGAAACCTTGGATTCTGGTGGTTCTATAAGCTGCGCCATTGGACCCGGCGGCGGTGGCTGCTTTGGTTTCGCGCAATGGGACAAGCTCTCTGTCTATGAAGCCATTGTCTGGGATCTGCAGGACCTGACCGAAAAAGGTCGCCTGCGCGTCGACTCCGAGGGCACTTCGTATTTAATTGGCGCTGTGGCCCCTATCCCATTTTTAACACCGGTAAAAAGTGATGCCTGCTCAAGTCTTGGCAACCAGCTGAAAGGGTTTTTTACCACCCAACTAGCCAACCCCCAATAATCAATCCACTGACTAGCCAAATACTATGCCTCTTAATCGTCGCCAGATAATTGCCACCGCCCTCCTCAGCCTCTTGATGCTGGCCCCATATGCATGGAGTGCCGTCACTGGCGAAGAAATTTATAAAGAGGTGTTAGAGGGCACCGCGCTCTACGACGACCCCGAACTGGATGCCTATATCAAAAAACTCGGCGCCGAAATTATCTCCGTGTCAGAAATGGCCGGTGAAGAGTTCACCTTCACCCTACTCGACTCCCCCGACCTAAATGCCTTTGCTACCCGGGACAACTATATTTACGTCAACCGCGGCCTACTCAACTATGTGAGCAATGAAGCCCAGCTGGTGTCAGTGCTCGCCCACGAAGTCGGTCATATCACCCGTAAACATGTGACCGGCCAAGAGGGCAAAGCCACCGGCGCCCAGATACTCTCAACTATTGCCGCCGTATTGTCGGGCAGCAACGAGGTCTATGAAGCGGGAATGGCCTACGCCAATTCAATTATCCGCGGTCACGGCCGTCGCAACGAATTAGAAGCGGACGAAGCCGGCGCTGAATACATGGCCAAATTGGGCTATGCGCCCTCTGAGATGATTAGCATGCTCTCCATCATGAAAGACTACGAAAGCCTGCAGAAGGATCGCGCGAAGGCCAAGGGAGCCTCCAAGCAGACCTACCATGGTATTTTCTCCAGTCACCCTCGCAATGACAGCCGCTTACGCACCGTGGTCAGTAAAGCCAATGCCGTAAAGTCCGACGAAACACGAGACAATGGCGCCAGTCGCTACCGTCAGCTAACCGACGGCCTAATCTGGGGGGAAAACTTTCTCGCCAAAGAAAAAAAGCCCGAACGCTTCTCAAATATGCGCCTTAGAGTGCGGTTCGACTTTCCTAAAGACTGGAAACAGAACGCCAACCCCAAACCATTTATGGCCAGCGGCACCCCAGAAGACAAAACCGCCACATTAAAGATGCGGCCCATCGCACGGACCTCCCAGACCCCAGAAGAATATCTGTATAACTATCTAAAGGTCTCTCAATTAAAGGAAGGCAAATCTATAGCCCCAGCGCGACTCAAAGGCTTTACGGGTATTTTGCCCGGCGGCGACAAAGGCCCAGACAGCCGCATCGCCGTGGTCTATTACAAACTTAATGCCTATCTTTTTTCCGGCGAAGTCACCGAGCAGGACGCCTTTATCGAGACAGACAAACTATTTATTACCGCAATCAATACATTCCGTCCTATTTCCAGTCGTGAGATTGCCGGACAAAAACCCAAGACCATCAATTATGTAAAGGCCACCAGCCGCACCACCTTTGACGGACTGACCAAGGCACTCAAACTCAATGCCGTAGACAGTCAAGATCTGCGTATAATCAATGGCTTCTATCCCAGCGGCGAACCCAGTGCTGGTGACTGGATTAAAATATTTAAACAGTAGTGAGCCATTCAATATGACCGCCTTCCCCAAAATTCTCTTACGGACTTTCCTGCTTATCGCACTGGGGTTTGCTGCCTATTGGCTACTATCTTTAGACCCCGATGCCCCAAGCGATATTGACTGGGACGCCAATCGCCAAAACCTGCCAGATATAAGTACCCTAGAACAGCGTATCGAAACAAGCTTTTTTGGTGAAGAAGCAGAAGGTACCGAAGGCATGAGTGCCGATATCGACGAAGTGGTTAATCATTCCGCCATGGAAATTAAACTCGAAGGCCTCACCAAAAATATTACCACCCGTCGACAGCCCACAGACAAAGAACTGGCGGCCTTTTACGCAGAGCATAGAGCCCAGTATCGGGAATCATCCCGCTTTAGTTTTAAACAGATTGTCTTTTCGAGAGCCAAACATGGTGGTCAGGCTAGGCTAAAGGCTATGCAAGCCCTGCAAGGGATTTCAGAAACCGAGCCACAGGGCGATCAATCAACATTAGCCGAGCGCTACTTTTCAGCCACCTCCACCAAAATTGACGATGAGTTTGGTAACAACTTTGCACAGAAATTATTTGAGTTGGTAAAAGAGGGCGACCTGCCCTGCTGGGCTGGCCCCATAGCCTCAGGCCATGGGGTGCATCTGGTCTGTATCGAAAATGCCAGCCTAGGTGCTATTCCCGAGCTGGAGGAAGTGCGCTCACAGGTGATTAATGATTGGCGCTTCTCGGTGGTAGAAGAAAACTAACCTTTTACCTATGGCTTTTCTCTAACTAGGCCATCAGCTCAGCAAAGAACTTTTTCAAACCCTCAGCGCCTGAATCTTCCCAGGTTTGCAGAGCGGCCGTTCCAACAATGGCCATATCCGCATTCCCGCGCAAGAAATCCATATCCGCCTTACTGCTAATACCAAAGCCCACACCCATGGGTACGGAAGTATGTTGGCGACAACGCTCAATAAGACCGATCACGTCATCACCCATATTGGTTTTAGAGCCGGTAACCCCTTTACGAGCCACCACATAAACCATGCCGCGGCTAATGGCACCCAGCTGGGCAAGGCGCTTATCACTACTAGTGGGCGTCATTAAAATAATCGGCTCAATATCCGCCGCTTCCGACAGGGCATGGAGATGTGCAGATTCTTCAAGGGGCAGGTCAGGCACGATATAACCCACACCACCCGCTTCTTTTAAGCGCTGAACAAAAACCTCTTCGCCCATTTTGAATACAGTGTTGTAGTAACCCATCATCAACACTTTAAAAGAAAAGCGTTCAGACACCAGCTTCATAAAATCAAAACACTGATCAACCGTCGTGCCCGACTTTAATGACTGCTCATTGGCATGCACAAAAAGCGGGCCATCGGCACTGGGCTCAGAAAATGGGAACTGTAATTCCACCAGATCCACACCAGCCTCATGCATGATTTCTAATTCCTGCATATTGGCCTCAAAGGACGGATAGCCACAAACTACATGGGCCATCACCAATAAATCTTTGTGCTGTTTGCGCTCGGCAATATACGACTCAAGACCCATTAGCTATTCTCCCCACGGTATTGATCGGCTTTGCCACCAATAAACGTTTTCCATTTAGCATCATCCAGTGCATCGGCAATGGTAAAGATATCTTTATCGCCACGGCCAGATTGGTTAATCAGAATAATCTCGTCCTTGCTCATGGTGGGCGCTTCTTTAATCGCCGTGACAAAGGCATGGGTGCTTTCTAACGCAGGAATCAAACCCTCTGTGCGCATAGTCAGCTTAAGAGCCTCTTTTACTTCAATATCTGTGGCCGCTTCAAAGCGTACTTTGCCCTGATCATGCAAATAGGAGAAAATTGGGTTCACACCAATGTAGTCTAGGCCGGCAGCAACCGAATGGGTTTCTGCCATATTGCCTTCCTTATCTTGGAGGAAGTAGGTTTTATAACCCTGAGCAACGCCTACCGTAGCATCGTCGTAAGCCAGACGCGCCGAGTGCATATAAGAACCCACACCATGGCCACCGGCTTCACAGCCAACCAACTCAACATTATCGTCATCAAAAAAGCCCTGGAAAATACCCATGGCATTAGATCCACCGCCCACACAGGCATAGACACGATCAGGCAGACGACCCGCCTGTTTTAAAATTTGCTCTCTCGCTTCCATACCAATAATCGACTGAAACCAGCTAACCATTTCAGGAAAAGGGTGAGGACCACAGGCCGTACCCAGAATATAATGGGTGTCAGCCATATTAGTCACCCAGTCACGCATACAGGCATTCACCGCATCTTTTAAGGTGCGCTGGCCATCTTCAACCGCAATCACCTCAGCGCCAAGATTTTCCATCCAAAACACATTGGGTCGCTGCCGAGCAACATCCACCGCACCCATATAAATTTTACAGTCAAAACCAAACTTGGCCGCCATGGTGGCGGTAGCAAAACCATGTTGGCCAGCACCGGTTTCAGCAATGACTCGCTTCTTATCCAGTCGCTGACACAGCAACCCCTGCCCCATCACATTATTAATCTTGTGAGAGCCGGTGTGGTTGAGGTCATCGCGCTTGACATAAATCTGCGCACCGCCCAGTTTACGAGACAGGTTTTCGAGATGGGTAACGGGCGTAGGACGGCCTGAATAATTTTGCAGTAGGGTTACATAGTCCTGCCAGAACTTGGGGTCCGCTTTACATTCACGGAAGCACACCAGGAGCTCCTCAATCGTTGCATGCAGAATCTCAGGCAGAAAAACACCACCGTACTTTCCGTAGTAGCCTTCACGGCCGTCGGAGAAGTCAAAAATATCCATGAAAACCCTCTATAGATTGCGACAGATTCCCCTGTGGGAAGCCGCTTTTTAGATGAATAGCAATAAAGCGCCTAGTTTAGCCAAGTCGCTGGATTGGCACAATGACACTTTTATACGGCCAGCCAGCGTGACCGGTTTGTTGATCAGGGTCAGTTATTTTTCCCAGCCCATTAGGGGCGCGGATCAGGGCTAGTTACCCACATGTTTTTCAATGACTTACAAACCGCTCCTAGTGTTGTTGAGACGAAAAAACACAAGATATAGTGGATTAGCACTTGCAAGACACACCATGTAGGATAAACTAAGTTATAGACTATCCATACACAAATGCATAGAAGCGTAAAAAAAGCGTAGCGAAAGAAGACGCAAAGAGCAGCAACAGACAAGAAAAAAATTCCATAAAACTATCAGCAGCTACCGCTAGCTGAGTTGAAAATGATTAAAAGGGCAGTCAATGAGCAGTGCACCGAAATTAAAAACAGTCAAAGCCGTGAAGAAAAACCCGGAAATTCTAATGCAAGACGCCTCCCTCGACATCTGGGATAAAAAATACCGTCTTAAGGACAAAGAAGAGCAGCCTGTCGATGGTGACATCAACGCGACCTATGCGCGCGTTGCTAAAGCACTGTCTGATGTAGAAGACAAAGACAAGCGCGCACTGTGGAGCGAACGCTTCAACTGGGCACTTAAACATGGCGCCATTCCAGCTGGCCGCATTATTTCCAATGCCGGTGCACAGGCATACAAGCCCGCTACTTCAACGATCAACTGTACTGTGTCTGGCATTGTTCCCGACTCCATGCAGGGCATTCTCGAGCGCAACCTCGAAGCCGGTCTAACATTGAAAGCTGGCTGTGGTATCGGCTACGAATTCTCAACACTGCGTCCCAAAGGTGCCTATGTCTCCGGTGCTGGTGCCTACACCTCTGGACCGCTGTCGTTTATGGATATCTACGACAAGATGTGTTTTACCGTCTCATCCGCAGGCGGCCGTCGTGGCGCCCAGATGGCAACCTTTGATGTAAGCCACCCAGATGTATTCGATTTCGTTCGCGCCAAGCGTGAAGATGGTCGTCTACGCCAGTTCAACCTGTCGCTGCTGATCACCGAAGAGTTTATTGAAGCCGTTCGCAACGATGGCAGCTGGGATTTGACCTTCCCTATCAGTGCCAAAGAAATCGAAGGCGGGCTCGACCTAAAAGGCGACAACGTCGTTTGGAAGCCATTCCCAACCACAGAGAACTACATCAGCAATGATGAAGGCCTAGTCGCCTGTAGAATCTACGAGACCATCCGTGCACAGAAGCTGTGGAACGCCATCATGTCGTCCACCTATGACTATGCAGAGCCTGGCTTTATCCTGATCGACCAAGTAAACAAGAACAACAACAACTGGTTCTGCGAAGATATTCGTGCAACCAACCCCTGCGGCGAGCAGCCATTACCGCCTTACGGCAGCTGCCTGTTAGGTTCTGTAAACCTGACTAAGTTTGTCCGCAACCCATTCACCGCCGAAGCATTCTTCGACTGGGAAGAGTATGCCGAAGTAGTAGAAGTATTTACTCGTATGTTGGATAACGTTGTCGAAATCAATGGTCTGCCTCTCGAAGGTCAGCGCAAAGAAATCGAATACAAGCGTCGCCACGGTATGGGCTTTTTGGGTCTGGGATCAACCATCACTATGTTGCGCATGAAGTACGGTGATCAAGATTCACTCGAGTTCACAGAGCGCGTTGCTCAGGACATGGCAGTCTCTGGTCTTAAAGCAGGCCTGCATCTGGCCCGGGAAAAAGGTCCCGCACCGATCATGGAAGACGAATTTGAAGTCACAGCTGCTATGTTGTTCAAGCAGCCAGATTTGGCTAAAGACGGCATCAAAGTGGGCGACAAGTTAAAAGGCAAGGTACTGCTGGCTAAGTACAGCCGCTATATGCAAACCGTTGCCACCGTTGCACCTGAACTGATTGACTCGTTGATCGAAGAGGGCTGTCGTTTCAGTCACCACTCTTCCATTGCACCCACTGGCACTATCTCATTGTCACTGGCTAACAATGTCAGTAACGGCATCGAGCCAAGCTTTGCTCACCACTATTCGCGCAACGTCATCCGCGAAGGCAAAAAGTCTAAAGAGAAGGTCGATGTTTTCTCATACGAGCTATTGGCTTACCGTACATTGGTGAATGAAAAAGCTATGCCATACGGCACCTCAGACGAAGAGGCACTGCCCGATTACTTTATGAGCTCAGAGAACATTATGCCGAGAGCTCACGTTGATATTCAGGCTGCCGCACAGAAGTGGGTCGACTCTTCGATCTCTAAAACAATCAACGTACCTACAGATTGCGACTACGAAGACTTCAAAGGCATCTACCTTTACGCCGCCGAAAAAGGCCTCAAAGGTTGCACTACGTTCCGCTTCAACCCAGAAGCGTTCCAAGGTGTACTGGTCACTGAGAAAGACCTGGAGAAAACCACTTACAGCTTTACCCTGGAAGATGGTTCAACCGTTGAATTCAAAGGCAACGAAGAAGTTGAGTACGATGGCGAAACCCATACGGCTGCCAATTTGTTTGATGCACTAAAAGAAGGTTACTACGGTAAATTCTGATCAACCTAATTAAAGCCGTAGAACGCTAAGAGGACGAAAATGAACAAGAAGATTTCACAAAAAATTGTTTCTTACAAAGTAAGTACTGAAGAGCAGACTCAAGCTGCGACAGCGAAAGAAGCAGAATCAAATATAATCCAGATGCACGAAAAGGTTTCACGACCTGAAGAGCTGGCGGGAAGTACTTACAAGATCAAGACGCCGATGTCAGACCATGCGCTGTATCTGACCATTAACGACATTGTTTTGAATCAGGGCACAGATCATGAACTGCGCCGCCCCTTCGAAGTCTTTATCAATTCCAAGAACATGGACCACTTCCAGTGGATTGTCGCCCTAACCCGCGTACTCTCAGCAGTATTTCGCAAAGGCGGCGACTGCACGTTCTTGGTAGAAGAAATGAAGGCAGTATTTGATCCCCAGGGCGGCTATTTCAAGCCCGGTGGTAAATTTATGCCCTCATTAGTGGCGGAAATTGGCTGGGCCATCGAAGACCACTTACAGAAAATCGGTATGTTGAAAAAGCCAGAGATTGCCGAGCACCAGCAAAAGATTATGGACGAAAAGCGCGCAGAGTTTGAAGGCGCAGCGGCCCGTAAGGTAGCAACTCCGACAGCTGAAGCCAGTGATTTTCCACCGACTGCAGAGCTGTGTAAGAAGTGTAGCGTCAAGGCGACTATCCTAATGGATGGCTGCATGACCTGCCTAAACTGCGGCGAGTCTAAATGCGGTTAAGCGTTTAAT